>Ga0209979_1000678_pt1 | contig 43347 bp, 37 predicted proteins | sample AnhtaG_FD_183114 | JGI IMG/M metagenome (GOLD analysis project Ga0209979, IMG submission 183114) | Deep subsurface microbial communities from Anholt, Denmark to uncover new lineages of life (NeLLi) - Anholt_01485 metaG (SPAdes) (version 2) | ecosystem: Environmental > Aquatic > Marine > Oceanic...
TGCTACTGTCCCTTTTCTCAGCTCTTTGGGGCGGCGGGCGGCGGCTTGTGGGAGCAAGTGTAGAGTTGATCAGATGCACATGGAAGTGGATCAGGCATCATCGCATTCTGGAGAGACTGGCCAGGATTAGCGAGTTGGCGCTCTTTGGAACCTGGGCGGCCTCGAAAGGGCTGGCTGTCCGTATCCTGCCGGAACGTCAGGCCTCCATGACCACGTATAGGGCTGCAGCCCGTCCTATGGCGAAGGCCAAAGTCCGGGGCTTCCAGCCATCGCTCAGGAGTCGCGTCCTGATTGGCGTACTCATCATTCTGGCAGTCGCCCTGGCCGTGATCACTTCTGCTCTGCGTATCAAGTGGCGTCTGGAGCAGACCGAGGTGGAGAGGTTGACCTCCCAGGTTGAGGAGAGTCTCAGGCTTGCTGAACTCGAGGAGGATTGGGAGGCCAGGGCAGCCTTGCTCGCAGAAGCTCAGGAGCTGATCGACCAGGCCGCGGAGGCCCAGGGGAACAGTCCCGCGATCAGGGAGCTCAGCGACCGGTTAGAGAGCCAATGGGTCCTTGCCACCGGCGGCGTGGGACTCGCGTTCGGGTCGGAGCCGGTGCTAGCGGTTCCGGAGGGGGTCAGCCGAAGAATAATCGTACCACACAACCAGGTGTACATCCTGAATGAGACGGCGCAGCGGTTGTACCGCTACGAGCTGGATCAACAAGGAGACCCGTTGGCGGAGCAAGGTCCGTGGACATGGGGATTGTCTGGGGAAGCTGGTACCGTTCCTGCGGAGCTAGTTGTGGACATGGCCTGGGCAGACGCCGCCAACGGACGGTTGACTCCTGCTCTCTTGATGGTCACCAGCGAAGGCTCCCTGGTAGAGCTGAACCCCAGCGGGACTGCTCGCAACGTGTCTGTCTCAGATACTGTCTCTTGGGAAGATGTTCGAGCGGTGCGAACGTACGAGGGCAACCTATATGTCCTTGACGTGGGACGCGGGAACATCCTCAAGTACGTCGCGACCGGCGACGACTATCGCGATCCACCGATGAACTACATCGTAAAACCCGAGAGCGTCCCGTGGGATAGCGTGATAGACATGGCCATAGACGGCTCCATCTACTTGCTACTCTCCAATGGGAGCATCATGAAGTTCGCGGCTGGGCAACCACAAGCATTTCCGCAGGAGGGGCTACACCCTCCGCTGGAGAACCCCGTGGCCCTGTTCGCTTCACCGGATTCTGGATCTGTGTTCGTCGCCGAGCCGAGTCAGGCACGGATTGTGGAATTCAGCACTGATGGTCGTTTCCTCAGGCAGTTCCGCGAAACGTCCGGCCAGGATGGCGCCCTTGCGGATTTGCAGGCCTTTGGGGTTGACGTGGCTCGTGATCGCTTGCTTGTCGGTACCCGCGCGGGAGTGTTCAGCACGCCTTTTCCTCCCGTGGAGTGACGTGCGTGGATGTGAAATTGGGAGGCCTTGCCCGATTACGAAGACGACTATGATTTGTAGAGTAGTCCAGGGATGGTGAGTTGAGGATGCGTTCCATTCCGAATGAAGCCGACGCTCACGTGCTTACGAGAATGGACGGGGTAGCGAAGCTACGGAGCATTGGCTAGGCCGGAGACGAACAAGTGGGCGAAGACAGAATCCATCAAGCCTTGGCGAAAGAGATGACTTCGAGAGCCGGGGAGCACCGTCTCCGGATCATCGTCAGGTACAGAGAGCAGGTGGCCAAGGCCAAGGCGGTAGAATCGGCTCGGTTGCCAGAACCACCGTCAAGGGTGCTCGCGGTTGTTCCTGCAGTGGCTTTGTCTGCTCTTCCGTCGGAAATCGTGGCTCTGAGTCGTGAGCGCGATGTTGCCAAGATCTGGCCCGACCTCCGGGTCCGGGCCTGTCTGGATAGGAGTGTGCCCCTTGTCCGGGCACCAGATGTGTGGCAGGAAGGGTACTCCGGGGCGGGGGTGAAGATTGCGGTGCTCGACACTGGCGTCGATCTTGAGCATCCGGATTTCTCAGGGCGAATCGCTGCCACAGCAGACTTCACTGGCGAGGGGGTTACAGATGAGAGTGGCCACGGGACTCACGTGGCTGGTATCGCCTGCGGAGACGGCAGCGGCTCCGGTGGCACGTACGTAGGGGTGGCCCCTCGGTCGGAATTGTTCGTCGGCAAAGTGTTGGACAGGCATGGCGAGGCCTTCATGAGCGATGTGATGGCTGGGCTTGACTGGGCCGTCAAGCAACAGGTCCATGTGATCAACCTCTCTCTTTCGGGACCAGCTCCTGGCGACGGCACTGATGCTCTGTCAGAGATGTGCGATCTCGTAGTGGAGCGCGGCTTTGTGATCTGCGCGGCTGCTGGGAACTCCGGTCCCGTCTCCAGCAGTATCGGGCCGCCTGGTTGCGCCCGTCAAGTCATCACAGTTGGGGCCTCCACCGATGATGACTTACTCCTAGATGCTTCTTCAAGGGGACCCACTACCGACGGTCGCGTCAAACCGGACGTGGTTCTTCCGGGGGCAGGCATAGTCTCGTGCCGGGCGAAAGACACTGCCCTCGGAAATGCGCTGAACTTGGGGTACACAGAGGCCTCGGGAACCAGCATGGCCACGCCGCACGCCTGTGGCGTCGCAGCGCTTCTGCTCGAGGCAGGGCCAGACCTGACTCCGAGGGAGGTCAAAGAGCTGATTATGGCAGGAGCGACCGATCTCGGTCTCGAAGAGAATGATCAAGGTGCTGGGCGCGGCGATGCCTACGGGGCGTTGATGGCTGCGCAAGTTCCGCAGGTTGATCCCACGAACTCCGGATGCCTGCTGCAACTGCTGGAGCTGATTAGATCATGGTCTCAGTTCAAGTGGCCGAGTTGACTAGCGCGAGCACCCCCTTTGTGTTGGCCGCGCAGATGTGTCCTGTGATAGAATTCGCCCACTGTGGATTGCGATCTGAAGAAGCGAGTGGCGATGATTGGCCAAGAGATTGCCCGGCTGATGCCCTGCGCACTACTTGCATTCTCTGCTACCATCGTGGGGTGCTCGCGCCTTCAGTCACCAGCGCCCCACACACCCACGCCATCTCCAACGGTGATGCCTACCAGCACACCAACCCCGCGACCGACTTCCACACCGACGAACACGCCGACCCCCACTCCGGAACCGACACCGACGCCGCGCGGACATCTCCGCGCAGCAGTGATCCTTCATGGTCCTTCTCGATTCCTGCAGGTTGACGATGTACTGGCCGAGAACGATGTCTCCTCCATACCTATCGCAGCCTACGCGGGAGAATCGATACCTGATCTTACAGGCTTCGACGCAGTCATCCTGTCTGGTGGCGAATACGCGCCCAGCCAGCTTGACACGGTGCCCTTTCTGGTGGAGGAGCGTGATCGGGTGCTTGAGGCCCTAGATCAGGGCGTGCCCATCCTCGGCGTATGTCTTGGGCATCAGTTGCTGGCTCATTGGCTTGGGGGGCGAGTGGAACGGGCCCCGCAGTTTGAAGTTGGCTGGCTGGAGGTCACGGTGAATCGGGATGGCCTGGCCGACCCGCTTCTGGAAGGTATCAATCAGAGATACTACGCTTTCTTGTGGCATTGGGATCAGGTGACGGAACTGCCGCCCGGCGCCGTGCATCTCGCTTCATCCGAACAGTGTCCGATTCAGGCATTTCGTTATGGCGACCTGCCAGTATGGGGCGTGCAGTCCAATCCCCAGTACGACGCAGCTCTCGCAGAGAGTGTGCTCTTGGGAGCTCCATGGCTTGCCAACATCGGCGTCGACGCAGAGGAGATGGCAGCGAGGGGCTATGAGGTGGATGATGGTAGTCAGGATCGCATCTTCAGCAATTTCTTTGCCTTCGTGAGGAGGTGGTGATTCGGGCGAGGATCCCCGCGTTTGCATGGTAGGATCAGCAACAGGTGATGGCTTTCCTGCTCAGTTCATCGAATGGCTGAGGCCAGCACCCAACGGTTGCATTGGCGCAGTCGCACACCATGCCATAGGGCTACGGAGTTCGCTTGGCCTCTAGCACAGATGCGAGGCTTTGTGGGCTGGCAAATACGCGACACAGGGTGTCGAAAGGCGTAACACTGCCATGGTGCGGCCGGCTCTCGAAATCGGCCTGGACTCGCAGCAAGACCCTTCGAAACTGCCAGAAGGGTCGCGGCGGGATTCGCGACGCAGACCTAGATCCGAGAAGCGTTCCCCACGCCCTCGCCACGCGAGGGTTGAAAAGAATTCGGCTTGGTGGTATAATATGGCTGCGAAGGGGGAGTGTCGGAACTGGCAGACGAGCGTGATTTAGGATCACGTGGAGCGATCCGTGTGGGTTCGAGTCCCACCTTCCCCATGAGATCCTAAGTGAGCGGGTGTAGTTCAGCTGGTAGAACGTCTCCTTGCCAAGGAGAAGGTCGTGGGTTCGAATCCCATCGCCCGCTTTTTGGTGCGTACAGAGGTCGTGCGATGCCATTGGCTCGCTCGAGCGTTTAGCGGACTGTCGTTGTCAGTATGGTCCATATGGAGGTTGGATTCTACTCTTGGAAGTCGAAGCGAAGGAACTGGAGAACAGACTAGCTGTCTTGACCGCGACGGTTGAGGATGAATGGTTGGATCCTTTCTTGAGGACCGCTTCCAGACGACTGGCGGGCCGTGTAGAGATACCCGGGTTCCGCAAAGGGAAGGCCCCACACCGAGTGGTTGTGCAGCGCATGGGTAGGGAAGCGCTGGTCAGAGAAGTCATAGACGATGTGGGAAGGGCAGCATACGAGCAAGCAGTGGAAGAGAGCGGGCTAGATCCCATCAGGTTGGAAGACCTTGATATAGCCGATTGGGACCCTCTCACACTACGTATGACCGTCTCGCTGAAGCCAGTTGTTGAGCTGGGTGACTATCGAAATGAGCACGTGAAGCTAGAGGAGGTCAACGTCGAGGAGGAGGAGGTTGAAGCGGTGTTGCGGGATATCCAGGAGCGCTTCGCAGAGATGGTGTCTGTGGACCGGCCCGCGGCACTGGGGGACTTCGCGCTGGTGGATGTAGAGGGGACCCTTCGAGATCGGGTCGTCCTGAAGCTTGAAGAGGAGGAGTACGAGTTGCGGACGGAGGGGGAGTTCCTTGTTGCCGAGTTCGGCAAGGAGCTAGCCGGTACCTCGGCGGGAGAGGATAGAACCTTCAGCGTGACTTTTCCCGATGATTACGAAGACGAGGATCTATCCGGCCAGGAGGTGGCTTTCCGAGTGCACGTCCGCAGTCTTCAGGAGAAGCACCTTCCGAAGGTGGATGACGAACTAGCCAAGATGGTGGGTGGCTTCGGGAGTCTGGAGGAACTTCGGCTGAAGATCAGAGAGGACTTGCATCGGCAGCGCGAGGCTGAGCAGAAGGACGAATTGGCTGAGAGCGTCTTGGACTCGCTTTCGGAGGAGGCGAACGTAGACTTGCCGCCGCTTTTCGTGGATGCGGAATTGGAGACGATGGTGGGGGCACTTGTGCGAGATCTTCAGGAGAAAGGCTTCACGCTTGAGGGATACTTGAACGCGACGGCCAGAACCATGGAGGCTCTGCTGGATGAGTTCCGTCCGAATGCTGAGAAGAGCGTGAAGAAGTCTCTGATTCTGTCCAAGTTGGTCGAAGAAGAAGATCTTGATGTGGACGACGCAGAGATAGAGGGCGATGTGGACAGAATTACTCGCGCGTACGGCCAAGATACTCAAGCCCTAAGAGACGCACTGTTGGGCAGCGAGCAAGTGCGAGAGGACGTGCGCAACAGACTCTACGGTCGGAAGATGGTCGAGCGCCTGGCAGAGCTGTCCACAGGCCCCGACGAGAAGGGGATGGACGAATCATCCGTTGAAGCGGATGATGACGAGCGTTCAAGGGAAGTTGAGGAGAAGCAGGCGTCTTCAGAGGAAGTCGGTACTGAGTAGCAAGTGGATCTGGCTGCATTCTAGAAGGTGCTGCAATGGAGGTGAGCGGGTGATCAACTTGATTCCCATGGTAATAGAGTCAACCGGTAGAGGTGAGCGGGCCTACGACATCTACTCGCTTCTCCTCAAAGAGCGAATCGTGTTCCTGGGCACACCGATAGACGACAGCGTCGCCAACCTGACAATAGCGCAGTTGCTCTTTCTTGCTCGCGAGGACCCGGACAAGGAAATACATCTTTACATAAATAGTCCAGGCGGGCTCATCTATCCCGGGCTGGCCATCTACGACACGATACAGCTGATCGAGTCTCCGGTTTCGACTATCTGTGTGGGCTCGAGTGCTAGCCTAGCCACAGTCATCCTGGCGGCGGGCGCTCCCGGTCGGCGGTATGGCCTGCCGAGCTGCACCATACACATGCACCCTGCTGGGGGAGGAGTGCGCGGCTATGCTCCCGATGTGGAGATCCAAGCGCGTGAGTTGCTTCGGATGCAGGCAAAGATTCACGAGATTCTGTCCAAACACACCGGACAAAGCGTGGAGAAGATAGCTCAGGACTTTGATCGCGACTACTTCATGGACGCTGAAGGCGGCGTCGAATATGGCATCATAGACGAGATACTGACAGGTCCCACGGAAGAGGAGGAGAAGGAACAATGAGCAGTACGACATCGGAGCAACTGCACAACTGCTCCTTCTGCAACAGGCCGCAGCATCAGGTGGAACGTTTGATCGCTGGCCCAGGCGCGGTCAACATCTGTGATGAATGTGTTGAGCTTTGTCGGGAGATTCTTGCGGAAGAGGAACCATCCTTCCCTAGGGGTCAGACGCCCCTGGGGAAGATACTGCCTCCCAAGGAGATCTACGAACGTTTGAACGAGTATGTCATCGGACAGGATCAGGCGAAACGCGTGTTGTCCGTGGCTGTCTACAACCACTACAAGCGCGTGTTTGCTGGCTCCCTGGTTGACGACGTAGAACTACAGAAGACGAACATACTCCTGATCGGTCCCACTGGCTGTGGTAAGACGCTCCTCGCGGAGACCTTGGCCAAGATTCTGGACGTCCCCTTCACCATCGCGGATGCCACATCGCTGACGGAGGCTGGATATGTCGGCGAGGACGTGGAGAACATCCTCCTCCGCTTGATCCAGGCAGCCGACTACGATCTCGGGCGGGCTGAAAGCGGGATCGTCTACATAGACGAGATTGACAAGACTGCGCGCAAGGCTGGTGACAATCCCTCAATAACCCGCGACGTCTCGGGGGAGGGTGTCCAGCAGGCGCTGCTGAAGATCATTGAGGGCACAGTAGCCAATGTCCCTCCTCAAGGGGGAAGAAAACATCCTCACCAGGAGTTCATTCAGCTGGACACAAGAGACGTGCTCTTCGTCTGTGGCGGGGCGTTCCAGGGGCTGGACACGCTGGTTGCTGAACGAGTAGGAGGCAACAAGCCGATAGGATTCAAGGACAGAGAGGCGCGAGGCAAGGACGAGCTCTCGTCCGCCGAACTGCTGCGGATGGTCATCGCTGACGATCTCTTGAAGTATGGCCTCATTCCAGAGTTCGTGGGCCGTCTGCCGATGGTCGTTAGCGTGGAGCCTTTGGACAAGGAAATCATGGTCAGAATTCTAACGGAGCCGAAGAACGCCTTAGTCAAGCAGTTCAAGAAGTTGCTTGCTCTAGATAACGTGGAATTGGTGTTCACTGATGATGCCTTGGAGGCCGCGGCCGAGAGAGCTCTGGAGTACAAGACGGGGGCCAGGGGCCTGAGGACTATCTTCGAGCAAGTACTCCTGGACTCAATGTACGAGATCCCATCGCTGCGCAATGTGCGAAGGTGCGAGATCACCAGAGAGGTTATCACCGGTGATGTGGAGCCAGAACTGACCTACTGGTCGGAGACCGCCTAGCCAAGGTGATTGACACCACAAGACGATGAGGAACTCCCTCGCTGAGCGAGAGGGTTCCTTCCTATGATTCTTGAGGCAGATTTCTGCCGCGAGGCTTCAGTCGGAGCACCCTAACCTGGTTGTACAAGGCTCAGTTCTGTCGCTACAGCAGACTTGGGGCCGAGCACGGATGACTAGGTCCCGATACTCTGCCACTATCTGGCCTGCCACGATAGACCAGCTATAGCGACTGGCCAGCGAACTGGCCTGATGGCCCATCTCCCGGCGCAGGTTCTCATCAGTCAGCAGGAGCTTCAGCTTCTCTGCCAAGGCCTCAGGATCATCGTTCGGCACCAAAAAGCCAGTCTGTCCATCTTTGACCGTGAAGGTGAGTCCCCCCACCCTTGAGGCTACCACTGGGGTGCCGCAGGCCATGGCTTCCAGTGCGACCATGCCGAACGACTCGTAGTGTGAGGGCACGACACAGACCTGCGCAGCAGAGTAGTGATAGGGCAGGGTACTTTGGTCTCTCTTGCCAATAAAAGTCACCACGTCTGCGATGCCTAGCCTCTCGCGCATTGCCTGCAAGTATGACATCTCACGGTCCATCTGCTCAGGATCTGCATCAGGATCTCCCCCGATGATACACAGGCAGATCTCTTTCCGAAGCTGATCCATCTCCCGTACGACTAGGGCCATCGCCTCAATCAATACGTCTATCCCCTTGAGCGGTTCGATCCGTCCCACGAAGAGGACCATCTTGTGATGCTTGGGCATTTCCAGGTAGGCTTTCGCCTCACCAATGGGAAGGGGGTGAAATAGGTCCAGGTCAACCCCGCAAGGGATTACTCTAATCTTGGCGGGGTCGGCACCATAGAGCCAGGTCATCTGCGCCTTCTCCAGGGGGTTGGCAGCGACCAGACGATCCGCATTCCTCATGATCTCTCGCTCGGTGTCCACGCGCTGCAGTGGTTCTCTCTCGGCCACGTTTCTGGCTACTTGGTTCTTGAGCTTCCCCAAGGTATGAAACATGTGTATGATGGGAGCCTGCCATTCACTCTGGAGTTGCAGGGCGATGGTGCCGGAGAGCCAGTAATGGCTGTGGATGAGATGATAGGCGATGTTCTCTCTTTCAGCGAACTTCTTCAGGTTTCGGACGAACTCCAGCCTGTGTGCGTAGACCAGGTTCTTGTCGTACGGGGCTTCCGGGCCAGCTTTGAGGTGTATCACCCGGGCGTTGGGTCCCAGTTCACCAATCTGAGGCAGTTTGGGATTCTGTGACCGCGTGAAAACGTCCACTTGAAAACCCCGACGTCCCAACTCCCGACTGAGGTCTCGAACGTAGACGTTCATTCCGCCGCTCTCTTTGCCGCCCAGCGCTGCCAAAGGGCAGGTGTGGACGCTTAGCATGGCCACGCGATACATGGGCTCAACCTCACCTGGTGATCCTCAGATTGTATACCTCTCTGTCTTCCCCGCCGAAGCGGTACTTGTAGTCCTCGGCGCCCCGCAGGAAATCGAAGGTCCTGCGCCCCTTCGCTATGGCATCTCGAATGCAGTAGGACAAGAGCACGATGCCCGTGCTCAGAGACGGGTGCATGCGGGGATCGTACCCGGAGTTGTAGACAAGGATGGAATCGTTGTAGTCGAAGCAGAACATCGTGGCGGCCTTGACTTCGTTGACGACGAGAAAGGCAAGCTTCAGCCAGCCCTGGTCAAAGGCGGAGCTGGCTACGCGGTGGAAGAAGCGTTGCATCCTCTGATCCATGAATTCCTTCTTCTGCGCGGCGCTTCTCTGATGAAGGGCGATGAAGTCCTCCACCTCACGCGTCAGCGTCTCTTCGTCTTCCACGTAGTACCAGTCAACTGTGGCCTCTCTGTCAGCCTTGCGCAGCTTGCGACGTATTTCGTGGCGTTGCTTCTTCGTTAGAAGACGCAGGTAGTCCTCCCAGCTGGGAGGCAAGCTGATGACGGGGCAAACGTCCTCGACCTGTCTTGTGACCCGAACGCCGTCGGTTCCGCCAGCAATCGTGGCTAGGCTTTCCAGAGTCCCTGACAAGCCGGGGACATTATGTAAGTCCATGCCCCGCCAGGGATACGCGCACTCGCTGGTCAAGAACTCCCAGAGGGCTCGGTATGCTGGCCCCTCCTTGTTGTCGGCTACGATGAGGTCCAGGTAGTCGGAAACTTCGACGCCCCCGATCAAACGAAGCGTCCCTAAACTCCCGTTGGGGGCCGCAATGTAGAAAGGGGCGAGGGCCACCAGTTCTCCACGGTCCCTTGCGGTCAATACGGCCAGTCGACCTTCCTCACCGAAGCAATCCCACCACGCCTTCTGCCATTGCCACGTGAGGAAAACGGTATCCGCTCTCGTCCGTTGGAGCAGTGTGTTCCACTCGGCTTCCAAGCCAAGAAAGCTGTCTACGTCCGCTACGGTCACTACTTCTAGGTCTGATTCCATGACCACGTCGGATTATAGCAAATCGCTGCCGACGGTGCTAGGTGTGGTCGACGTTTCGCGTTCTTGCACTTCTGCCGGTAATGTGGTAGAATAATGGTGCGTCTCCTATCATGCTCGTGATGCTTCACTCAACGTTTTGAGCCAATACCTGTGAATGGGGAGCCGATCTCCAGAGGGGCTGTCCGACAGGGCAAAACCGATGGGTAGGCACCCACCTGCCTCGGCAGGTTCAAAACAATGAGGGCACACGGCAGGGTGGGGGACGCAGGGACTAGCCAACAGGCGGACGATGTCTGTTGGCTTTCTCATTTGTGTGCCAGAAGCTGACATAGGCTGGTGCCCCCTTTTGTTGCTGCCGAAGGTGTGCTAGAATCTGTTCGGTGAGATGCGGAGGCGGGCAATGAGTTGCGTGCACAGGTTCAACGGCAGGCGTGGCAGCTTCGACTGGGAGGGCGTGGCCGTAGAGGGCTACGAGTCGCCCCTGGTGAAGGGGGCTTCAGTTCGATGGCTGATAGGTCCGCAGGAGAAGGCTCCCCACTTCGCGATGCGATACTTCGAGGTCGAGCCCGGCGGCTACACTTCCTTGGACACGCATGCACACGACCATGGCGTCTTGATCCTCAGAGGAAGGGGGAGTGTACTTCTGGGCGAGGAGGAGATTGAGGTGTCCTTCGGTGACGTTGTTTATGTCTCTCCACATGATTTGCACCAGTTTAGATGTCTGAGTGGCGAACCACTGGGCTTTCTGTGTGTGGTACCCGCGAAGCGAGGTGAGACCCAGTGAAGGCCGTGGTCTACCGGGGACCTGGGGAGTTGAGCTACCAAGATGTGGAACTACCCACCATCGGCTCAGGAGAGATTCTAGTCAGGGTCAGGGCCGCCCTGACTTGCGGCACTGACGTGAAGACATATCGGCGCGGTCACCATCTCATGAAGCCGCCGATGCCTTTCGGGCACGAGTTTGCGGGCGATATCGTCCAGGTGGGCGACGGGGTGAGTGGCTTTGCAGAAGGTATGGCTGTAGTCGCTGCCAACTCAGCCCCGTGTCTGTCCTGCTTCTACTGCCACAAGGGCAGGCAGAATCTGTGTGAAGATATCCTCTTCAACTGGGGCGCGTTCGCCGAGTATATCAGGGTGCCGGCACGCATAGTTGAACACAACGTGTATCAGATTCCGAACGGTCTATCTTACGAAGAGGCAGCCTTGCTGGAGCCATTGGCGTGCGTTGCCTTGGGCAATGAGGCTGCCTGCATCTCTACAGGGGATTGCGTCGTCATTGCTGGGGGAGGCGGCCCTATCGGACTCATGCACTTGCAGCTAGCCATCAACGACGGGGCAGCTCAGGTAGTGGTCATCGATTTGAAGGACGGCAGACTTGAGTTGGCCTGCGAGCTAGGGGCCACTAGAGTGATCAATCCTACCACCGAGGATCCAGCAGCGGTGGTCAACGAATTGACCGCTGGCCGAGGCGCCGATGTGGTCATCGAGACAGCAGGTGTGCCCGAAGTGTGGAAAATGGCGCTGGCCCTTGCTCGCAAAGGGGCGACGGTGGTCATGTTCGGCGGCTGCCCATCGGGCACGCAGATATCTCTGGACACAGGCATGGTGCATTACGGGGAGTTGACCGTCAAAGGCGTTTTCCATCACACGCCACGCACCGTCGAGAAGGCTCTGCATTTGCTGAGCGAAGGGGTGGTCAGAGGGGGACCCCTGATCAACGCACGGGTGCCTCTGCGACAAGTAGAGCAGGCGTTGGAAGTAGTGATGCAGGGAGGTGCACTTAAGGTGGCCGTCATCCCCTAGGCGGTGCCGCGAGGATATTGGATGAGAGTTGCTAGATACTACAGTCGCGATGAGGTTCGCCTGGAGCAGATGGCAATACCGGATATCGGTCCCGATGAGATGCTCGTGCAAGTCAAGGCCTGCGGCTTGTGCGGAAGCGATCTCATGGAGTGGTATGCTGACAGCAAAGCGCCCACTGTGTTGGGCCACGAGCCCGTGGGTCTCGTCTCACGCCTGGGCGAAGACGTGAAGGGGTTCGCACTGGGAGACAGGGTATTCGTACATCATCATGTGCCCTGTTTCATCTGCCACTACTGTCTCCGAGGTAACTACTCATCCTGTCGGACTTTCGGAGCGAGTCGCATCTACCCTGGTGGCTTCGCTGAGTACATCCGCGTACCGGCCATCAACGTAGAGCGAGATGTGCTTCACCTGCCCGAGGGACTTGGCTTCAACGAAGCAACTTTGATAGAACCCACTGCTTGCGCGATCAGAGGCATGGATCGAGCTGGCTTGCAGAAGGGCGACACCGTGCTCATTGTCGGTGTTGGGGTCAGTGGTCTCCTTTTCACTCAGTTGAGCAGACTGTGGGGTGCTGGCCTTGTCATCGCCAGCGATCCAGTTGAGTATCGTCTTCAGGCAGCCAGCGAACTGGGGGCAGATCTCACGATCAATCCGAGGACCGACGACTTGAGGGCCAAACTTGGGGAGTTCAACGATGGTCGCAGTGCAGACCTGGTCATTGTCACCGTAGGCAGCGCCTCCGTCATGGAGGAAGGGCTTGGATTGGTCGGCAAGGGAGGTACGGTCCTGCTCTACGCCCCTCTGGCTCCCGGTGCCACTCTGCCAGTGAAAGTGCATGACTTACTGTTCTCGGAGATCACCCTCGTCTCCACCTATTCCTGTGGCCCTGATGACACTCGGGCTGCCCTGGAGTTCATCAGCAGGGAGCGGGTTCAAACGAGGGGATTGGTCACTCATCAGTTTGGACTGGAGCAGGTCGGGAAAGCAATTCGCCTGGCAGTGCAGGCTGATGAGTCGTTGAAGATCGTGATCGTGCCCTAGAGGCAAGTGGCGCCTTGGAGAGGAAAAGAGGCAGTGGATCCAGTATCGAGGGCTGGCGAGTCCTCGCACGCGTTGAGGGAATCTGACAGTCCATGACGTGGTCTGAGCTGCCCAAGAAGCTGGACCTTGACCTTGTGTTGGTGGTGCTCCTGAGCGTTTTCGCCCTCGCCCCTCTCACCTATCCCGGCTTCTTTCAGTCCCACTCCGGTTTCTGGTCCGTCTTCAATCTCTTTGATCTGGAATCCAATCTGTGGGGAAACTTGGGCTGGGTGCCTACAGAGGCAGTGGGCTATGCTCTGCTCCGGGGAGAAGGGCCGCTGCCCTATCTTCTGGCTGAGTTCTTGCGATGGCTGGGGCTGGGAGGGGTGGGGGCCATCAAGACCGTCTACGCGGTGGGTTTCGTGGCCTCCGGTCTGGGTGCCTATTTGCTGGCAAGGGAGTTGTTTGGCGCAAGAGCAGGGCTTGTGGCAGCAGTAGTCTACCTTTACTTGCCATACCATCTGGCTACGGTGTACGTGCGGGGAGCCTTCGGGGAGGCCTGGGCCTTCGTTCTCTATCCCCTGATCCTTCTTTGCTTGGAGAAGTACTTGCACGGGGGAAGATGGCGGTGGGCCAGCGGCGTAGTCCTCCTGTACACTGCCTTGGCTCTGACCAACCTTGGTCTGGCCGTGCTCTACGCCCTCATCCTGTTGGCCTATGCTCTCCTCCTGGGTCCCTCCCGGCGGATGAAGGGGCGGTCTGCTCTGTTGTTGCTGACGGGAGTCGGGTTGACCTTGTTTCTCCAAGTGCCTGCCGTATTGAGAAATGGACTCCTCATCGAAAAGGGCGGCGATTTCTTCGAGCATTTCGTGTACCCTTTTCAGTTGCTCTCGGCAAGCTGGGGGTATGGAGCCAGTGTGGCGGGTTGGGAGGACACCATGCCGCTACAACTCGGTCTCGTGGCCACCGGCTTGACTCTGTTGACGGCCATGCTTCTGCCAAGCAGCAATGGTGTGCGTCCGGCACTACGGAAGAAGGCCACTTTCTTCGTTGTCGCAGCGCTGGCTATGGTTCTGATGCTGCTGCACCCGGCGTCCTTCCTGTGGCGAGTTAGCTTACTGTCCACAATGCTGAGGTATCCATGGCAACTGCTGGCCTTGATCGGTCTGGTTCTGTCAGTGGCGTCAGGGGCAGTGGTGGGTATGGCGCGACAGTTGGCCTGCCTTCCCTGGCAAGCGGCTCTGGTGACGCTTGCGATTCTCTCCAGCTACGGGTACCTGAGTCCCCACTTCACAGATGTGCAGGTTGGCGGCTCACCAGTTGCCGTCCTGGGCGATGAGATGGCGCTGCTGGCGTACGAACGTGAGGGACCTCTCCTTCATGGAGCTACCGTGCGTCTGACCCTTCAGTGGCAATGCTTGCAGCTAATGGAAACGGACTACACGGTGTTCGTGCACATCGTGGATACACAAGGCACCATCTGGGGGCAGAGGGATGCGATGCCCTCGGATGGCGAAAGACCTACCAGCTCGTGGGGTTTGGGGGAGATTGTCAAAGATCAGCACGAACTGACGATAGACGTCGAAGGTCCAAGGGAAGGATACACAGTCGAGATAGGTGTCTATGTCTGGGAGACCGGAGAGAGACTGCCCTTGTCCGGAGGCGGAACAGCCGTGATCCTGGACTGATGATCCAAGACGTGGTACTTGTGCCTGTCTTCATGCGAGTCTGATGACAAGAATCAAAGGTCTCGACATCAACATCGTGCTGGTTGTCCTGCTTTCCGTCTTTGCTATTGCCCCCTTGTTCCAGCCCGGGTTCTTCTGGGGTGCCCACGATGCCAGGCATAGCGTGTACTTCCTCTACGAATTCGATCTCTCCGTTCAGGACGGTGTCTTGTACCCCCGGTGGTCTCCAGACATCACTTTTGGCTATGGATATCCCCTCTTCAACATCTACAGCCCCCTGGCCTTCTACTTGGGTGAAGCTCTGCATCTCCTAGGGCTGGACTTGGTCTCAGCCATCAAGATGGTCTTCGCACTGGGATTCGTTCTCTCAGGGGTGACCATGTATCTGTTTGTGCGTCGGCTGATGGGGTCACGAGCCGGGCTCGTGGCTGGCTTGGTGTACGTCTACGTTCCGTATCACATCTCCGACGTCTATGTCAGGGGAGCTCTTGCCGAGTCAGTGGCCTTGGTCTTCTTCCCTCTGATCCTCTGGTGTTTCTACGAGACGGTGGAGAGGCCGCGTGTGCTGGCTTTGGTGGGGGCGGGGATATCCTATGCGGGGCTGGTCTTCTCCCACAATGGTCTTCTGATGCTATTCTCGCCCTTCCTGGGTATCTACCTGGTCTTTCTTGTCCTGTCGAGATGGTGGCAGGACCTACAGCGCATCCCCGCCTCAGGGCGGCGGCGCTTGATCCGGAGTGGTGGGGCGCTGGCACGGCGTGCCTGGATGCCGTTGGCTGCGCTGCTACTTGGACTTGGTCTCAGTGCCGTCTTCTGGCTGCCCATGGCTGTCGAATTCAAGTTTGTGCGCCTAGACCAGTGGCTGGGTGGGTACTATGACTATCGAGATGATTTCGTTTACTTCTTCCAGTTCTTTTCTCCATCTTGGGGCTACGGACTTAGCAGACCTGGTCCTCACGATGAGCTGCCCTTCCAGATAGGGGCAGTGCCCGTTGTCTTGTCTATCCTTTCGCTGGCGGTCGTGTTACGCATCAAGAACCAGGTCCAGAGACGGATGTTGGTCTTCTTCCAGGCCGCGGCAGTTATCATTGCCTTCTTGATGCTGACTGTTTCGACCCGCTTCTGGGAGCTGTTGCCCATTGTGATCTTCGCACAGTTCCCGTGGCGTTTGCTAGCACTAATGATGCCTTGCGTCGCCTTCCTGGCCGGTTCAGTGGTGGCCGTGGCGGGCGGCAAGGAAAAGCCAACCGGGGCTATTGCCACATTGGCTCTCGTGGGCCTGGTGCTCCTGGGAAGCTACGCGTACCTTTCGCCTCAGATCATAGAGCCTGCGGAGGGGCCTGTATCCTTGACGGGCATGATGCGTTTCATGCAGAGCAGCGATCAGATGACGGGCTCGGTGGCCTGGACCCACGAGGTGCCTACTTGGTCAGCTTTTGCCGACCATGTGATAGGTGAAGGTCAGGCTCCTGATCTCAAGGTCGACCTCGAGTCACTTCCCAGGCCAAGGAGACGACTGGCAGTTGATCTTCAGGATAGTAGTACCACCTCCCAAGAGCTGTGGGTTCACGCTGAGGAGGAAGGGCGAATCATCTTCAATATCTTCTACTATCCAGGATGGCGCTGCTACATCCTTGAGGGACGGGAAGGGGACATAGCGGAGGAACTCGAGGTAGTGCCTCATGGAAGTCTCGGACGTGTGTCAGTGTGGGTGCCGGTCGGAGAGTACTACTTGCTGCTGCGGTTCGAGGATACACGGGTGAGGGTGGTGGGCCGATACTTGTCCATTCTGAGTCTGCTGCTCGTGCTATGCGTTCTTGGGCGGGAAGCCTATCGGCGCCGGAAGACCGCAGGTTAGAGGGCTTTTGGTGGGGGAAAGGCGTTCCAGATCGTTGGGTGTGGTACTGGCGAGAGTGCGTGGTAGGGTCAGTTGGAATGCAGTACTCGTCGTGGTGTTGTCTGTCTTTGCGTGGGCTCCCCTGGTCGGTCCACCATCTTTCCTCAAGGCCCATGATGCTGCTCACAGCGTTTTCTTCCTGAACCAGTTTGATCAAGCTATCCGAGATGGGGTGTTCTACCCTCGCTGGGGCATTGATTTCGCCCTGGGCTATGGCTACCCGCTGTTCAACATCTACTCTACGCTGGCCTTCTACGTTGCTGAGGTCTTCCACCTTCTGGGTGCCGGGTTGACGGCTTCCGTGAAACTGACCTACATCCTGGGCTTCATCTTGTCTGGCTTGACGATGTACGCGTTTGCCAAGAAAGTGCTGAGCCCAGAGGCGGGCGTGCTAGCTGGCGTGGTGTACACTTATGTACCGTATCGTCTGCTTGATGTCTACGTCCGATCTGCTCTTGCGGAGTTCTTCGCCTTTGCTTTCTTGCCCCTCATCCTGTTGCTGTTCTATGAGTTAGCGGAACGGCGGTCTCTGGGTCACCTAGTTCTGGCGGGCTTGGCGTATGCCGGAGTGCTTCTCACCCACGCCGCTACGGCCTTCGTTTTCACCATACTCTTGGTGCCGTATGTGGCCTTTTTGATTCTCTCCAAACTACGAGTGGGTTGGGGGAAGGGCTTGCGCATCGCTGGCCTCTCCCTAGGGGCGGCTGGTTTGGCCTTGGGTCTCAGTTCCATCTTTCTCTTGCCAATGCTGGCCGAGAAGGCGTATATCGTCGAGACGCAATGGACGCAAGGCAGCTTCGGTTATGCAAAGCACTTCGTCTATCCGTCTCAGCTTCTCTCGCCGTTCTGGGGGTACGGCTATGCGGGGGAAGGGCCACAAGACGAGATGTCCTTGCAGTTGGGCTTGATGACCACGACACTGGCTTTGGTAGGGGTGTGCTGTTCCTTCCGGAAGGGAGTCAGCGGCAGGGGACAGATTGGGTTCTTCCTGGTTGCATCTCTAGCTGCCATCGTGTGTATGACGCCTGCCGCAGCGCCCATTTGGAAGGCGTTGTCCCTGGCGGCTCTGGTGCAGTTTCCCTGGCGACTGCTGGGTCTGGCTGCTGTCACCATGTCGTTTCTTAGTGGTACTGCCATTCACGCGGCTTCAGAGGGATCGATGCTTGAGCGTCGTGGCTGGCAGCCCGGCTTGGGTGTTCTCCTGTTGGTCGTTGTCCTGGCTAGCTATCCCTACACGGTGCCCCAGTACACCTCTCCTTCTTCGCGTTCCGAACAGCCGGTGGCGGTCATTGACTTCGAGTCCTTCTACCCGCCAGACCGGGTGGGGATGACCATCTGGGTGACGGAGCAGCCGCATGAGACGCCGCTGGTGAGGCAGTACTTGGCTGGGGAGCCATTGATCAAGGCCACGGCTCTGGATGAGGGGGCCATGGTGGAGATGGTCAAGCATGGCGGTGCCTCGGAGGAGGTACAGGTGAGGTCCCCCACAGGAACCGAGTTGCAATTCTATACCTACTATTTCCCCGGCTGGAGGGGATACGTCGATGGGCAACAGGTGGACCTCTATCCCACAGGCCCGCACGGGCTGATTACCCTACGAGTTCCTCCGGGGGAGCATGAGGTGGCCATCCATTTTGGTGACACGCCCATTCGGGCGCTCGGCAGGGCGATCTCCGTTGTGAGCCTGCTATTCTCAGTCTGTGTCTTGGTGGGTGGTGTGGCCTTGGGGCGGCGCTTGACATAAGCTAGCGCTGTCGGGAATGGAGTTTACATAAGCACACGCTCGGGTGGTGCGCACCCTGTGGTTGCAGGCTGCCGAGAATGAGGGCGTGGAGGGTCCCTGATGCTTGGTACTCCCGATTGCGGGAGAGTGAATGGGTGATCTGGGGGCCAGTGGCATGTTGGTGCGAGACCGGGGGAGTACGGCCGGGGCAGGAGGGGCTGGAAGGTCTTTGCCGGCAGGGTCAGGTGTACTAGAGCATTTCTATCTGGTAATCGGCAACGTGGGCAGCGAAATGGCTATTGGCTATCATCTCCACTACTTTGGTCAGAAGCCTGTGGGCATGTGACGCATCGTTGCTGACGCAGGCTATGCCTAGCACGGCCGACTGCCATGCATCGTGAGCATCGACCTCAGCTATGGAGACGTTGAACTTATTGCCCACTCGCGTGACGATGGATTTGACCACTCGCCTCTTGTCCTTCAGGGAGTGACTACCCGGTATCTGGAGTGCGAGGGTACAAACGCCCACAACCATAGTGTCTTTCCTGCGGAGTATTCCCTCAGCGCCCGGCAGTGGTTGTGCGCGAGCAAGCCGAGGGAGTCAGGGGCAGTGGTCTAGCCCGGCGCCTCTATCGCGTCGTCGAGCACACAATCGAGATCCCAGTCTGGACCCGTACACCGATTGCCCATGCTGGTTTCATCTGGCGCTAATCCACCTTTGTGAAGCGTACCCTTATCAGCCCTTTGAAGTCGCCCCAGGCAGTCCCGCCTATGTCAACTCTGCTGTCGGGGTCGTCAATCCAGGTTACAGGAACCTCGAATATCCGGTATCCCTTTTGCTCAGCCCTCAGCAGCAGCTCAGAATCGAAGAACCAGCCCTGGTCCTTCACCAGGGGAACCAGTTGTTCCACGGCTTGTCGGGATAAGGCTTTGAATCCGCACTGAGCGTCCGAGAACCGGTTCCAGAACATCAGCCTTATCAGCAAGTTATAGCATCGGGAGATGATCTCTCTGTTGAGCTGGCGCTGGACCTTCGCCCCTTTCTTCAATCGCGAACCTATGGCTATGTGATATCCTTCCTTGACTATTCCATCAATCAGGACAGGAAAGGCCTCCAAGCTGGTGGAGAGATCCACATCCATATAACTGACGACGTTCGCCTTACTCTCCATCCAGGCCCGACGCAGAGCCCGCCCCCGCCCTTTCTGATCCAGGTGCACATAGTCGACCTCAGGATGGAGTGAAGAGAGCTCCCTGGCTGCCTCGAGAGTTCTGTCTTGTGACGCGTTGTCCGCGATAACAATGCGCCAGTGATACGGACACCGAGCTTTGAGGAACTTCTGAAGCGTGCTGACGCTTCTCTCTAGGACGCGTTCCTCGTTGTACACGGGAAGCACCACATCAACTGTTGTCTGGGACTTGCTTTCGGGCATGCTCTTCCTCATTGAGTTTCGAGCAGATTATAGCATAGCCAGTCGTCTTGCGCATTCTCGTCCTGTTGCAGGAGGGGTATCCTTCAAGTATAATGGGTGCTGCTGTTCAGGATGGTGTCGGATGGAGAACGCCTGAACCGAGAGCGGGAGATGTTCCGACGAGGAAAGAGCATCGAGCAAGGGCTAACGCGCACGCGCCGGTCGTTCTTTGGCCGGATTGGCAGTCTGCTAGGCCAGAGCGAGATCGGGGACGAGGTCTGGGAGGAGTTGGAGGAGTTGCTGATCCAGGCTGACGTCGGCGTTGCGGCGACCGTTGATCTCGTGCAGACAGTCCGTGACCAAGCCGATTCCGAGGGGCTGCGCAGCGCGGGTCTGGTTGAGGAAGCGTTGCGGCAGAAGCTAGTGGGCATCTTGGTGCAGGGTCCTGGAACTTCTTGTACGAAGGATGGGCCATGGATCATCTTGGTGGTGGGGGTAAACGGTTCTGGGAAGACCACCAGCATTGCGAAGTTGGCCCGGTACCACCAGCAGCAGGGACGCAAGGTTCTTCTGGCGGCAGCAGACACGTTCAGAGCTGGGGCTACGGAACAGCTTAGAATCTGGGGTGAGAGACTCGGAGCGGATGTGATAGCTCACCAACCGGGAGCTGATCCTGCGGCGGTTGTGTACGATGCCATCCAGGCTGGTGAGGCTCGAGGGGCTGACACGCTCATTGTGGACACAGCCGGGCGATTGCACACCAAGTATAATCTGATGCAGGAGCTGGAAAAGATCTACCGTGTGATCAAGAAGCAGGTGGCGGGAGCTCCTCAGGAGACGCTCTTGGTTCTCGATGCTACCACGGGGCAGAATGCTCTGTCCCAGGCCAGGTATTTCAACGACGTGGTTGATGTGAACGGCATTTTCTTGGCCAAACTCGATGGTACCGCCAAGGGCGGAATCGTGTTTGCCATCGCCACCGAGCTGGGCATTCCTATCAGGTACGTAGGCATCGGCGAAGAACTGGATGACCTACTGGAGTTCGATGCGCAGAAGTTCGTCGCCGGGCTCTTTGAGGACTCATCCTAGCAACTGACACAGGTTGACGATCGTGGAGGTGTTTCTGTGGAGAACCTTGCAGACGAGTTGAGTTGTCTCGAACAGCGGATAGGGAAGATAAAGGAGGGCCTTTGACGTAGCTGGCAAGGAAAAGGAGATCTCTCGGCTCCAGAGAAGGTTGATGAACCCCGATCTGTGGCTAGACCAGACTGAAGCGCAGCAAGCTGCTCGCAGTTTGTCGCTGTTGCAGGAAGAGGTAGAGGAGTGGAACGGATTGGCGCGGCGAGCGCGGGACTTGCGAGAACTCCTTGATCTGGCCGCCGAAGAGGGTGACGAATCGCTGCAAGTGGAAATGCAGACAGATGTGGAGCAGGTGAAGGAGGATCTGGGTCGGTCGGAGTTCCGGTTGCTTTTCCAGGGGGAGTATGACGGGAACGACGCGCTGCTAGCTATCCATGCTGGGGCAGGGGGTACCGATTCCCAGGAGTGGACAGAGAGGCTGCTCCGTATGTACCTGCGATGGGCCGACAGCCGGGGCTTCAAGGCTCGAGTGATTGACAGCTCCCCTGGAGAGGAGGCGGGTTTCAAGAGCGTAACTGCAGAGGTAGCTGGTCGCTACGCCTACGGCTATCTGAAGGCCGAGCGCGGAGTCCACCGACTGGTGCGCCTGTCGCCTTTCGACGCTGCCCACCGTCGTCACACGTCTTTCGCTTTGGCGGAGGTGCTGCCGAGCATAGGTGACGCCACTGAGGTGGAGATCGATCCCAAGGACTTGCGGATAGATACGTTCCGCTCCAGCAGTGCGGGAGGTCAGCACGTCAACAAGACCGATTCGGCCGTACGCATCATTCACATCCCGACAGGTATCGTGGCTACATGTCAGAATGAGCGCTCCCAGGCTCAGAACCGTGTAATGGCCTTGAGGGTGCTCAAAGCTCGCCTCCTGGAGCGTGAATTGCAGGAGAGGGAAAGTGAGCAAGCCCGTCTGAAGGGCAAGCACATCTCCGCGGAATGGGGGAACCAGATACGTTCCTATGTCATGCATCCGTACACGATGGTCAAGGACCATCGCACCAACTACGAGACTCACGATGTCGGCGCTGTCCTTGATGGCGATCTGGACGACTTCATCGAGGTCTATCTCAGATCCTCAATAGACGAGCTCCAGGCGGGGGGGGCTTAGTGTCGGCTACGGAACAGCGGAATGATAGCCCTTTCCGACGGGAAAGGGCTATTGTCGTGGGGGAGAGCAAGACAAGCGTGCACTCATCTGAAGCAACACAGGTAGGCTAATGAAATGCATGTCAACAGGCGACGGATCGATGATGGATCTAGAATCGATTCGAGTGAACGTCCGAATTCCGGGCGGCGTTCACATACGCCGTCCCAAGGAGCTCTTTACCCTTGGAAAGGCGTATCGCGACTCGCGTATCGACCTTCGTAGGTAGCCTCACATGGATAGGATGCTTCGGGGATTTGGGGTAGCTCCGGCGACGGTGTTTCTACTGATCCTGCTGTCGGCCTGCGGAGGTTGGTGGGATTCGGAGAAGGACGCGGTACGTCGGGCGATTATCGCCCACGAGCTGGATGAGCGAGGAGTGCAGGTCGATGAGCTAATCGTCCGGCTGTCGCCAACCGAGTTCAGGGCCGATTTTGGCCACGGAAGTAGGATGGTGTGGCTCGTCAGCACGAGATTTGATAGGCAACATCGGGAAAGCGAGTACTTCGGACACCGTGACCCAAGTCGATCCTTCTTGTTTGTCGAAGATATCAGACTCAACGATTCGCACGACGAGGCCACTGCAGACATTGTCCTCTACCTCGGGGACGGGCAGCAGGTGAGCAAGGAGATCACGTTGCGCCAAGAAGATGGCTCTTGGCAGGTCCATTCGGAGAGGAGCACTGCAGAATAGCAATATTGATTGTGGGTGGCGGACCACGCGATGGTGACCGGAGAGCACGTGGTCTTCCAGCAGTTGATTCCCCGCTCCTGCCCGGTGGCCGCTTGACGAGCTGAGTGAGGGGTGGAGTGAGGTGCAACCCTAGTTGGCGCAGACCCTTGAGGTGGATCCCGTCTGAAAATGTGACGCCGGAGGCAGGTCTGTCTGATGCGGCAAGCAGCGGGGTTGTGTGAGGAGAGGAAGAGGGACATCATGCCCACAGTGCTGTTGAAGAACTCGACTCTCGTGATCACCATGGATGAGGAACGACGTGAGATTCAGAATGGCGCGATACTGATTAGAGACAGTGTCATTGAGGCCATCGGCGCCACCAAGGACCTCCCAGGCCAAGCGGACAGGGTGATAGATCTTGAAGGCAAGATCGCGTTGCCTGGCCTCGTAAACACACACCATCATCTCTATCAGACACTTACGCGGTGTCTCCCCAATACCCAAGATGCACCTCTCTTCTCATGGCTGAGAAGTCTCTACCCTATCTGGGGGAACTTGACGCCAGAAGGAGTGTACGTCAGTGCCCTCGTGGGCCTGGCGGAGTTGGTGCTTTCCGGCTGCACGACCACTGTGGATCAACTCTACCTTTTCCCCAATGGCGTCAGGCTTGATGACGAGATCCGTGCTGCTAAGGAGTTGGGTGTGCGTTTCCATCCTTGTCGAGGCAGCATGTCGTTGGGAGAGTCTGAAGGGGGGCTGCCGCCCGATGAGTTGGTGCAGGACGAGGAGACGATCCTTGCGGATTCCCGGCGGATCATTGAGGAGTACCATGACCCGCGGCCGTGCGCCATGTGTCGCATCATGATTGCCCCCTGCTCTCCCTTCTCGGTGACACCTGACTTGCTCCGCAACTCTCGGGAACTGGCCCAGAGTTACGGAGTACGTTGCCACACTCACGTAGCCGAGACTCAGGATGAGGAGACGTTCTGTCTCGAGGAGTACGGCCGTCGCCCGGTGCAGTTTCTGGCTGACCTAGGCTGGCTTGGAGAAGACGTCTCCTACGCACATGGAGTCTATCTGACTGAAGATGAAATGCGCCTGTTTGCTGAGACCGGTACGGGAGTAGCTCACTGCCCCACGTCAAACATGCGCTTGGGGTCTGGCATCGCACCGGTGGTGCGGATGCTTGACCTGGGTGTGAGAGTGGGGTTGGCTGTGGATGGGAGCGCCAGCAACGATTCCTCTCATATGCTCAACGAGGCTCGCATGGCTATGCTCTTGCAGAGGGTGAGGTACGGGCCCACGTCTATGAGTGCTCGCCAGGTGCTGGAGTTATCCACTCTAGGGGGAGCCGCTCTCCTGGGGCGGGACGATATCGGGGCCTTGGCAGAGGGGAAGGCGGCAGATGTGATCGCCATCGACCTGGATCGAATTCAGTACTCAGGGGCAGGCGATCATGTAGCGGCGATCATCTTCTGCGGACCCGTCGAGGTTGATCTCTCCATCATCAATGGGCGAGTGGTTGTTGATGATGGCCAGTTCGTGGATTTCGATCTTCGATCAGCGTTGAGGCGGCACCGCAAGTTGGCGGCCCAGATGCGAGGCTAGAGGCTCACAGTCAGCTCTAGGAAGACTGCTCGTCTGGAATGAAGAATGTGATATCCTCTTCTGCGGCTCTCTCCTCATCGAAGAGCTCTATCGAACTGATCCGGTGCATGGGAAAGATGACCGTCGAGGTAGCGTCGCTCAAGTAACGTATGGGTTTTCCATCTGTGCGACGTGGGTCAAGAATGTATATGCTGGTGTCGCCCGGCTCTGGCATCCTCTCCAATTCCGCCACGATGGGGTCTTCATCCAGCAAATGTACTATGACCGTTCGGGCCATCGTTTTCTCCTGTGTCAGTAGTTGATCCTTGCCAGGACCAGAGTGATGTTGTCGGACCCCCCATGCTCGTTGGCCATATCGATGAGGCGATTGCAGGCCACCTGGGGAGAGTCTGAACTTCGGATTGTCTGCACCATCTCTTCTTCAGACACCGAGTTCCAGAGTCCGTCGCTGCAAAGAATTAGGTAGCTATCGGCAGCCAGATGCTGGAAATGCGTATCGACCTTCAGGTCGTTTCCCTGTCCGATCGCGCGATAGAGGAAGTTGCGTTGTGGGTGCTCTTGTGCCTCACGGGCAGAGATCTGGCCCAGTTCGACGAGTCTGTTGACCAAAGAGTGATCCTGAGTGATCTGATGCAGGCCACTACCATCGAGGTAGTAGACTCTGGTGTCACCCACGTGGGCCACATAGACACTATGACCGACAACGAGTGCAGAAGTGAGGGTGGTGCCCGCGTCTGATGCCATGTCAGATACGGCCTGGTTGGCGGCTGCGGTGGCTTCGGTCAGGATTTCGTGGACGGGACGGCTGGCAAAGTCGGAGGAGAGACTGGTCAGCAAGGGCAGCAGTGCCTCTCTCACTATCACGCCACTGGCCACTCGTGTGGCCAAGGCGCTGGCCTCCTTTCCCTTCTCGTGTCCCCCCATGCCATCGGCAACGATAAGTATCCCCACAGGGATTGGCTCAGGTTCGATGCCTATGACCGATTTCAGGGTCAGATAACTATCCTCGTTGGCACGGCGTGTCTTTCCGATGTCGCTTCTCTGGCCGATGTCCAGAGGATCCTCCATCTGAGGATGGGTGGGAATCGGATACTCGCTAGGTGGATGTGTTGTCTTGTCTCCCGTTTCTCTGTCGAAAAGCCGTCTCCAAAAGCGCATCTAGTTCCTCTCATGTGTGTCCCATGTAATTCTCACAGCCGGGAGGCAAGGGTCATTCCTACGGACTGGCTGGCAGAGCGTACATGGCGTGATCAGTGGAGCCTATGTAGACGATACCATTCGAAACGACAGGCGAACCGACAATGGCGTTGCCAGTTCTGAAGCGCCACACAAGTCTGCCGGTCTTAGCATTGAGCCTGTACACGTACGCATCGGCGGAACCAAAACAGATGTCCTCTTCAGTCAGTCTGGGTGAGGATACGACTGGTCCGGCGGTGGCATACTTCCAAACCAGGGCACCTGTCTTGGCATCTACCGCGTACAGATGATGGTCATTGGATCCAAAATAGACCACACCTTTGGCGACGACCGGCGAGGAGATTACCCTTCCCTTCGTTCGGTAGCGCCATATGGCCCAGCCGTTGGCCAGGTCCAGGGCATAGAGGGACATGTCGGCGGATCCGATGTAGATCATGTCCTCGGCTACGGTGGGAGAGGATTGCAGTGCTTTCCCAACCTGGTACTTCCATCTCGATTCTCCTCTCTGCACATCGAGGGCGTAGACATTGGCATCATCACAGCCAAAGACGATCACCTCACCGCTGATGACGGGAGAGGAGCGGATTGCCGCTCCCGCGGAGAAGCGCCACAACTCCTGCCCTGACTTGGCGCTGACCGCATACAATTGGTGATCGTCGGAGCCGAAGAAAACGTGACCGTACTCCGCCTGTGGCGATGATCGGATCTTTCCGTCGGTGGGACAGGTCCAGACTATGCGTCCCGTGCGCGCGTATACGGCATAGAGTATCTGATCCTCGGAGCCGAAGAAGAGCGTTTCGTTCCACAGGCAGGGCGAGGACACAACCCCACCGTCAGTAGCGTATCTCCAACGTTCCTTTCCTGTGTCGGCGTCCAGGCAGTAGAGGCTGTGGTCATAGGAACCGAAGTAGACAGCGCCGTCGGATACCATCGCCGCACACCGTATCTCCCCTTCGGAGTGGAATGACCAGAGCGGGGATATCTCCTCTTGGCGACTTAGAGGTGCTGAGACGATTGTAGTAGTAGCGTCCTCTGACCCTTTCATCGCCCTCATCAGGTCTTGTTTCATGTCCTCCGCGGAGGGATAACGGTCGTCTATCTCGTATTCCAGAGCTCTAGCAACTATCGCTTCCACGTCAGACGTCACGGTGGGATTATAGTCCTTGATGGGATGATCCTGAAAAGTGAAAGGAGGCTCTTTGCGTGGGTCACGACGTGTCAACAGGTGGTGCAACGTGGCTCCCACGGCATATATGTCGCCTCTCGGCTCGGCTATGCCTCGATACTGCTCGGGTGGAGAGTAGCCCTCCGTGCCGATCATCGTGCCGCGTTTGCCGGCTTGGAACACCTTCGCAATGCCAAAATCTATGAGCACAATCTGTCCGTCATCCCTCAGCATGATGTTGGAGGGCTTCATGTCACGGAAGACTATGGGGCTCGGCCTGTGGTTATGAAGATAGGACAGTACGTCGCAGATCTGAATGGCCCAGTTGACGGCATTCTCTTGGGACAGTGCGAAGTCTATCTCGGCCAGAAGCGATTCCAGGTCCGTGCCCTCAATGAACTCGATAACCAGATAGACTCTTCGGTCGTGGTGGAAGTAGTCGAAGACCTTGGGTATAGCGGGATGGCTCAGGCCGGCCAGTATGTTGGCTTCCCTCTCAAAGGTCTCCAGGCTGATCCTGCTCGTGACACTGTCACGAATGGTGCTGATCATCTCCTTCACGGCCACGAGTTTGGTGACACTGGGGAAACGCCTATCACGGGCAAGATAGACTGCTCCCATGCCTCCTTTGCTCAGGAACTTCACGATCTCATACCTGTCCTCCAACGCCTCCCCCGGGGACAGGAATTCTTCATCGAGCTTGCTCTCATCGAGAATAGCGACCGGGGCGTCCGCCAGGGTTTGAGCCTGAGGGCCGATCCGACTTGCGGGATCCTCCGTAGTCGTAGAGCCCTCGTGAGTAGCAGATCCCGAGGTCTCTGTCGTGCTCTCTTCGAGATGCTCTTCGGGCTCTTCCAAGCCCCTGAGCCGGCCGAGCAGTCCTTTTCTTCCATCCGACGATGGCATAGTGTCAGACTCCGCCGAGAACGTGTAGTGCAGACGCGTCCTTTGCCACATTTTACCACCAGGGCTCGCTGAAGGCAATAGGACTTTCGGCTGCCTCGACCTGTCAGCGTTCCGCAGCAAGCGGGCCTAGAGACACAGACAGTTGTATAGCGCTCATGTCGGAATGCACTTGATTGGTGGAGTACACGCTGTGAGGCGCGACGGGGTTTGCAAATGTTCCCCCACGAGCGAGGTTCCTGGCGGCAAGCCATGGTCTATTCGCCGGCGCTTGTCGCCCCGGGCAGCAACTGGATGATCGGTCGCACTCTGCCAGGCGCCGGAGCAGTACAGAGAAACGGCCCATCGTAGATGGGCCAGCCTCACGTGTCTGTGGCTGGGGGAGGAGGATTCGAACCCCCGCTTACTGATTCAGAGTCAGCTGTCCTACCACTAGACGATCCCCCAGAGCTCACCACATTCTATCACATGTTCGCGGAATCCACAAGCTTGGCCAGCGCCCACTCAGCCTTTTCGAGGCGGCTCAGGACGCACTCCTTCCCTATGATGCACAATGTCCCGAACAGCGGTGGGGCCACCCTCTTGCCCGTCACGGCGACACGGATGATGCCAAATAGCTGACCGGCTTTGAGGTCCAATTGCTGGGCCAGGTCACGAAGTGTGCTCTCCAGGGTCTCCTCGTCGAAGACGGGAAGCGCGTTCAGCACCGTGCGAACCCTCTTCAGGGCCGACAGTGAATCCGCTGGATTCATCTTCTTGCCGATGAGCAACTGCGCATCGTAGTCTATCTGTTCCTGGAAGAAGAAGTCTACTAGATCAGCTGCCTCCGCTAGCACTTTCATGCGCTCTTGGATGAGCGGCACCACAGGACGCACCGTCTCTTCATCTGCTTCTATTCCTGCTCTCTTCAGAAACGGCATCAAACGCGGTGCGAGATCATCTGCCGGCAGGCTCCGGATGTAGACGCCGTTCATCCAGTCTAGCTTGTCCTCGGAGAAGACCGCTGGCGCGGGGTTGACTCTGTCCAGAGCAAAGCGTTCGACGATCTCATCCCGCGTCATGATCTCTGTTTTGTCGTCGTACGACCACCCCAGAAGCGCGAGGAAGTTGAACATGGCTTCGGGAAGATACCCCGAGTCACGATAGTCACTGAGTGAGGTCGCCCCGTGCCGCTTGGAGAGTTTGGTGCGGTCCTCGCCCAGGATCATGGATACGTGTGCGAATTGGGGCAGAGGATAGTCCAGGGCCTCATAGATCCTTATTTGGCGAGGTGTATTGGCCAGGTGTTCGTCGGCGCGGATGACATGGCTGATCCGCATCAGCATGTCGTCAACTACCACGGCGAAGTTGTACGTAGGGGTGCCGTCAGCTTTCATGATCACCAAGTCGTCCAGTTGGTTGTTTGCGAACCGCACTTCGCCGCGGGTCAGATCGTTGACCACGGTTTCGCCTTCCAAAGGCATCGCGAAGCGAAGAGCGGGCCGCCTACCCTCCGCCTCAGAAGCCGCACGTTCTGCTCGAGCTAGGTCGCGACAACGCCTATCATAGCCAGGCGGTTTTCCCTCCGCTAGCGCTGCTTTTCTGCGGGCTTTCAGTTCCTCGGCGGTGCAATAGCAATAGTACGCCTTCCCCTGCTCGACGAGTTGTTCCGTCACCGCCAGATAGAAGGGCAGCCGTTGCATCTGGTAGTAAGGCTCGCAGTCACCTCCCACCCCGGGACCCTCGTCCCAGTCGAGGCCCAACCAATGCAGTGAGGATAGGATCCCCCCTGTTGACTCCTCGGTGGAACGTAGTTTGTCTGTGTCTTCGATGCGCAGGATGAAAACACCTCCGAAATGGCGAGCGAAGAGCCAGTTGAAGAGAGCTGTTCGTGCTCCCCCTACGTGCAGATATCCCGTAGGGCTGGGTGCGAAGCGGACACGGATGGGTCGCTTCTCATCTTTCATGTCGGTACACTCCATGTGAATCGCTTTGAGATCTCTGACCACGTCTTTCGGTCATTGCCAGGACGCGGCTGACGAGGTTGCCGACGAGGTAATCGAGCGCAGCCATATGATCGTGAGGGGCTGCTCGTTACTGGAATTCAAGTCTCTTGTGTCGGATGATTATGTTTTGCACCACCCCTTCACCAATCAGGAGCGCGATCAGCGCACTCCCGCCATAACTGACGAACGGTAGGGGCACGCCCGAAGAAGGTAGCAGACCCACGTTCATCCCGACATTCGCGATCACTTGAAACGCGATCACTGTAGCGATTCCATAGGCGATCAGTTGGCCGAAGGTATCTCGCGCCATTTCGGCAACCCTCAAGATCCGCCATATGACCACAAGGAAGAGCAGGAGAAGGAGCACCACACCGACGAAGCCCAGTTCCTCGCCCAACACGGAGAAGATGTAGTCGGTATGCCTGACCCGCAGAAAGTGCAGTTGGCTTTGGGTTCCCTGTGCAAAGCCCTGCCCGAGGAATCCGCCTGAACCGACGGCGATGCGGGCTTGGTTGATGTTGTACCCAACCCCCAGGGGATCTCTCTGGGGATCGAAGAATACGAAGATACGTTCTCGCATGTAACCGTGTAGCGAGAGCCAGATTATCGGGGAGGCAACGATGCCCATCAGGCCCACCAGGGCAACGTGTCTCAGGCGTGCCCCCGCCATGAGTACCATTACGAACCAACTCACAGCCAGAACGATCGCCGTTCCCAGATCGGGCTGTAGGTAGATGAACACCATTGGGATTCCCATAGACGCCATCGACAGGAGGAAGTAGGGCAGCCGTTTGAGGTCCTCTCGTCTGTCTGCCAGGAACTTGGCCAACACGATGATGAGCAGCACTTTGGCCAACTCGGACGGTTGAAGAGGAAAGATGCCTAGGTCAATCCACCGCTGGGCACCAAAGGAGATCTTGCCAACTAAGTAGACGAGGATCAGTGACAGGATTGTGAGGACATAGATCACGTGGTTGACGTTGGCGAAGATGCTGTAGTCCGTGAACGAGACCAGAAGCATCAGCCCGATACCCACCAATGCGTAGATGATCTGGCGGCCCAGAAAGGTGTCCCATAGCGCCTGTTCGGAAGGCGCGGATGCGAGGGTAGCGCTATAGATCAGCGCCACGCCGAACGCAATCAGGATGACGGTGGCGCCAAAAAGCACAAAGTCGAAATGTTGCCAAGCTCTTCCGGTCATCTCTCGGCCGCCTCGACCGGGCCGATCATTCGATCGACAGGGCGCGGGGCAACCACCTTGTGTGCAGCCATGATGGTCGTCTTGTCGATAGCGGACAAGACGAGCCGCTCTCCTGTGCCTTTAGCAGGCACCCTGTCGCACGGCGGTCGCTTGGCTTTGTAGGTCATTACCGTCGCTCGTTCTTCACTCAGGCAGCGGCACCCCGAAGTAATGAGCGAGGATCTCGGCGGCGATAGGAGCCGCTACCTGGCCACCTTCTCCCCCGCTCTCGACAAAGACCACAACGGCGATCTGTGGGTCGTCGAAAGGTGCGAAAGCGGTGAACCAGGCGTGTGTGGGGAGGTTGCCTTGCCAGTCGCGCTGTCCAGGGAATTCAGCGGTGCCTGTCTTCCCAGCGACGGCGATCCCTGGCACACTCACTTGCCAGGCTGTGCCGTGCGTCATGACCGCCCGCATGCCTTGTCCAACGGCTGCCAACGCGTCGATAGAGACGGGGAGTTCTCGGATGGGCTTCGGCATGAAGGGCCTGACCACATTGCCCCCGACATCCTTGATCTCCCTCACGATCTGTGGCTCATACAGGGTGCCGCCATTAGCGATCACAGACGTGGCGTTCACAATCTGCAAAGGTGTGGCCAGTACGAAACCCTGGCCCATGGCTGCGTTGAAAGTGTCTCCGGTGACCCAGGTCTGGCCATAGGTCAGGCGCTTCCAGGTCTCGTCAGGAACCAAACCTGTACTCTCCCCGGGCAACTCCACGCCGGTCGGCCGTCCGAGCCCGAAGAGCAAACCGTAGCTGTGCAAAGCCTCTTGTCCCAGTCCCTTGAAGTCACCGTAGCCGCCGGCCATGACTCCGAAGTAGATGTCACACGACTGAGCGATGGCCTCGATGATGCTTATGGAACGGTGTCCCTCCTGGTACCAGCAGTTGAATGGCTGGGCCAGTTCTGGATCGTCCGGGGCAAACCGGTGCGGGATCCATATCGTCCCAGGGCAGAAGATCACAGATCTGAGATCCACAACCCCCTCTTCCAGGCCTGCGACGGCTGTGATTACTTTGAAGGTCGAAGCGGGAGGATACTGTCCACTGATCGCGTGATTTACCAAAGGGCGTCGCGGATCTTCAGCCAGCTTAGCGTAGTCCTCTTGCGAGATGCCACCGATGAACAGATTGTTGTCATAGGTTGGCAAGGAGACCATGGCGAGAATCTCTCCCGTTTGGGGGTCCATGGCTATGGCTACGCCAGACTCAGAATCAGCCTCCGCTATTCCCTTACGCAGTGCTTCGTATGCAGCAACCTGCAAATCAAGGTCAATGGTGAGCACCAGATTGTGCCCGGGAACAGGCTCTACTGGTGGGCCAATGGTCCTGATGTCTCGTCCGGTGACATCAACCTCTATGTGTTTTTGCCCCTTGCGCCCCCTCAGTTCCTCTTCGAAGGTGAGTTCGACTCCAGTTAACCCCACGATGTCATTCGCGTCATAATCAGCATCTTTGCGATCAACGAAGTTCGCGACCTCTTGTTCGGGGATGTGTCCAACGTAGCCTATCACGTGAGAGACCACGGTGCCGGAGATGTACTCTCTCAACGGCTCGACTCCGACAACCACGCCGGGCAACTGAAGATGTTCTTCTTCGATGGCGAAGGCGACATCCCTCTCCACTTTGGACTTGATAAGCACCGCCGTGAAAGGTGTCTCCCTCCCTGAATCTACCAGTTCCTTCATCTGGGGCTGGGGCTGATAGCCCTCTGCGTTGGAGAGATAGTGTCGGTCTATGGAGGGGTCTTTCTGTGTACCACGATCATGGCTGCTGACCGGGATTTGCAGTAGCTTGGATAGGCGTTGGAAGACGTAGTCCTCTTGCTCCTCAGGTAAGTCGGCTGGAACGATGGAAACCGTGAAGCTAGGGACGTTTCCGGCCAGGAGGCGCCCTGCTCTGTCGTATATGATTCCCCTGAGGGCATCAACGGACACTAGCCGAAAGCGGTTGCGATCTGCCCTTGCGACGTACTGTTCGCCCTGGACGATCTGAAGTTGCCAGGTCTGAAATGCCAGTACTGCAAAACCGGCGACGACAAGAGTCTTGAATATGATGACCTGGACGTTTCTCTGCTTGGTCTCCATCTCGACTGTAATTGTATCGCAATCTTGGGGCTCTTGCAAGACTTGGCGGACTGCACTTGCTCGCCAGCCGGCATCGGTTCAGTCGGCACCCGCGACACGTCACGCGAGCGTATTGGAGTCGACGCAACTGCTACGGTACGATCTCCATCAAGTCGATGATCACGCGGTCGCCTATCGCAACGCCTGACGAGTCGAGCACTTGCAGCCGTTCCATGGTGCGGAGGAGATACATGCCTACTTCGATCTGGTAGAGGCCCAAAGGCGCACGCTCATCGGTCCACACGGTGTGGGAATCTAGGACAGCCTCGCGTTCTCGCCACCGGCTCGTAGGATGGGTACCATAGACAGGCTGGATGTCTTCCTGGCCCCAGATCTGCTCGTTCTCGTCAAGGATGTGCACGAAGACCGTATAGTCTTTGTCCACGGGAGTCAGGGCTTGCCAGGTCAGGGTCAGTTGCAGGCCCCCTCCCTTTCTAACCTGCACGTTGTGTACTTCGTAGTCCAGCAGTAGGATCACATTGCCGAAGTTAGCTGGCAGATTCTCGTGCTCCATGGAGCCATGAGGGAGCTGTTGTGCCTCCACGGTGGTGAGGACGGTTCGGTCTTTCCGGCTCCCTAGCCACCCCTCAACCACAGGCACGGGCTGCATTGTCTGGGGCTCGTGGAGAGCAATGATCAGCTGGAGTTGGCCGGCCGAGTCGGGAGGTATCGGTATGTGGTGGACATCAGCGAGCGTCTGTCCCTGAGCCCAGTGGGAGGTTGGATAGCCGCTGAGGAGCGGCAATTCCACGCTTCGCCAGAGCACATTGCCGGTGGCAGCCGCCAACTCCAGCACCAGGTTGTAGTCTTCCTGAATCTGCCCGATCCTTTGCCAGTAGAGTGTCAAGCTTGCCTGCTGAGTTGGCGTCACTGTCGCAGGGAAGTCGTATCCCAGCAGCATTATCCGACCATCGAAGTTCATGCGAAGTTGATGCTGTGGAGTGGGAGACCAGTCAACCGCGGGAGAGACGGACAAGGTTGACAGGGTGAGATAATCGTCGTCCTCTCCCACAGGCGTGAGCGCGTCTTGGCTGAATGGGGGGAACAGCCCCACCTGCAGGAGGTACTCTCCAGGGGGATGCTTTCCTGGTAGATCCAACTCGTGGTAGTCAGGTACGATCTCCCCAGGACGCCACACTGCGGTGGGGTAGAGGCCGTTGACCGGTGGGCGGCCCTTCGTTTGGTGCCAGACGCGCCCGCGTTGCCCAACCAGACGGATCTGGACATCGTAGTTCTGACGTACAGACTGGTGGGTCTGCCAGTATAGTGTGAGACGCACAGGATCGGTGGCACTGCCCTCCATCGAATCCAGACGATAACCTCGTAGCGATATCATGCTTTCAAAGTTGGCCTCTGCTGGTCGCAAGTCGGAAGGTAACTCGGTCAGCATGCTCCGACTCACCTCGACGAGGGGCCCGACGGAACGTAGATGATAGGTGGTCTCCAAACCTGGCAGAAAGCGGGCCAGAAAGACCGGCCGGCCTTCGCCTACTCGCCGCTCCAATTCGGCTCGGCAGGTTTCCTCGTCGGGAAAGACGGCTGTCTCGGTGTCCGGTCGGAGCCCCTCCACCCGCTGGAGATAATGGAGGGGCGCCATCTTGTCACTGTCGGCCAGAATAACCGATCCCATCGGAAGCTCCTGTTGCAGCACATGTGTACCCCATTCATACGATGCGTATTGATCGCTCCTGTCGACGCTTGAGATGTTCGTCCAGATCAACCAGAGCGGGAGTGTGACGACGAGGGTCAAGACAACGGCCCTGACCAGCGTTCTTCTCATGGGCTTCGAGATTTGATGGAAGCGAGTCAGAAAGTGCTCGCTTGAGCGACATAGTGCGGCAACGCCCATCCCCAGGCAGATGGCGATGATCAAGTGAGATGGGATGATGAACAGCGACACATCGGGTACATAGTAGCTCAGACCGAAGATAGCGTATGCGGCCATCACCATCAGTAGGAACATGGCTTCTTTCCAAGTGGGATGCCGGTGGATGGGCTTCTTGGGCCAGAACAGCCAGATCAAGCCCAATAGCGCGAGCGCCAAGGCCGGCACAGGGTACTGGTCAAGCAGGATTCGCGCGTATATGGATGCGCGATCCAGTTCTCGATACCAGGCATCCCAACGGAGGGCCGCAGCGAACTGAGAACCCAATACGAGACCTGTGAACTCCGTCCAGCTCATCATCCGGTCATGGATCTGCCACCACCGTAGCGGAATGTACAGGTAGATGCCAAGAAGGGGCACAATGAAGGCAAGGAGCAAGAGGAGGAGTCTCCGCACTCTGAGGAGGCACCTAGGTCTTTTGACCAGGATGTAGATCACCACAGCGGGGGCCAGCAGAAGCATGGTACGATGATGGGTCAAGCTGAGGCCATAGATGAAAGCCACCGCATACATGAGCAGCAATCTCCCGTCGCCATACCGGTGCCCCAAGCGCTCCAGGATGCTAGCCCGGTCACCGCTTCTCGCTTCCGACATCAGGATATCACTACTCGGTCTGTGGAAGCAGCGCAGCAGCAAATAGCAGATCACGGCGACGAAGAGCACATTGAGGGCATAGACCTCGGCCTCGACAGCTTGAGACCAGAAGGAGGGCGTGAAGGCGAAGGCGAGTGCAGCGAGGGCGCTTGCAGAACGGTGATCCGTGAGATGGTGAATCGTGAGGTACAGGACCACCACCGCGGCTGCAGCGAATAGCGCCGATGACAGATTGACGCGGAAGGCGACGTTGCCCAGCGGGAAGAGGGTAAACAGCTTGCCGGCCATGATATACAGTGGGTACCCTGTGGGATGAGCTATGCCCAGCTCGTACGACAGGACCTGAAACTCGAAGGTATCGTGCTCTCCGACGGTAGGGGCCAGGGTTTTCATGTACAGTGCGAGGGACAGGAGAAAGACGCAAGACAAGAGGATCCAGTCTCGCCATTTTCCCGCATAGAACTCGGCCACCAGGAGAGATGCCACCAGGGAAAGAGTTCCTAGCAGGAGAACGGTAGCCTTGAGTGTGTTCACGTGCCGCGGCACTAGATAGAGAGCGAGAAGGAGGAGAGGGAGGTGGCAGAGCGCGTCGCGGAGATGGGCATCCGCTGCGCCGGAGTGCTTGCTGAACAGAACATGGCGGAGGCCCATGACCAGGCTTACCATTACTGTGACTATGAGCGTGGGAACCAAGTCGTAGAGAGCACTCAGGCTCCGGTAGAAGTTCTCGGCCACAAAACGACTCAAGAAAGCTCCCAGTACCAGGCTCGTGCTGAGGACGATCAGGAGCGGGATGACTGATCGGACAACCGGTCGCTCCATCTAGTCTCCTGTGTGCATGGAGGTGAGTTCAAGCCACCCTTGTACCGGTCCGACCTGTGGAACAGGGCTTGGGGACACCATTTGTTGGTCAGGGCCGAGAACAGCCAATTGCAGTACATACTTCCCGGAGGGGAGGTCCCTAGGGATCCAGAGGCTATGGTTGTCCCTCACGACCTCTCCCTCATCCCACACAGACGTTGGGTATCTGCCCACCGAAGGCTCGCTGGTGTGGTGGAGTGCGACGTCGCCTTCCCTGTTCAGAAGGCGCAGGCTCACGGAGTAGTTGCCGTCGAGCGTCCGTCTGGACTCCCAGAAGAGGGCTATGCGATAGAAGTCACCCCCGATCAGTTCCTCGCGTTCCGATGAGTAACCCAACAGCGTCATGCCGTTGTGGAAATACACGTTCATGCGTTGCTGGATTCCAAGGGCTTCCACGCTTGGCGGCCTGGCGCTCTTGAGGATGGTGATCTCTTGCAGGATTAACATGCCATACTGATGCCTTTCTTCCCCCAGGATGGGCAGGCGCGTGAGTGCGGCGGGATCATACAGTCCTGCGCCAAGGATGTAGTCTCCTGGCGGAGTGCCTGGCGGTATCATGATTGTGTGGGAGTCCCTGTTGTACTCATCTACTTCCCAGAGGCGCGTCGGATAGCGTCCTGGGTTGAGGCTGTCCTTCTGGGCGTAGATGTTCATCTCCTCGTCTACAACGTGGACAAAAGAACTGTAGTCGGTTGTAAGGCTTTGGCGCGCTTTCCAATAGAGGTTGAGGTCCAAGGTATCCCCTGGCTGAACATTGGATGCGGATAGGTCATATCCCAGCAAGGTGATCTGGTCACCGAAGTTGGCCTGCAGAGGATTCTGCACGCCTTTGACGTGAAAGCCATCGAAGTCCCTTTTGAAGTAGGTCTCACGCTGGTCTATGTACCCTACCTTGAGGGTCAAGAGGATGACGGCAATCGAGATCAAGACTGATGCCTGCCAACCGCCGAGCTTGCGATTACCACCTATCACCTGGTCTGGACTGCCTTCCTGCCGGAAGAGCGAAGTCGCGTGTCGCACTTGTGGCGGCCTGATAGCTACCGACAACAGAATCAGGAGCAATAGCATAAGGCTGAGTCCAGCAGTGAGTTTGGACCACCAGTGAATGGGCATGTCCTGGAAGCGGATCTCAACCAGATGCTCTCCCTCAGGTATTGCGACGCTGATCAGTCCCAGCCCGGGCGTGGGTAGGATGCTGATCTCGTCACCATCTGCTAGGGCCCGCCAACCAGGGAAGTAGAGGGAGTTGATGGTGGCCTGGAAACTCTGCGGGGCATCAAGACGTATCAGGATGGAGTTAGGTCTGTACCTAGCCTCCAGGATCTCGGTTCCATCTGGAAGCGATGTGTGGTCGAGCCGCTCGACCGGGGCTGAAGCGCGGTACATCGTCTCCAAAGGCGAGCTAGGGGAGATCCATTCCACCCATGTTGGCAGGTATTCGCCGAAGGAGGTCGTGCCAATAGTCCCAGTTCGTCGCTCGAACTCCATCATGTGGGCAAAGGAGGGGTCGCGTGGGAGGTCCCGATAGTAGGGTGGGTAGAGCAGCGAGAACGAGCACACAATGATGATCACTATCGACACTGTGGCCATCAGAAAGGAGGGGGACAGTGTGCGTCTGTTGCGCGGGAAAAGGTTCACGGCTGCCCCGCACAGTATGGCCACCACAAGGGTTCCCAGTCGCAAGAAACGGTGAGGGTATGCCAGGTACTTCAAGAAGGGCAGATTCTCCCATACGAACGCGGACTGGGGCAGAACCATGAAGACAACGGCGGCGAACGTGAGTAGGGACAAGATCACGTGTATCCTCTCCTCTGGCCGACGGAATCTCGACAGGCCGACGGCAGACACAAGGGAGAGAAGTACGAACACCGGACCGATGTTGTTGGGCACCCCAGGATTCATCAGCCCGGTATCGGCAGCGGGGGAAGGAGCCAGCAGTTCAATTGGAGAGACGAAGTGGGTGTGATAATCGAGGTCTGGAGGAGTGATCATGCGGTCTAGTTGGATCCATTCCCTGTCCGAGAGGGCTGGCAGCCAGAAAAAGGAAGCAAGTCCGGCTCCGATCACCGCCGCCGCAACGACGCGCACGGCTGTGGTGGGACCTTCTCGCCTCCGCAGCCAAAGCAGGACTACGACGTAGAGCGCCAGGAAGGGGTTGAAGATTAGCATAGCTGGGTTGTGGGTGAGGAAGGAGGCAGCGTACGAGAGAGCGCTGGCCACGAGGTATCGGATCCCGCCTCGGAGAATCAGGCGTCGAAAACTCCAGAGTACCAGGGGGTAGAGAACCGTGGCCCAGGCGCCTGGAAGATGGCCACGAAACAGGATGTCGTACAAGTGGAAGGGGGCATACATGTAGGCAACGGCCGACACCACAGCCGCCCTTGAGCCAAAGACATCCTTCACAAAGAAGTACATTGTGACCCCAGACGCCAACACACTCAAAGCGAAGAAAAAGAGCGTGGTGTCCACGAGGCCTAGACCCGTCAAATGGAGTATCTCTGCCAGATAGTACGGCAGGGAAGGCACGAAGTTGAAGATCGGGTAGCCGTATCCGTAATACAGATCTGGCGCCCAGCGGGAGTAGAGGACCCCTTGCCGCAGCAGGTGATCGAGTTGCAGGAGCCGGTATAGATGGAAGAGGCCGTCGAAACTACGGGGTAGTGTTGACTGCAGGAGCGGCCAGCATGCTGGCAAGCCCAGCAGGCCAACGATGAGAGGTTCCCGGGCAGACTGGGCGATGCCCTTCAGTCGTCCTCTGATCACGGGTCCTTCCTTGCTACAGTTCCGTCTCTTCTGGCATTGTCCTGCGGTGAAGCTCGGCGAGTGGTCGGTAGACGAGAGGAATCATGAGGCTGCCAAGGAGGGCGGTAGGCAGGGCCACATGTGCCAGTGAAGTTCGCCAAGCTACGGCGTACCCTGTCATGGAGAGGACTCCAAGGAAGACGCTGTCGTGGATGATGCTTGCCAGAAGAGCCACCAGCGATGGGAAGAGAGGACTGGTGCGGTAGACGGTCCGTTGTCCCAGACTGGCCAGGTATGCTGTGAGGGTCAGACTGAGGCTGAGGCTGCCGAGCGGGGCGCCCGACAGGAAATCAAGCGCCAATCCACCTGTGAATCCCCATATCATCCCTTCTCTCGCGCCCCTCAACAGGCTCCACGACACGACCATGAGAAGCATCAGGTTGAGCGGTACGCCTCGCACGGAGAACTGTGAGAGCACGGATGACTGAACGAGGGCCACGGCAGCTAGTAGCGGTACGACGGCGTAGGTCTTGATGGGCAACCACCTTGGCTCAGTCTACTGTTCGCTTTCGAAGTCTATGGGCTCGAAGCTCGTAAGTACCATCACCATTTCCAATGCCCGGAAATTCACAGCCGGTCTAACGTCGGCTTCCTGGAATAGTTCCACGTCTCTCTTTCTGACTCCCGTCACTTGGCCGATAATCAATCTGGTCGGGAAATTGCCTCCGAGTCCGGAAGTCAGCACCAAATCACCCGGCTTGACCTCCTCTGTCTGTTGGATGTACCTCATGACCAGTCCTTCCGGAATTCTTCCCTGCACTATGCCTGTGGCTCGTGACTCCTGGATGAGGGCATTGACCGAACTGCTCACGTCTGTGATGAGAAGAACCTTGGAGGAGTGGAGGTTGGCATCCGTTATCCTGCCAACCAGACCTCGGTGAGTGAGCACGGGCATACCGACAGCAATTCCTTCATCGGTGCCGCGATCGATGATGAGGTAACTCAGGAGATTGCTAGGATCGCGGCCAATGACTTGGGCGGACAGAAGCTCAAGGGAAGGATTGGCCTGCTTGAAGTTTAGTTGCTCCCGCAAGGTGACGTTTTCGATCTGAGCCTCGCGGAGGCGTACGTTCTCAATGATGAGCTGATCGACCAAGGTCTGGAGTTCTTCGTTTTCTGCTCTGCAAGCCTCCACATCTACGAAGAACTGGCGCATTGTGCTGACTTGGCTCGTGAGGGCATACAGCGGTTCCTGGATCTGGGAAGCGAATTGCGCCACGAGATTCTTGACAAGTTGTAGGCGCTCAGCTCGGTCGAGAACCACACCTGCCACGGCGAATGAGAGGAGAAGGAGGAGGACCAGAATGGTCCCTCCCCTTTGCAGTCGAGACAACTCAGCCTCCTCAGATCAGCGCCGTGTGTTGCGACGTTGGGTAGTGGTCAGTACGTGGCTTAAGGTATCCAGCTCTTCGAGCACCATCCCGCCGCCTCTTACAACGCAGGTCATTGCATCATCGGCGACGTAGACGTGCATCTTGGTTTCGTCGGACAGCCTTTCGGCTATGCCTTTGAGGAGCGCGCCGCCGCCTGCGAGAGCTATTCCATGCTCCATCAGATCAGCGATCAACTCGGGGGGGGTCTCTTCGAGAGTCGTTCTTATTTCCTCGACTATCGTGCTCACAGGGGAGGACAAAGCCTCTCTGACCTCTACGCTGCTGATCTCTACCGCTTCCGGCAAGCCTGTGATCAAGTTGCGCCCCCGCAAGGTCATGGTTTGTTCGTCCGGCAACGGGTAGGCTGAACCGATGGCCATCTTGACCCGCTCTGCCATCCGCTGGCCGATCAGCAGATTGTATTTCTCACGGGCGTAGCGCATTATCTCCTCATCCATCTCGTCGCCGGCTATCCGTAGTGAGCGACTGACCACGATTCCTCCCAGAGCGAAGACCGCCATCTCCGAGGTACCACCCCCGATGTCCACGATCATGCTTCCCACCGCCTCGTTTATGGGCAGGCCCGCCCCCAAGGCCGCGGCCGTGGGTTGCTCGATGAGCAAAGTCTGGCGCGCACCGGCACTCACGCAGGCGTCGTGCACCGCTCTCTTCTCCACCTCGGTGACGCCACTGGGTAGTCCCACCACCACCCGAGGACGTGGTATCGGCAAGAGGCCGCGCTCGTGGACTTTCCTGATGAAGTACTGAAGCATCCTCTCAGTCACATCGAAATCTGAGATCACGCCGTCCCGTAGTGGTCTCACGGCCACTATGTTGGCTGGCGTGCGTCCCACCATCTCCTTTGCCTCGTCACCCACGGCGAGAACCTTCTTGCTCTTCTTCTCAATGGCTACCACTGATGGTTCATTGATGACGATTCCTTGACCTCGCACCAACACAAGAGTATTGGCCGTTCCAAGGTCAATGGCGATGTCCCGGGAGAACAAGCCCAAGATGGCGTTCAAAGGACTAAACACCGATATCTCCTCTCTCTAGCCGCCGGCCTACGAGGCCCGCTCCCTAGTTGGCCTCTGTTTCTTGTCCCGCTTCCTCGGCTTCGCGTGCTTCCTCCAATACCTCCTCAGGTTCCGCCGCACGCTCTTCACCGGCTCCTATGACTTCCACCTCGGCAGCCTCGACTTCCTCTTCGACTAGTTCCTCAAGCCTGAGCGGTAGCACTTTGACCAGCACTTCCTCGGGATTGGTCAGGATCTCAATGAACTCATCTACCTCGAGATCCTCTACCAGAACGGCCTCCTCTAACTCTTCCAGAACGCTGACATCTACCACGATCGATTCCAGCAGCTGACTGGGCAAACATTGCACCTGCACCGAGTCAATACCTCTTACCAGCAGGCCTGCGTTTCGTGCGACGATCGGTGATTCGCCCACAAGAGTGACTGGGATGTCAGCGGTTATCTTCTCAGTCATCACCACTTCGTAGAAATCGACATGAAGGAGTGAATGGGTGACGACATCCCGTTGGACCTCCCGCGCTAGAGTCATCCTTGGTTCGTCAGCCTCATCTAGCGTCAAGACAATGAGATGGTTCGTGCCAGCTCTGTCGAGGGCCAGGCGCAGGTCGCGCTCCTTCACCTGTAGCGGGCTCGGCTCCGTCCGAGGTCCATACAGTATGGCAGGAATCAATCCAGACCTACGCAGGCGCTTGGTCTTCTTTCCAACCAAGCTTCGTTTTTGCACTCTTAACTCGATCTGCTCCATCATCAAGATATGCCTTTCTCGTTTTGTGTCCCAAAAGAACTATTATACCACATCTCGCGCAATCATCAACTTCCGCTCCTCGGTCGGGGAATGCCACTTGCAGTTGTCAAGGGAGGCTCCAGGATTGCGGCGGAATTCTATTCTATTGCTTAGAAGAAGTCAAGACTTCCGATGCCCCGCGGGGTTTGACAACGATATGGACTTATCCTAGAATGGGTCTGGGGCCCGCGCGTTACCGCCGGGTCCTTGGGGAATGGATGGATGAAACCGATTAGCAGTGCCGACATCCGGCAGGCCTTTCTGGACTTCTTCTCCGACAAAGGGCATTTGGTAGTGCCCAGTTCTTCCCTCGTTCCGGAAGGGGATCCCACCCTGCTTTTCACCGGCGCCGGGATGGTCCAGTTCAAGCCCTACTTCTCCGGTGAGGTTGATCCCCCCTCAAGGCGCCTGGGTTCCTCCCAGAAGTGCTTTCGCACGACTGACATAGACAAGGTGGGGAATGAGCGTAGCCTGACCTTCTTCGAGATGCTGGGCAATTTCTCTATCGGTGACTACTTCAAGAAGGGGGCCATCGAACTGGCGTGGGAGTTCGTGACCGAGTATCTGGAACTGTCAGAAGATCGTATCTGGGCCAGCATCTACCACGAGGATGAGGAGGCACACTCCTTGTGGCGGGAGATCGCTTTGCCTCCGACAAGGATAGTACGCCTGGGTAAGGAGGACAACTTCTGGGGCCCCGCTGGCGAAACAGGGCCTTGCGGTCCTTGCTCTGAGGTCTTCTTTGATCGTGGCCCTGAGGCAGGCTGTGGTCGCGAAGGCTGTGTGCCTGGATGCGATTGCGAACGCTTTCTGGAGATCTGGAATCTGGTCTTCATGGAGTATGACCAGGATAAAGAAGGCCGGTTTATCCCGCTGCCGCAGCAGAGCATTGATACTGGAATGGGGCTGGAGCGCACCGCCGTGGTGATGCAGGGCGTCGGGTCTGTATACGAGACGGACCTCCTTGCTCCAATTGTGACGAGGACCAGTGAACTCGTGGGCGGGTCCTATCGTGAAGACGAGGCGGTGGACCGGTCATT
>Ga0209979_1000679_pt1 | contig 43309 bp, 44 predicted proteins | sample AnhtaG_FD_183114 | JGI IMG/M metagenome (GOLD analysis project Ga0209979, IMG submission 183114) | Deep subsurface microbial communities from Anholt, Denmark to uncover new lineages of life (NeLLi) - Anholt_01485 metaG (SPAdes) (version 2) | ecosystem: Environmental > Aquatic > Marine > Oceanic...
GAGCCAAGTTTGCTCGCGAACGGCGATGGCAATCAGATGAGGACAAGCTGCTCAAAATGCTGTGGCCCTCATCCAAGAAGGAGATCATATTGGCCGCCTTGCCAGATAGGAGTTGGGGTGCAATAGAACAGAGATCCCTAAGACTGCGGCTGAAGCGCAAAAGTGATCCGTGTCGTTTGGGAGGATCGAAACACTGGACAGAGGAGGAGAGGTCAAGGCTTACCGAACTCTACCAAGCTGGCATCTCTGTGCCTGATATAGCAGCTGAATTGGGGCGAGGTCAAAACGCAATAATAAGCAAGGCCTCTGTTCTTAAACTGAAACGACCTAGAGAAGTAAGATGGAAACGGTTCGAGCCCACTTGGAGTGAGGCAATAGAGACACTTGAGGGTTCTAAAAGGGAATGTTCAATGATAGCCTGAAGTTCTACAAGGCGCTGCTGTCATGAGCATAGAGTCTGAGGAAGCATCATAAGGGAATAGCAAAGCTGAGCCTACCGGGGGGGCTCGGTAGGCTCAGCCTGTGAAAATGAGCAAGAGACGAATAAGAAGTAGAATCAATGCGTTACTGGCCGTATCTTAGTTTAGACGAGAAAGACGGGGAGAATAAAGTGCGGAAAAGCTCATCAGAGAGATACAAAAGGCTCATTAGGCGATGAGTTTTGGGAGTTGTTCCGGTCGAGTGTTTTGGTAGCCTAGTGGAGTGACTACTGGTCGCAATATTGGCTTGTAACCTTCAACGACAGCCTGAAGTTCTACAAAGCACCATTGGCCGAAATCGAGGTGGAACCCGATGAAGCCGTGGCAGAGGCGCCAGGCATGGAGACTGAGCCAGCAGAGGAAGCACCTGCCGAGGAGACGTCTCCAACGGCTGAGGCCGAACCAGTAAAAGGGGAGACTGAAGCCACCCCAGAAGAGGAATAAGACCACCAGGCTGGCGGCACGGCATGGCCCAACGCCGCGTTGGGGCTAGTGCTCTACACGCCCACCGCTCGTCAAGGCATCATCAGATGGGAATAACCCCCAAAAAACAAAAGTGCCCTCAAGGGAATTCGAATCCCTGTTTTCGGCTTGAAAGGCCGATGTCCTAGTCCCCTAGACGATGAGGGCACGCCTTCGAAGTATACCTTCAGCTAAGGGTAAACGGCAAGTGATTCCAGCCCTGTAGTTTCAGGAAAGCCAAGCATCAGGTTCATATTCTGGACCGCCTGCCCTGATCCCCCTTTTACCAGATTATCAAGGCAACTGATGGCGATCAGCCGGTTCGTCCTCAAGTCAATGGTGGGATGAACCAGGCAGAGGTTGCTCCCCCAGGTATGCTTGGTCTGCGGCGGGACATCTACAACCTTCACAAAGGGCTCATCCTGGTAGAAATCCCGGTAGATTTGCCTCAATTGGGCTATACCTTTCTCACCGCCAGGTATCTTTCCGTCTGCCAACCGGGCATAGCAAGAACTGAGTATCCCCCGGGTCATGGGCACCAGATGAGGGAGGAAGGTGATTGACAATGGACCACCCGCTCGGAGGGCTTCCAGCTCCTGGACGATTTCGGGCAAATGGCGGTGCCCCTCCAGAGCATAAGCAGACACATTTTCGTTGGCCTCTGCATAATGTGCTTTCAGGTTTAGGGTCCTGCCTGCTCCGGACACGCCGGACTTGCTGTCAACGATGATATCGGGGTGTATAAGCCCCTCTCTTACCGCCGGAGCCAGGGCCAGGATGGCACCCGTAGGATAGCAGCCGGGGTTGGCCAGCAAAGACGACTGTATAACCTCGGATCGATGGAGCTCAGTGAGCCCATAGACAGCACTGCGGAGCAACTCAGGAGCGGGGTGAGCGAAGTCATACCAGCGCGGATACTCTCCAGGCTCCTTCAACCTGAAGTCGGCACTGAGGTCTATCACTTTGATGCCCTTTCCCACCAAAGGTAGAATAGCTTCAGCACTTGTCTTGTGCGGCAGCGAGGAGAAAACCAGGTCAGCCTCGCCAGGCTCGGTATCAATGGTGAGGTCGATCTGCGACAGGTGGGGAAGAACGTCCCCCAGTTTCTTCCCTGCTTCACTTCGTCCGGTAACCGAGACAATCTGCACACCGGGATGGCGGCAGAGCAAACGGGCTACCTCCATCCCCATGTAGCTGGTAACGTTGATAATGGTTACCTTTGCCATCTTCACTCCCAGCAAATCCTTTATGATCTATACCTGACTAATATTTGTAAATTGTAACGCCAGGGCTGAGCTTAAGCAAGCCCGTGTACCCGTCCTGCCGGTGTTCTATGATCGTGGCGTAGGGGCAATTCATGAATTGCCCCTACGTTCGCACCCTCAAATAGCACTGGGACAGCGCTGCTGTAACACGCAGAGATGGCAACGGGGTCGCTGCGCTTTGCATATCCGCCGACCATGCTCAATCAAATAGAGGTGGAAGGAGTAGATATCCTGTGGTGGGACCAGCTCCTCGAGCAACTCATGGGCTCGCTCCGCGGAGACCCTGGAGTCGATTAGCTCCAACCGCTTGGCCACCCGAAAAACATGCGTGTCTACAGGTAGGGCTGGCCTGCCCAGGGAAAAGAGGAGCACGCAACTGGCGGTTTTTGGCCCCACCCCGGGGAGCTGTCTCAGCCAGGACTTAGCCTCAGATAAGGGGAGTCCTTCGAGGAAGCTGAGGTCAAGACTGCCTCTCCCCTCCCGAATCTTCTCCAGGATGAGCTTTATCCGCCTAGCCTTAACGTCAGCCAAACCGCCCAGCCTTATGGCCTGGGCTATCTCACCGGCACTGGCAGCAGCCACTGATTCCCAGTCGCCAAAGGCAGCCATCAGAGAGCGGAAGGCTCGCTTTGAGTTTGCGTCCGAGGTGTTTTGGGAAAGCACAGTAGCAACCAGTGTGGAAACCGGGTCCTGGTCTGGTTGCCAGCGCCGCAGGCCATACTCTTCTTGCAGCAGATGGAGGATTTCTTCAATCCTCACTACAGCCCCTTGAGGTGGCAGGTATCATTGAGCCTGCATATGGCAAAGCCGCTTTCGTCCGCCTCAAAAATGTTGATAGCACAGAGGTCTTGCTGTACCTGCCAGAAATGGGAGTTATCCAAGCCCAGGAGGCTGCAAAGTAAGACCTTGCACACCACCTTGTGTGACACGAGGACAATTGTCTGGCCGGAATGCTTCGGCACCAGGGTATCTACAGCGCCCACCACTCTCTTTCGAACCTGCTCCAGGCTTTCACCCTGGGGGAAAGTGACCAGGTGAGGACTCTTCAGCCAAAGCTGGTAAAGCTTATTATCATCGGCCGCCGTCTCCTCTAAGGAAAGTCCCTGCCATTTCCCGTAGTCTATGTCGATCAGCCCCTCCGTTGGCTGCACCTGGAGTTTCAGGGGCTCTGCCAAGATATCGGCCGTCGTCACAGCCCTTCTCAGGGGACTGGAATAGATGGCGGCTACTTCCCACTGAGCTACCCCCGCCGCTGTTGCTTCGGCCTGCCTTATGCCCATCTCGTCCAGTTCAATATCAGACCTGCCACGAAGTCTCTCGCCGTCCCCTTCGTTCCAGGCGGTTTGGCCGTGCCTGATGAGCATTATGCGTGTCAAGAAATCGCCTCCTTACCAGAATCAGCCATTACCCTGTTGTCATAGGGCGGGTGCTCAGTCACCCGCCCCGGTTGGCAGGGGACAGAGCCCTCGCCACAGGCGAGTCGCTCGGTAGAGTCGGTCAACAGAGTCGCCTCTGGCGACCTGTGGAGACCTATGGAGACCTGCCCTATGCGTGGAGATTTCAATCGCTATTTTCGGGCTCCGTTCTTGGGCAGGCTACAGCACCGACAACGGAGCGCAAGTAGTTTTCCTGGATTATGCTGAGCAGCAGTGGACGTAGTGGCCTGGCAACAAAGCCTACAAAAAAGAAATACTGCCGCCAGAACGGCACTCGTGAAGTCTCCAGACTCAAAAGACCCCCGCCAGCAAAGGCGATGGCGTCGGTCAAAGCGAGGTATGACCAAGGCTACAAGACTATATGGTGCAACCCTATGGCCCTAGTCCGAAGAGGGCAACGGCCTGGGCTGCTGTTCTGTCATCTCCTTGCCACAGCAGGTAACGGCACCCCCACCCTGTTTGGTGCACAGAACTTCGGTATTGCAAACCTCGCACTGGTACCTTTTGCCTAACTGATTCGCCATTTCAGCTCACAACCTCCTACTTCGGCAGTATCTCAGGTCTTACCAGAATTGTCACCGGACTTCGGCCCCAGGTTCCCGCTTGGCACAGCGCCTCACTTGCATCCGACCTTCAGGGCAGGATAAGGAATCACCATGGCAAGCCAGTCAACGCAGTTTCACCTGAGAACCTTATCCTGCAAAAAGACAGCGGTATCGAACACCAGCTATTTCTTCAGCTCCATGGGCTGGCCGCAGCAGTGAACGGTGCCTTCCCCACCACGAGTAACGATGAACTCCGAGCCGCACTTGGTGCAGAAATACCTTTTGCCTATCTGGTTGGCCATCTCTCAGCTCCTTTTACTAGAATCTGCGCTTCTGGTCTGCATTCTGATTCTGATGAGGCTCCCCTACCACTGGTCCGTCTCCGTCATAACAGCTTCCCACTTACAGGCGATGTCCTCAGGGCTGCTGCGAGGCGGCAGCTTTAGGGGAGTTACCTTTATTTTGCGGTTGATTAGATATCTCTCTATGATCTTCTTCTCATTTACGTGGCAGACTTGTTGTATTCTCTCCGGCTGCTTGGCCTCAAAGAACTCCAGGGAGCGACACCTGGGTATGGTCCATATGACGTGGTTCTCGTTTATGATCTCAGGTATGACAGGATACAGCCCACCAACGGTATTGTCCAATGGCAACTGGATAGCCTTCATCGAATCAACGACCGTGTTCAACTGGATATTGCCTACCTTGGCATATCGCGGGTTTACTCTCTCGGCCATATTCATCCAGGCGCCTACCTCGCATTCGTCGGCCGCCTCAGCACCAAACCTTTCCTTTACTTGGTTGTACCACGACTCCGACATATGCAGCCAGGCGTACTGCCATGCCTGGAACAGCTTGAGCAAGAATTCCTTGGAGAACATGTCGAAAGTCAGATCGGGATTGTAGGGACCGCTGAGATCATTCAGCTCTTCTGGCATCTCAAACCCCCGTTTCCGTTCTATTTGGTAGAATTCTGGTGACGCTCCGCCACTGATGCAGCCTCCGCCCCCCACTCCCACCCCCTTGGTATTTTTTCATAGGTGCGATTCGCTTGTCAAGTTAGGGCAGCCTAGAGCATCTGCTCTAGGCATGGTTGGAGCAGATGCTCCAACCTGCCCCTGCAACACCCATTGCAGCCCGACCCTCTAGCTTCTACCCTCTGCCGTCAAGGCAGAGGGACCTGTATGGCAGAAGACCACCGATATGTCACCTTTGCCATGCTCCCGCCTGAATGAAGGCGATGAACTCGCTGATCAGGCGGGAAACCACCCTCTCCGGCCGATAAATGCAGTAGAAGCTTCGACTTAGCCTTAGCCCTTCAACGGGGACTTGTGTCACCAGCCCAAGAGCCAGACTCTTCCTTATTGCCAGATTGGATACAAAAGCAATCCCTACCCCAGCCTCTACTGCCGCAATCACGGCCTGAGTTGTACCCAAGACCAAACTCGGCGACCACTTACTAACGTCAACGCCAGCTTTGGCCATGAGAGACCTGAGACTTCGCTGCGTACCTGACGTCTCCTCACGCAAAACAAGCGGCTCCCCCTCCAGCTCCAGAGGCGACACCTCACCCCGCTCTGCAAAGGGGTGCTCCGGGAAAACAATGAGGACGATCTCGTCCTCCGCTACCTTAACGCACTCTACACCCTTAACCTCTGGTGGGCTGCCGCAAAACCCTAGCTCATAGGCACCGTCTCGTACTCTCTCGATAACGGTGCCGGAATCGAAGACCTCCACCCTTACCCCTACAGCCGGGTGCAGGGCCTTGAATTCACCCACAATCGGGGGAAGGAGGATCTCTCCGGGGATGGTGCTAGCCGCAATGATGATGTCACCTGTTACTTCCTGGCGCAGCCGGTCAAGGTCACTCCAAAGACGCGCCTGCTCCTCCTCGACGACTTTGGCAAAACGGAGCAGGCGTTTCCCGGCATCGGTCATGGTGATCGACTTCTGCCCCCGGTCAATCAAGCGAACCCCAAGGTCACGCTCCAGCTTCTGGATCTGGAAGGAAACCGCAGGTTGACTGATGGATAGCTTCCTGGCTACTTCGGAAAAGCTGCCCAGCTCTATCACCTGCAGGTAAGTCAACAGATACTCGAGGTTCATCACACACCTCCGGACCGCCTATAAACAGTGCTTATCTTGCCTTAAAGCATTGCTTATAGTATACTCTATCCAAGCTATTCTAGGTCATAGCTATAAGCTAAGCAAATGAATGATAAGACCGCGGGAAGGAGCACAACGTAAATGTCGACCGATAACCGCCAAATGTGGAGGGATTTGGGAATAGACCTTGAGCAGCACGATGCGCTTCTGAATGCTCTGGCCCCGGTCTACAAGGAGTTGTATCTCTCCCAGAAGAATCGCCCCAAGGGCATGGATTTCTTTGATTTCGTGGTGGGCGATATTCACGGCATCAGGGTGCAGGAGCTGAGGCAGCACGCCATGGCCGGGGGCAAGGTGGTTGCCACCTACTGCGTTTTCGTCCCTGAGGAAATCGTCCTGGCTGCCGATGCCATCCCGGTGGGGCTCTGTGCCGGGACACAGTTTTCTGTGCCCGTAGCTGAGCAGGTCCTTCCGCGCAGTACCTGCGCCCTCATCAAGTCCTCCTTCGGCTTTAAACTGGGGCGTACCTGCCCATACGTACAGACTAGCCATCTCATCGTCGGTGAGACCACCTGCGATGGCAAGAAGAAGATGTTCGAACTTCTCGCCGAACACCAACCCGTCTACGTCATGGAGGTGCCCAACAAGAAGAATCAGGCCAGCCGCAATCTGTGGCTGACTGAGGTGCTAGCCTTTAAGGAAGTCGTTGAGAAGCTGACCGGCAATAAGGTCACCGAAGACAAGCTGGCCCGAGCTACGACGCTGCTCAATGACCGACGCCGTGCTCTTCAGCGACTGTACAACACCCGTAAGGCCCTGCCGGTACCCATAAGTGGCAAAGACGCACTGCTAGTGACCCAGGTGTCCTTCTATGATGACGTTGCTCGTTGTGCCCATCAGGTCAATGCTCTTTGCGATGAGGCAGAGAAACGCATTGCTGCCGGAGAAGGGGTGTTCCCACCCGATACTCCACGCATCCTTATCTCGGGCAGTCCCATGGCCATCCCCAACTGGAAGCTGCATCACATCTTGGAGACGGCCGGGGCTGTCGTCGTTTGCGAGGAGTCGTGCATTGGTACTAGAGCCTTCAGTGATCTAGTGCCCGAAGTTGGGGGCACGGTGGAGGAACAGCTTAAGACCATTGCCGAGCGCTACATGCAGATCCATTGTGCCTGCTTTACCCCCAACGCCGAACGCCTTGACGACATTGTGAGACTCGCCAGGGAATACCAGGTTGACGGCGTGGTGCACTACAACCTCCAGTTCTGCCACACCTATGCCAATGAAGCTGTTAAAGTAGAGAAGGCCTTAGCAAAGGAGGGCATCCCCCTGCTGCGCATAGAGACCGACTACGGCGACGGAGATGCGGGGCAGCTAAGGACCAGGGTCGAGGCTTTCCTGGAGATGATATGCCAATGATCCGTGCCGGGGGGACCGCCCTGAACAGACGCCTGCACCGACTGGCCAGCCAGAAACTGGGTATTGAGCTCACAGTCCCTCCTGATGTACAGATTGCTGGCGGCCTTGGTACCGCTCTTGTGGCAGAGCAGATGGAGAGGACGTAAGCACACTGCCATATGATGATTCACCCAAGCTGGCTGAGGCTTCAGATTAACCACGAGGAGGACAACAAATGGCCAAGGTGATCGATGCTAGGACTCTGGCATGCCCGCAGCCCGTGCTTCTCACCCGAGAAGCTTTGGAGGAAGCAGACGAGGTGATCACGATCGTTGATAACGAAGCCGCACGGGACAATGTATCCCGACTGGGGAAGAACCAGGGCTGCGAGGTAACCGTTGGGCAAAAGGAGGACGGTATCTACCTGACGTTGACCAAGGCCAGGGTTGGGCCAGTTGGAGGGGAGCCCGCGTCTACCACCGGCACAGTACTGTTTGTTGCCTCTGACGTTCTGGGAAGAGGCGAAAACGAGCAACTGGGCAGCCTCCTCATGCAAAGCTTCCTTCACACTTTGGGTGGCCTCAGGTCTAGGCCAGGCACTGTTCTCTTCATTAACGATGGGGTGAAGCTGGTTACCAGCGACTCTCTGGTAGTAGAAGAGCTGCGCCATCTCGAACATCAAGGAGTGGCAATTCTGGCGTGCGGCACCTGCCTCACCCGTTTACAACTGATGGACAAGGTGGCAGTCGGTCAGGTGACCGACATGTACACCATGGCAGACACGCTGTTTAGAGCGGAGAAGATCGTTCCTCTATGAGTGGCTAGACCTGCCCATAAAGAATAACCGGGAAACAGCAAACGTTGAGGACGGTTTCCTTCCCGCTCAGCCCGCCCGGGAGATAGGAGGAGGCCAATGGTCAGGCAAGTTGACGCTCGAGGGCTTCCCTGCCCCCGGCCGGTTGTCGAAACCAAGAAGGCGCTCCAGCCGATTGAAGAGGGGACGATTACCGTCCTGGTAAACAGTCCCGACTATTGCCCGCTTGCCCAGACGGGACTGAGAACCACCCATTGCTCAGGACAACTCCTAATATACTTCTCCATGACATGAGTGACCTGCTCCATGTTTTTCTCCACAGCCCCATTTCCTGAGGGGATAATATCGATGGCAGGCTCGAAGTATGCGTCATACCGGCCATCCTCTCGGCGCAGGTTGAAGGCAGGTACAACAGCCGCTCCTGTCCGCACGGCAATCCGCACGGCAGCCGAAGGCAGGGTAGTCTCCTCACCAAAGAAATCTGATTTCAGGCCGTCCTGTGCAATGTCACGGTCGCAAGCGAGCAAGATCGCTTCACCACGATGCAGAGACCCCATCACCACCTCCAGGACACCTGATTGAGCAGGCATAAAAGTCAGCCCCTTGCTCTCCCGCAAGGCGGTGACATGTCTGAGCAAACGCGGTGGCTCCAGGGATTCGACCAGAACCGTTGCCCTTATCGATCGCACTGCCAGTATCTGTGCAGCCACATCAAAACTGCCGAGATGTGCCGTGACCAGGATAACCCCTTTACCCTTGTTCAGAGCGTCTTCAAGGTTGTGCCAGCCATTCACTGTTATGCAGCCCTCGATATCGCCGAGTTTCATGTGGGGTATCTTGATCAGGTCGATATAGTTCCTGGCCGCACTTCTTAAGACACCTCGCACCGCCTGTTTCAGCATAGCATCATCTGCTTGCGGGCCCAGAACATGCTTCATGTTGTCTCCAATGGCAGCCCTAAGTGCGGGAGACAACAGGTAAACGACGTCTGCCACTACACGGGCGATCAAGTAGCCAACCCTCTTAGGGAAGTAGGCCAGGGTCAGTCCCGCGATCTTGAACGCGAAGTATCTCCACACTCGGTTATGCCTCCTCGCCGCGTGGCTGGCGGAAACCGTAGCTTCCCACAATCGACTTCAACAGCTTCGGTGCGAATTCCTTCGGAAAGCGAAATGTTACCGCCACTAAATGCGGCCGCTCACAATTATATAGGCTCCAGACAGAAGATGGAAATCTCCGATTTGAATCACTTGATGCAGTACCAGGGACATAATACCGATCAGGCCTACCAGTGACGATTGATGAGGAAACCACCACATAGAACTCGCCTGGCACCACAGACAGCACCTTGAGGCTGCGGTCAGTCCTCTATGATGGCGACAACGCGGCTCCAGCCAGCGCTTCCGCCAGCGAGTTTCACCGGAAAGCAAGCCACTTTGAAACCAAGGGAACGGGGAAGCTTGTCCAGATTGGCCAACTTCTCTATATGACAATATTCCCTGTCTATACCGACATAATGGGCGCCCCATAGTACGCTCTTATCACCTGACCTGGAAAACTCCTCCCTTATTGCCCAGAACGGTCTGTCCCACCCCCAGGCATCAATCCCCATAACTCTGACCCCCTGCTCTATTAACCACAGGGTGGAGTCCCTGGTCATGCCGCATCCAGCCTCAAAATATTCTGCTTTCCCCCAGTATTTGTCAGCCCCGGTTTGTATCATTACAATATCCCGGGGCTTGATCGTATAGTCGATTCTTGCCACGGCGGTCTGAAGGTCATCAACGGTGACGCCGGAGCCGCGTGGCTTGTGTCTCATGTCCAGTACCACCCCATCACCATAAAACCATTCCAGGGGCATCTCGTCGATAGTCCTGGCCCTTTTCCCCTCAGAGGTAGGGAAATAGTGCCACGGAGCGTCAACATGAGTTCCGGCATGGGCCCCCATTGTGACGCTGTCATTGGCCCAGCCCGATCCCTGAGGCAGGTCTTGCTCAGTACAACCGAAGAAGCTTTTCATCGCCTCGACGCTCTGCCGGTGGTCCTCGTGGCTAACCCTCACCGGCAGGGGTTCACTGGGGCTATCTTCTGTGGGGACACTCAAATCTATTATTCTCACCATCTTTTGCCTCCGAACTGGATTATCGCATTGAGGCAATCCGTTGGCAATGGCTTTGCTTTTTCCTAAGTCCCTGGGCACGGGTTCGAAAGGCCCATTTCCATGGTGACATTTTGGATTGCAACATCGGCGCGCCCATCTGCCTTCAGCCTGTCAGCGGCATCGAGAAGCCGCTGTAGTCTGATAGATTGCGTCCCAAACATGGGGGTGGTATAAAATATAGCTGCGTTTATCTTGGAGAAAGCTCACCATTCAGGATAAAAGGTAAAACCTTTGAGAAGACCTTCGCATTAGTCTGTTGAGCCTTGGCTTGGGTGTCTCTAGCCAAGCTGCCTTGAACCATAGTGCGACTTGCTCGACTCTACTCGGTAGCATATCATAGGTTCCGACACAGGGCAAAGTCAACTTCAAATCGACGATGAGGATATTGGATGAGTGAGGCTATAAGACTTGAAGGTGTCTCCAAGCAACTGGGAGGGCGTGAAATCCTCAAGGGTGTTAGCTTCGCTGTAAAGCAGGGAGATATTTTCGGCTATCTTGGCCCCAATGGAGCTGGCAAGACTACCACCATCAGGGTTCTCCTCGGTTTGCTTAAGCCCACCTCAGGCAGGGCTACTATACTAGGGGAGAATGTCTCCAAAGACGAAGCTAGAAGGAAGGTTGGCTTTGTCCTGGAGAGCGACGGACTGTATGAAAATAAGACCGCTGAGGAAAATCTGGGGTACTATGCCCGAATTTATGGAGTGGCTGAACATGGGGAAAGGATTGACAGGATTTTGGATTTAGTGGGGCTTCAGGATAGAGCCAAAGACAAGGTTGGCACCTATTCCAGGGGGATGAAGCAAAGGTTGGCCTTGGCCCGGGCTATGATACATGACCCTGAGCTCCTAATTCTGGACGAGCCTGCTGCTGGGGTTGACCCATCAGGTCAGATAGAAGTGAGAGAGGTCATCCTTAACCTGGCTTATAGGGAGGGAAAGACCATCTTCTTAAGCTCGCACAACCTGGGTGAGGTGCAGAGAATCTGTAACCGTATCGCTCTAATCGACCGTGGCGAGATAAGGCTCTATGGTGAGCTGGAGCAGCTACAGCGGGAGATGAGTGAAAATGAAGTGGAGATTGAGACAACTGAAGCCATTGCTGAGGCTCAGTTTACTGAACTCAAGAGCCTCTCCCATTTGGGATTGCGAGGGAGGAAGGACAAGAGCCTCACATTCGTTCTCCGAGAGGGGGTAAGGGTCCCCGACCTAGTGAGCCTTCTCGTCAGGCAGGGGGTTGAGATTGAGCGGGTAAGTAAGAAAGAAGTCTCCCTCGAGGAAATCTACTCCGCCATACTCAAGGAAGTGGAACCATCATGAAGGGAATGCCTGTTGTTCTACAAAGTGATCTAGGGGACATTGTGCATAGTAGGGGATTTATTATCATTGCTGCTATCATTGGTGTCGTCATCGTTGGGGTGGCAGTAGGTGTGCCTATAGCTCTCAATAGGTGGTTAGCTCCAGGATTAGCTTGGGAGGATGTAAAGCCTATGTTAGAACACTTTATGGGGTTAGCAGTTAACTACATGCCGCTCATAGTTCTATTTACATGCATGGCGACCTGGGCTACGGATCCCATCGCTAAGGAAAAAGCCAAGGGGCCTATGGAGTCTCTTCTGGCTACACCATTAACCGCTAAAGCGGTTTGGATAGGGAAGAGCCTAGCCATTTTTCTGCCTGCTTACATCATTGGGCTTATCGCCACAGTGATAGTTATCCTGGCGATGAACTTTGCTTCTATCCTCCCGGCTACAGGTCACTTCGTCCTCCCGCTGCCTGAGGCACTTACCAGCTTTCTTTTTCTTCCCCTATTAATGTTTGCCCTCATTTCATTAGGGGTTCTCTTCAGCCTGATTACTAACCCTGTTATTGGTCAGACTATTATTATATTTATTGGAGTAATTCTGCTGCAGGTGGTAGGGCAGGTTGGAGGGCGCATAACTTGGCTGCTGGCTTCGTGGGACTACGCCCTATATAATTTAGCCGGTGCTGCCCTTCTTGGAATAATTGCCTTCTACCTCTCTCGCTCCCTCAGTAAGGAAAAGATAATCCTATCGAGTAAAGGGAAATGGGCATAACAACTTTTTTGGCTTCCCTATTCAAATAAAGTTGCTTTAGAACCAGAGTTTTACCTTTTATCCAGCACGCTAACCTGAAAATGAAGCTGGCTCACCATTCAGGATTAGAAGGTAAAACCAAAACTTTTGAGAAGACCTTTGCGCTGGCATATTGAGGGCAGGGTTAGTATCCTGCAAGAGGGCCTAATCGGATGATACAAAGAACTCTCGCCTAGCCTTCAGCCCCTCTACCTAACCTAGTGCTTGATTCGACAGCTGATGACACACTCTATCGCTCTTGCCACGAGTAGCTCTTTGCCTAATGCTTTGTCTCCTCCAAGATTACCTATGCCAGTTTGATATCAGAGCTAGCGTTTATCTTCTCGAAAAACTGGAGCAATATTCTGCTTCTCAGATCGTTGCGGCCTCGCAACGGGGCTACAAACTTGCCCTTAATCCAGATATGCTGCGGCTCCACATATACCAGCACGCGAGGGCCGGTCATGGCCTCGTCCAGGAACCTGGGGTAGCCGTTGTGGAACATCCGGCGTGCCTCTATCATGTAGGCCTCATCCTGGCTCTTCATGATGCCCTCCAGAAGCTCACTGGCATGCTGTGCGTTGCTGTCGGTAGTTATGGGGATGCGCACCTCGTCAAACATGTAGTCAGAAGAAACGGTCTTCTCCTGTACTGAGTAGTCCTTAGAATAGTTCAGCACCGGCTGATCCAGAATTATCAGGTTAGGCACATATAGCAGCCTGCCAGTGACTTCACCACCCAGCTTCTCATCTTCCCCAACCTCTTCTAAGGTAGTATGAAGCAGCCCCACCCGCCGCACATCGCCTTTTATGCTACCGATGCGAATTCTATCCCCCAGGTCATAGACTCGAGAGAAAATGATGACAAAGTAGGCAAAAAAACTGGCTATATACTTTTGCAGAGCCAGCGCCAGCCCTATTGCGATAATGGACACATATATGGCTACCTGCGGCACATATATCGCCGACACCGTAATAGCCGCCGCCAACCCCAAAACCACCACAAAGGCCACAGCCGCTGTGCCGAATTTCATATGCTGCGTATACATGCCTTAGCTATGTCTGCAGGTTGCCTAGTGTATTGCTCCGCCATAGCATGGATCAGCGCCCCCTGCATGACAACGTACAGTAGGTGGTGATGCTTACTTTGGATGAAGCAGGTTTGCTTAAGCACCAAGTTTAGCCTTCTTGTTCAACCGTATTTGCGTAATTACCCCTGCCACAACTTTTTTGTGCCCGATAAGAAAGGTGCCGCCGAGCAATAGCATTGTAGATAACCAGCAGCCATAGGCGTAAGTCTCGTGATCATATGCGCCATATGCCCAGTGATGATGGATGCAGCTCCAGCCGAAAGCAACCACTGCCACAGCGACGCCCACTACGGCCATTATAATTCCCACAGCACTCAAACCCCACCCGCTCCTTACCGAGAATCTCCTGGCAAAAAGAAATCCTCCAGACAATACAGAGAATAAGCCCGCCAGGCTGAGCATGCCAACAAGGAGTAGCGACCGGTCATCAGCCTGCTCAGCGATACCTAGAAGAACTATGGCAAGTGAAATGCTCACCAGGATCAGAAGGCCTCCAAGAGCCATTCTCCAGCTGAATTTCACTTCTGTAACTCGCTTTGACCCGATGAGAAAACCTCCGCCAGCCCATAAGAGTACAAGCAGGTAGAAGGGTTATTCTCGGTCCACTTAATCTTCCCCTCCAGGTTCTCCACGTCCTCACCCCCGCCACAACCCACCGCTAAGGCGACCACGAGTAAACAGACCAGCAAAAAATTCTTTATTATTTGATTATTTCTCCCCTCTCTTTCATTACCAGAGGCGGAAGGGCCGCCCCATTTGGAACGACCCCTCCGCCTTTCAGGTGATAGCCGCAGAACGCTTGCCTATTTCTTAGGGGGCGTCGAGGGCTTTGTTGGGCCCGGCTTGGATGGGCCACTGCCTGGCTTTCCCGGCTGGGTTGGGGGCTTGTAGCACTTCATTGGGGTTGACCTCCTTTCGCACCAAATACCCTTTGCCAAACTACCTTGGCTTCGGCTTGCCCTTTTGCGCCAGCTATTATCTCCTTTTTTGTAAGATTTACTTCCTTTCACTCAGATGGCTCTACTTCAAGGTTGAACACCCTCCAGGCAATTGACTGGGGCTGCCAGCCAGCGGCCTTTTTGTGGGGAAGGCCCCAGCCCAGAATTTCTTACACCTTCTCAACGGTGATTTTTAGGGCGTCTCCCTTCTTCAAATCTTGAGCCGGTTTGAACTTGGCCATCTCTAGCTTATCGGAATAACCTGCTCTTAGCTGGACACTAAGGTCATCAGTCCTCTTGACGTCCGCTGCGAGCTTGGCCTGAACCTCTCCAATCTTTACTGCCATTTGTGGGTCACCTCCTTTCTAAGTCTAAGTAGCTCTGGTTACAGCCGCTGGCTCGACATCTTTCCCGGCGATGTACCTTACCGGCTTTTCGTTGATGACACCGTGATACTCAAAGCATCTCGGCTCACCAAGATATTCCGGTAGCAGCCTGAATCTCTGCTGCATATATTCTCCAACCGGCTTTGCAAGCCTCTGAGTTCCGTTCTTCTGCCAAAATGGAACTGCGTCTCCTGGTTGCCTCCTTGTGCTATTGTTGCCTCGAAACTGCCTTAGCCGTTCCCTTCTAGGCGTCTCGCTATAAGTTGCCGCCTCCTCCGAGAAGGGTTGCACTTTCTCCTTTCCTGTGTTATAAATATCAAGATGAATAATGAAGCATTATACCTGGCTCACAAGGCATGTGTTATAAATCATGTTTCATTATACACCGTTAAGTTAATTTGTCAAGAGGTTTTTCGAGGATTTCGGGGCAATTCTTGAAAAGGAGTTTTGGGCTATGCCACAGTGGCTTTTCCTCACAAACCACGCTATGGTGCTAAGCTACATTGCTCGCCACTCCCGCATCACAGCCCTGGAACTGGCTAACGCCATCGGCATCACCGAGAGGGCTACGCGGAAGATAATCGCCGACCTGCTGGAGGCTGGCTACATCACCAAGAAGCGAGAGGGAAGGCGCAATCGCTACCGCATCAACCCTGACCTCACTCTTCGCCATCCTAGCCATGGAGAAACCGCTGTAGGAGATCTTCTTCAGGCACTGGGCTGGAAGGGGCGGAGACGCCTCCGCAAATCATAGTGACCTAGCTGCAAAAATGCGAGAAGGTATACACCCTACCCTGTGGGGCTGAGAGCGGCTGATCATGCATCTCGGCTGCTACCCTGAAGAGAAAAAACTTGCAGATCCCTTCCAGTACCTGATTTGCTCTTTTTAGCAGCCAGTTCTATCAGCGAGGATGCTTGCAGTAGTATAACAAGATTTTAACTGTGACTCACCAATCAAAGAGATGGATAGCTCCGCTTTAGGCATTACCCGCTGCGCCAGCAGGGAGTTCAAATGGGGTGAGTGCACCTACATTATGGGCGTTATCAATGTTACCCCGGACTCCTTCTCCGGTGATGGGCTGGGCCACGATGTTGAGACTGCCGTAGCACAGGGGAAGCGCTTTGCTGCCGAGGGAGCCGATATCCTGGATATCGGCGGGGAGTCAACTCGGCCCGGGGCAGCCCCCATATCCGAAGACGAAGAACTCAGCCGAGTGATACCGGTTATTGAGAGGCTGGCCAGCGAGGTGCCGCTACCACTGAGCATTGACACCTACAAATATGAGATAGCCCGACAGGCGCTCTCCGCAGGAGCGCGGATGGTAAACGACATCTGGGGCCTGAAACGCGACCGCCGCCTGGCTGAGCTGGCTGCGGAGTGGGGAGCGGCCATTATCCTGATGAGCAACCAGCGTGATGCTGGGTGCCAGGATATCATCCCCGAGGTCATCTCCAGCCTGAGAAAAAGCATGGCGGTGGCCATGGAGCGAGGCATCGCCCGGGAGAATATCATTGTTGATCCCGGCGTGGGCTTTGGCAAGACGCTGGAACAGAACCTGGAGATTGTGTGCCGCCTGGATGAGCTCAAATGCCTGGAAAGACCCATTCTAGTGGGCACCTCCCGCAAGTCGATGATCGGGCTGGTGCTCGACCTGCCGGCTGATCAACGCCTGGAGGGAACTGCGGCCACCGTAGCTATCAGCATTGCCAAGGGGGCTGATATAGTGCGGGTACACGATGTGGCCCAGATGGCAAGGGTGTGTCAGATGAGTGATGCCATCATCAGGGGAAGATGCCAACCGAAGGACTAGAGCCGGGGCCGGCAAAGGTGTACCTCGGTCTGGGAGCTAATCTAGGCGATCGTCAATCGAACCTGTTGAGGGCCATTGAACTCCTGTCGCAGTGGGTGCAGATAGAAGAGCTCTCTTCCCTTTATGAGACCGAGCCTGTGGGGTACCTCGAGCAACCACGTTTTTTGAACGCCGTCTGCCAATCGACAACCATCCTCACCCCGGAGGAGTTGCTGGCCACAGCTAAGAACATTGAGTCTGCTTTGGGCAGGACACCGAGTTTCCCTAATGCTCCCCGCCCTGTAGATATCGACATCCTTTTCTACGCCAACAGGGTTATTAACCTGCCCCACCTGACTATTCCCCATCCCCACCTGGAGGAACGAGCTTTTGTACTTGTCCCTTTGGCTGAAATTGCCCCCGATCTGGTCCATCCGGTGAATGGCAGGACGGTGAAGGAGATGGTACAGAGATTGGGAAGCCTGGAGGGAATCACAAAATGGAACCAGGAGGCTAAAGATGTATGAGGTTTCCGTTCGACAGCACTTTGATGCGGCACATTACTTAAGGGGCTATCAAGGCAAATGCGAGAATGTTCACGGGCATCGTTTTGAAGTTGTGGCCAATGTAAGGGCAAAGCAGATAGACGACATTGGCATGGCCTACGACTTCAGTCAACTGAAAAAGGAATTAGGAGAGATAGTGAGCAGGTTTGATCATACGTGCGTTAATGATGTACCGCCCTTTGACAGGATCAACGCCTCCTCGGAAAACATCGCCTCTACCATCTGTACTGAACTTCAGGCCATGCTCAAGGCAACCAACGCCTCTGTCTACAGTATCCAAGTCTGGGAATCCCCTGACAGCGCCGTGACCTATTTCCCCGAAGAGGAGTGATCTGGCTAGTCCATTAGCTCTGGGGGAAGGAGGTTGGGGATGCCATCCGAAATTGGGTACAGCTGGTCGCATTTGGCGCAGTAAAGTGAGCCGGTGGTGACCTCTTTCTCGTCCTCCTCTTCGGCTTTGAGTTCCAGGTCGCCTTTGCATACCGGACAGGCTAAGATGTCCATCAGGTCCTTTTTCACCTCGCTTGCCTCCCTTCAATGGTTGGATATTAGATTACCTTGAATAAGCAGGTTAATCAAGGTTGACCAGGGATTGGCAAACACTCTATCATTCCTATGTCTGGAGGTGCCAAACATGATAAGAGCCCTGGGTGATAAGATTCCCAAGATAGCCGAATCCGCCTTTATCAGTGAGGGTGCTTACATAATAGGAGAGGTGGAAATTGGTGAAAACTGCGCCGCCTTTCCGGGGGCGGTAGTTAGAGGTGATTTCGGCGCTATAAGGATCGGCAGCAACGTCTTGATTGAGGACAACGTTGTAGTCCACGGTGGCCCATCCGGTTTGGACATTGGCGACGGTGTGACTCTTGGACATGGCGCGGTGGTCAATTCGCGAAAGATCGGGAGTAAGGTACTAATTGGTATGAATGCCACCGTTCTTCACGATGTCGAGATTGGAGATAACTGTATCATAGGTGCAGGCGCAGTGGTCGGTGAGGGGATGAGAGTCCCCGACGGCTCCTTCGTCGCCGGCGTGCCGGCGAAGATTGTGGGCAAAGCTTCACAAAAGCAACTAAGATGGGTAGAGCACGATCCAGGCCTCCGCTCCTGGTGGTTGGAGTTGTTGGAGAAATACAAGGAGGAGCGGCTGTAGGAAGTTGCTCAGGATAGGCATCGGCCTACTGTAGCGCGAGGTCTCCTGCGGCGACTCTTCGAGATTTAGCCTCGCCAAGGAAGCGACCCTAAAGGGTCGCGCTACTTGAAAGTCCGTCTGCTACCAATGCGCAAATCGGGGTAGGTTGGAGCATCTGCTCCAACCGTGCGTAGAGCAGATGCTCTACGCTACCCTATTCTATTCAGTCTTCGCATAAGTGGGTAGTGTACCCGACGTCGGGTACACTACCCACCGCTCCTCAAACAGCCCCTCGAGGCTGAGATTCGATTGAAGGCTCAAGCCCTATACCAGGCTCATTTTGCCAGTAGCCTGGTAATCCAGTATACTTAGGCCGTGATCATCGATTTCCACACCCACATTTTCCCACCTGACATCAAGGACAACCGCGAACATTACCTCGGGTCTGATCGTAGCTTTAACGAGATATTTTCCTCTGCCAAAGCCAAAATCGCTACTGCTGAAGAGGTCATCGCCAGCATGGACGAGGCCGAAATCGATGCTTCGGCGATTCTCAATATGGGCTGGGCAAGCCAGGAAACCTGCCACAAAACGAACGACTATATTCTTGAGGCCGCGGCCCGCTACCCCAAGCGCCTGATACCTTTTGTTGCTATTCAACCCACGGCAGGCCAGGCAGCCATAGCTGAACTGGAGCGCTGCGCCCGGGGTGGGGCCAGAGGCATCGGAGAAATGAGGTCAGACACCCAGGGCTTCGACCTGGGAGACAGAGAGATAATGGAGCCTATTGTCGAGGTGGCAATGAAGTACCGCCTGCTGTTTAACACCCACGCCTCTGAGCCTGTAGGGCACCAGTATCCGGGCAAGGGCGCCATTACCCCCGACCCTCTGTATCGCTTCATCTTGAATTTCCCTGAGCTTCGGGTTATCTGTGCTCATTGGGGTGGAGGATTACCTTTTTATGCCCTGATGCCAGAGGTGGCCTCTGCTCTGGCCAATACCTACTTCGACACCGCGGCCACACCCTTTCTCTACCAGCCTGAAATCTTCAGGCACATTGCAGACGTTGCCGGGGCTGATAAGATTCTTTTCGGCAGCGACTATCCCCTTATGTCGCCCAAACGGGTCATAGCCCAGATCGAACCCCTGGGTCTGCCCCGGGAGGTTGAGGCTATGATCCTGGGAGGCAATGCCAAGAGGCTTTTGGAATGGAGCGAATCCGAAGCTTCATCGCCATAGAGCTGCCCCCGCAGATAAGGGCTGAACTGCGGTCCCTGGAAGCGAGCCTGAAGGCGGGGCAGCATCCCTTCGTGAAGTGGGTCGACCCCGGAGGTATCCATCTGACGTTGAAATTCCTGGGGGGCATTCCTTCGACTACCGTACCGGAAATCATCGAAGCCATGACCAGGACAGCCCAACCGGTATCCCCTTTTGCCTTGCAGCTTGGAGGGCTGGGCGTCTTTCCCAACTGGCAGCGGCCGCAGGTAATCTGGGTAGGGATGGGGGGGGAGATAGACAAGCTGGCCGGTCTACACAGGGACCTGGAGACTGCCTTGTCTTCGCTGGGCTTCGCCCCTGAATCTCGCTCCTTCAGAGCACACCTGACCCTGGGACGTCTCAGGGAGCGGGCCTCACCCAAGGATAGGCAAAAATTTGGCGAATGGGTTACCTCTATTAAGTTTGAAACCAGCCTCTCCTTTGAGGTCAATGCCCTTAGCCTGATGAAAAGCCAGCTAACCCCCAGCGGTGCTATCTATACGCAGCTCGCCTCTGTAGAGCTGGGAGGAGCGGCCGTTTAGCCGCCTCATCATTTGTCATTCTGAGGTCGCGTGAAGCGCCCGAAGAATCTCCTTACAGACTCTTCGCTTCGCTCAGAGTGACAACTAGCTTCAACGAACGCTCTCAACAGGAAAGGGTTGACAGACCCCCTAGGCGAGATGTAGGGACAGAGCTTTAGCTCTCTGTCCGCCCGATTCGGACAGGTCTGAAGACCTGTCCCTACTTTGGCGAGCACCGCACCACCCTGGCAGGGGGAAGGCGATCCACTCGAAAAGCGGTTGTTAGCAATCACCGTGCGGTAGGAATGTCAGCTAATTGCCAAGGAAAGTCACTGAGTGTGGGAATCTCTTACCTCAACACCCGTTCGTCGCCGACGCGGCGGGTGATTTTCTGGTCGTCCAGGTGTTCCATCAGACCCAGGGCATACTTGCGGCTGGTCCAGAAGAGGTCACGTACCTCGGCGACTGTTATCTTGCCCTGCGACTTGATATGGTTGATGATGCGCTCCACCATCTCATCGTAGGCTGCGGCAGTGAAGACTACGTTGTCGGCCACCTTCACCACCTGGCGCTGCTCAATAAGGTGGTCGAGCAGATCAGGGTCAAGGCTTATCTCGCTGCTGGGTGAATAAGGGTTCTGCGACAACGCCCTGAGATAAGCGTCCACCGCTGCCTTCTGTTCCTTGTTCAGTTCGACACGGTAGGAGGGAAGACGCACCACTTTCCCCTCCTCCGCCAAAACGCCATCCTTTACAAGCTGCCGCAGGGCACCGGGGAACGACTGAGGAGAAATCCTTAACCTGCTCCTCAATTCCTCTTTAGGTAGGCCACGGCGCAGAGGGAATCGGCGGTGATGGTCCTCCACCGTCCGCTTCACCCTGTCTACCAGGCGGCCCCAACCTCCAGCCGAGAAAACGAGCGCATGGGGGCCCTTGTCGCCCAGCAGCACCAGTTTGCTCTCCGAGGCCAGGGATTTTACGGCCGGCTCTGCCTCTGTTGTGGCCAGGTTGCACCGCCGCAACAGCTCCTCCACAGCCAGAGGTTCCCTGCTCTCCAGGATGGCCAGCAGGATCTCCTCGGGACTGCCCTTCTCCCTGACCCTCAAGCCCTCAATGGTGCTGGCGTGGAAACGCCGGTGGCGCCTGGGATAGGCATCAACGATTTCACCACCACCCAGGGTCTCCTTCGACGAACGGATGATAAAAAGGTCCCCCTTGACCAAAGCCACGGGACGCGCCAGGGCAAACTGGGCCCAGCCACTCTCACCCGGCTTCAACTCCTCTTTATCCAGCAACCGGGTCCTGGCTTCGACTTCCACGGCGTTACTGTGAAAGGTGATGACACTGTTATGCCTCAATGGATGGCCCATGTCCGAGAGCAGGCGGACCTTGGCATCCACTGCTTTGGTAGGCACCAACCAGCCGGGAATGGTCAGCACGTCGCCACGCTCTAGCTGAGTGGTAGCTATCCCGGACAGGTTAGCAGCTACTCGCCTGCCCGGCCCTACTGCCTCCACCTTAGTCTTGTGCGTCTGCAATCCCCGCAGACGTGCCCTGAGCCTATGAGGGACTATCTCCACTTCCTGCCCAACCGAAAGCTGCCCATCAACCAGAGTCCCGGTTACCACGGTACCAAAGCCAGTCATGGTAAACACCCGGTCGATGGGGAGCCTCGGCCTACCGCTGTCCCTCCTGGGTGAGGTGGAGTCGAGCAGATGGTCGATGGTGTCAACAAGGTCGGCCAGACCTTCCCCTGTTACAGCCGAGACGGTAACAATTGGGGCCTGAGCCAGGGTAGTTGGCTCAATGGTCTCCTTGACCTCCACCGTTACCAGTTCCAGCAACTCTTCGTCCACCAGGTCTTTCTTGGTGACGGCCACCACACCCTTTTCCACCCGAAGCAAGTCGAGGATGGCCAGGTGTTCCCTGGTTTGAGGCATTACCCCTTCATCAGCGGCGACTACCAGCAGGGCCAGGTCAATACCTCCTACCCCGGCCAGCATATTCTTGATGAACCTCTCATGTCCGGGGACATCAACGATGCTGACCTCCCGGCCGCTGGGCAGTTTCAGCCAGGCAAAACCGAGGTCAATGGTCATGCCCCGCTCTTTCTCCTCGGCCAGGCGGTCGGGATCAATGCCAGTCAGGGCCTGGACCAGGACTGATTTCCCGTGATCTACATGACCTGCCGTGCCAAGAACAAACATTTACTCTATGATGATCCTATTCCTGGGTTGGTCCATCACCTCTCCGATGATGCAGGCCTCCACCACGCCAGCCTCATGCAACCTGGCCAGCAGCAAGTCTGCCTTTGCAGCACTCACCGAGATCAATAACCCTCCCGAGGTCTGGGCGTCGAACAGGACATCCTGCATATAGTCAGGAAGCTCACCGGCAATCTCTATCATACTGGAACGGAATTCCCTATTGCGGTGCGTACCCCCAGGGACCAAACCCATCCTGGCAAACTCCACAGCTTCGGCAAACACAGGGACCGAGGCAGCATAAATCCTCATGCCCACCTCGCTGTTTTGGGCCACTTCGCAGGCGTGACCAAGGAGGCCAAAGCCAGTCACGTCAGTGCAAGCATTAACACCTATTTCCTGCATCAACTCCGAGGCCCTATTGTTTAAGGTGACCATGTACCTGGTGACCTTGGCAACGGTCTCCTCATCTGCCAGGCCACCTTTAAGAGCCGTATTCACAATCCCTGTGCCCAGAGGCTTGGTCAGAATCAGCTTATCTCCTGCCTTAGCGCCTGCCCTGGTTATCAGTCTTTGGGGATGAATGATGCCGGTGACAGAGAGCCCATATTTCAGTTCATCGTCTTCGATAGTATGTCCTCCGACCAGGGCCACGCCAGCCTCCCGCATCTTCTCCAACCCACCTTCCAGCACTTCCCTTAGCACAGAGATATCCATAGTCTTGATGGGAAAGCAGACCACGTTCATGGCGGTGAGAGGCCTGCCTCCCATGGCATAGACATCACTCAGGGCATTAGCCGCTGCAATCTGCCCAAAAATGAAGGGGTCGTCGACAATGGGCGTGAAGAAATCAATGGTCTGTATGATAGCCAGCTCTTCGCTCAGCTTATACACGCCAGCGTCGTCCGCCTTCTCCAGACCCACCAGCAGATTGGGATCGTCTATCAGCGGTAAGCCACACAATGCTCTGTCCAGGTCCCCCGGACCCAGTTTAGAAGCTCAACCCGCTCCCCGGACAGTCTCAGTCAGCCGAGGATTCGGCTTCTCAACCATGTCTTCCTCCTATGTTGTCCAATCTGGCATGCCAGTTTAGACCGGTAGCCTCAAGACTCGTTATCAATTCTATCACCTCTGTCTCGCGGTGGCGATTTTTCCGTGCCCACCCTATGATGATATACAAAAAGAGCTGTAGCGCGACCCTTTAGGGTCGCTCCATCGGCGAGGCTGAAGCTAGAAGAGTCGCCGCAGGAGACCTCGCGCTACATTTTGCCGCTATCAATCACAAGTGAATTCTTGCGGTCGCTTCATTGGTCGGCGCTCCCCATAGGCAACTCGCCGTCGGGCGTCACAGAATCGATCCGAAGGCGTCTCCCAGATTACCCGTCTGAGGCTAGGTGTAGCACAATCAGTTGATTCTCAGTATTCCCTGTGCTACAGCTGTAGCGCGACCCTTTAGGGTCGCTCCATCGGCGAGGCTGAAGCTCGAAGAGTCGCCGCAGGAGACCTTGCGCTACATTTTGCCGCTATCAATCACAAGTAAATTCTTGCGGTCGCTTCATTGGCCGGCGCTCCCCATAGGCAACTCGCCGTCGGGCATCACAGAATCGATCCGAAGGCGTCTCCCAGATTACCCGTCTGAGGCTAGGTGTAGCCCAATCAGTTGATTCTCAGTATTCCCTGTGCTACATTGGTATCGCCAGGAAAGATGCAGACTGACTTTCGTAATCTGCCAAGCGTAGATAGGCTGCTCTCGGACGAACGCCTCAAGTCTCTGGAAGACGCCTACTCTCGCTCTCTGGTCCTGGATGCGGCGCGCCAGCTCCTTGAGGAGAGCCGCCTTTCCATTGCCCGCGGTGATGCTGCGCCCTCCTTTGACACGTTGGTGGACTCAATTTGCACCCGTGTCGAATTGCTGGTACAACCCAGTCTCGTTCCGGTGATAAACGCTACCGGAGTCATCCTGCATACCAATCTAGGTAGAGCGCCCCTCAGCCAGGAGACCATGGCCGCTATGGAGCTGACTTCCAGAGGGTATAACAACCTGGAACTTGACCTCGAAACCGGCAGGCGGGGCTCTCGTCAAGTCCATGTTTCGTCTTTACTGTGCAGACTGACCGGGGCCGAAGATGCTCTGGTGGTAAACAACAATGCTTCGGGAGTCCTCCTGGCACTGACAGCCTTAGCCAGGAGAAAAGAGGTGATTGCCTCCCGAGGGCAGGCCGTAGAAATCGGCGGCGGGTTCCGCATCCCAGACGTAATGAGGCAAAGTGGGGCCAAACTGGTGGAGGTGGGCACCACCAATTGCACCTATCTCTCTGACTACGAGCAGGCGATTACCCCCAGAACGGCGGCACTGCTTCGTGTCCATTCCAGCAACTTCAAAATAGTTGGCTTTACTCAGCAGGTAGCTCTTGAGGAGTTGGTTCAACTGGGGAGTCAGCATGACCTGCTGGTGCTGGACGATCTAGGCAGCGGCTGTCTTCTGGATACTGCCAGATTCGGACTGGATCCTGAGCCCAAGGTCCAGGACAGCATAGCTGCTGGTGTGGGTCTGGCTTTCTTCTCCGGGGATAAGCTCCTGGGCGGCCCACAAGCAGGTATCATCGTGGGGAAACAGTACCTTGTGGATAAACTGAGAAAACATCCCCTGGCTCGGGCAGTGCGAATTGACAAGGTAAGGCTGGCAGGGCTGGCCGTGACCCTGCTTCATTATGTCAAGCAGGAGGCAGAGCAGAAAGTCCCGGTATGGCGGATGATCTCCATGCCCTTAGCAGAAATGGAAAGACGCGCCCGGAAATGGACTCAACACCTCTCTGGCTTGGCCACGGTGCTGGACGGTGAATCCGTAGTTGGAGGAGGCAGCCTGCCGGGGAGCACCTTGCCTACCAGACTGGTAGCAATTAAGGGTCCACACAAGGGGAAAGGGCAAAATACGGTGCAGACGCTGGCGGCAAGATTGCGGGCCCAACAGCCAGCAGTGATCGCACGGATTGAAGGTAACTCCCTCCTTCTCGACCCACGCACCGTTCCTCCTGAAGAAGACGACACCCTCCTTGCAGCGCTTCAAAATGCCCTCAAAGCTGTGGGGATCACTGAAAACTGAGCATATCACCGGGCTTCGGTGGGTTCCGTGAGTGTCAGTCGCCTGAGGCGACTGACCTTGCGCCTACCCGTGCCTACGTAGATGAGTCCGCCAATCCAGGTGCCGCTGCCAGGAGCATAGCGACGAAGCAAGCCCACAAAGGGCCACCATATTGACGTGAGTGGGTGTCAGGTGAGGCACCTGACACCCACTTTGAATCGACAAAATACATTCTGCTTTCTATTTATACGCGGGCGGCAACCACTATCCCCATTGCGCAGAAATTGTGAGCCTTTTTGTTTGGCTTCCTCCTTCTTGAGTACTTGGTTGCCGCCCGTTGTCCACTCTATCGACAGGCCTTACCTTCCAATCCGACTGGCCCTCCTATCAATTGGCGATGGTTTCTCTTATATCCCCCTTACCCTGCACTTACGCCCTCCGCTTCCCAAAGGGGCGCAACTGTGCCAGACTGGGGCTATTGTGCTTTTCGTTGTCTTCTAATCTGCTGGCAGCATGTAGCCACTGGTCAAGCATTTCGCCCTGCGTAACAGCGGCAATGGCTTGGCGGAGTTCCTCTCGATTCCTTCTCCTCACGCTTGGTTCAGGTATTCTCTGTTTCACAGGGCCGGCTTTCCCGCCCCTCCTACTCCTTGCCAGGCAAGCCCAGAGGTCATTGTTGAACCCCTTATGCTCACCACAGAGCTTGCACACGCCCATGCTGGCCGGGCCTATCCCTGTTTCGATTACCCAGTGGTGGCAACACTGGTGCCCAGCTGGAGATTCTTCAGAAATGGTCTTCCGTCTCTGTGCCATGGCACAAAACCCCCAAGTCAACCTAAGATCTAGCTCGCATATGGAAACGATTGACAAGAACAGCAGTACCCCTGTCCTGCCACACATGGGGCCAAGCATTGACTGACATTTGTCATCGCCCTCTTTTTCGTCTTTGCCCGCTGAATGCTCCAAGGCATCATGCCGGTGACTTGGCTCTTCTCCTGCACTGAGGGCAGTGCCATCCCTGCTTCACACCAATGCCCCTGATTACAGTTCTGTGCTCCAAACGGGAGCCACACTTCGGGCACTCAGGCATATGGTCGTCGTGCAGTCTCATGATCCTATTGCCTCTCACTGCTCATTATAGGCATGCGAAGGCTCGAAACAATCCTGCGGAAGATCTATTGGAGGATGAACCCAGATTGTCCCTGGGCTAACCCTTTTGAAGGATTGATGCAGTCACAATCAGGTGAGATATAAGCGTGTTACCTTCAATGACAGCTTGAAGTCCTGCAAAGCACCTTTATCCTGGGCATGGAGTTTGAGGACGGCCTTGCGCTTTATAGGTCAATAGTGTGGGGCAACTTTCGGGAAGGGCTTTCAGTGGCTATAAGTCGGCACGTTTTCTGACTTAGCGCCATCCTTCGACTGGCGCACCATCCCATCCGCACTGCAGGTCCTGCCGGAACCACGAGTATTGCAAAACGCAATGATTGACGCTGCCAGCATACCCAGAGTGCCTAGCGCAATCAGCAACAGGTCCAGCAGGTTGAATCCCTTCGCTCTTTGCTTGGACATCTCCATTCTTTCTCACCCCCGTTGTCGTTATTGCAGCCTTTCCAGCTATCCCTGGTTGTTCAGCAAACGAGTCTGTCCGAAAGACCCCCATGTTTAGAGTTTACAAAGATAAGCTCACGTTCATGTCTCAAAAGTCACTGCTGATATCACAAATTCTTTTTGGAGGGGCGTAGATTCGCTCCACATTGGGCGTCTGAGCAGGTGGGAAAGCCTGCGAATAGCAAGATCACTAACCCCAGCCAGGCAGACAGATTGGACTATCGTTCAACAGCCAGTGCCAGATTTGCAGCTATTCTTGAAACAGGAGGCTGAAGCATGAAAATGAACCCGCCGAGGGGGGCTTCGGCGGGTCCGCAAAGGGGGTGATATGAACCACTCGGGCAACTACAAGTTACTTGGCTGTACCCGTTGGTCTAAAACCAGCAGGTCGTAACTGTCTTTGCCCTAGAACATCCTCAAGCCAACCTTTTACAACATTCTCCTGAAACCCACTAGGGTAGCATATAGAACGACGAACTGCGTTACAGGTTATGATAGTGACCGCCTGGTGCTGGCTGTGGTCACGATATGGCAGCTAACAACCCAATTAACGCCGCCACATAACCTAGAAAGGCTGCCACAGTCAGCAGGCTCATTAGGTCGACTCCCTTTGCCTTTTATCTAGGTGTCTCTGCTCCTTCTCACTCCATTAGAGCTGCAAAGACCCCTGCCCTTTGAAGTTTACAAAGAAAACCTCACATTTATGTCTCAAAAGTCACGCCGATATCACAAATTCTTTCTGGAGGGGGTAGATTCGCTTCACATTGAGTGAGTGTCAGTCGCCTGAGGCGACTGACCTGGTGTCGAAAGAGGCACGAGGTTGATCTGTGCGGGCGTCAGGTGAGGCACCTGGCAGCCACTTTGACCGGTTCAATCCCCCTCGGCCTTAGATATGTAGTATGTTCCCATCGCCTTGGCGACGAGTCGCCCATCATTGTGGACCTCTGATTCGAGAACAGCCAGTTTCCTGGTCTGGTGAATGACCTTTGATGTGCAGGTGAGAGTACCCGACGTCACCGCGGCCAAATAGCTGATCTTGATCTCAACGGTGGCAAATCGCTGGCCCTCCGCCATATGTGCATGAAGCGCCCCACCCATGCCCGTATCCACTATAGAGTAGATTGCTCCTCCATGTACGACCCCGTTGATATTCAGCAGCTTTTCCCCTACCTGGAGAACGCACTGACTGCATTCTTTGTCCATCCTGGTAATACCCAACCCTATGAGCTTAGCGAAGGGGCTGTATTGTATCGGCCTATCGAATGTCCCTGACATAGTAAGTTCCTTCCTATCTCCAGCATTCTCTTTTTGATTGTAGCAGAATTCCTGGCTTCCCTGCACGCATCGGGGCGAGCTATCACCCAGGCAGGCTGACCCAACAGCTGCACTCACGGAAATTAGGCCCTTTCCGTGAGTGTCAGTCGCCTGAGGCGACTGACCTCGCGTCTACCCGTGCCTACGTTGATGAGTCCGCCAATCCAGCTGCCACCGCGAAGAGCGTACCGATGAGGCTATTCCAGAGGGAGCCACGAGATTGACGTGCATGGGTGTCAGGTGGAACACCTGACAGCCACTTTATTGGGATCAAAGTGCTCTTTGCCAGAGCGGGGCGGGTGGCGGAGCACCCGCCTATGATAACTGTCCTGAGCAGGGCGAGATTCTTCAGTCGGTCGCCAGAGTCGCCTCTGGAGACCTGCGGCGACCTCAGAATGACAGGTAGCGAAGGGCTCGCAATGACATCCCAGAACGCACGCTCTCCAAAGTCAATCGCTGCTATCGGGGCAAATCACCTCCTTGACTTTGTTTGTGTTTGTGGTAATATTTCGGTAGTGAACCAAATCGCTATTTTAAGCGTTCACCAATGCACCAGGCAGAGTTCTTCTACCAGGCAAAGACAGAATGCCCTCAAGACCTGAGGGCCTATGTTGCTGGGGCCCAAAATGTGGTTGGAGATTTGCTGCCAGCCCCCTTATACCCCAATGACATAGACAGGTTCATTCAATATGTCCGCAGGCTAGTTGGCAGCCTGGCCAGGCGAGAAGACGAAAAACAGCCACCCGACTTCAAATTGACTCCCCAGGACATAATTGCCAGCAATTTCCTGGCCCGCAAAATAAGGCCCTGGGTGAACATGGTTAGAAAGGAACTCTTCGATTCACCACAGCCACCATTTTCTACCCTTGAGGAAGCAGAGCAATGGATCGGCAATGAAGCGCAAAAGGATATCGACCGAGCTGAAGCGGGGCATGGAGTTGATCTCAAGAAGCTGCACCAGGCCTCCCTTCACTTGATGGAGGCCTATAGAGGCCGGTCTCCCGTTTCCTTTCCCTACCATTCCCAATTCATTGAATATGCTGGTGCTGACGGTAAGCTCAAGCGTGTTCCGGTCAGGGAATTCCCCGCGCCTCAAGACTGGTCGGCCCCCCAGATGCGTGAAACGAAGCCCCAGCGCTATTCTCCTCTGGCATGGCTGGGCAATGAAACCAGAGCAATGGCCAGGGCTACGGGTTTCAACCAGCCATCATTGATTCAGTACGTTCTCTGCCCTGATAGTGAGCCTATCCTGCCCCGCTATGAAATGACAACGCACGCAAATTATCAGTCACTGCCTACAGGTGAAGAAATGCGGCCCACCTCCGTACACCTGACAATTAGAGCAATAGACCTCAGCTTTGAGGAGTTGCGCCAGATCTATCACGGCGTAAGGGGGAGCCGACAGGTCAAGTGGCAGAAGGCGTTGACCAAGAAACACGAAACACTGGACAACATAGTCCGGCAAAAAGGCGGCCCCCTCAAAGGTAAAGGGTCAAAGGCGTTTTGGCTCTCCGTAATGAACGAAATAAATGAGTGGATCGGAGAACACCCTGAGAACGGCGACCCATATACAGAATGGAGGGCGGTTAAGAAAGCCTACAAACCTATTGGGAGGCTCAGGGAAAGTCTCAGCTCATAGCAGGGGGAAACCAAGAGCAAGTAAAGGGGGAGCAACAAAAAAGTCAAGCTGAGAAAAGGTCACCGCATTTGCACAGAGTCGTTCTCTATCACCCACAAGCTGAGCGCTTGTGGGCGGCACCCCGTGCCCCTTCCACACACAAGCCAGATTCCTGGCGGGAGCGAATGGGAGTCGAACCCACCATGGATACCGAGGGGCACCCATCAACGGATTTGAAGTCCGCGAAGCTCACCGGAGCCTCCTCGCTCCCTCCGACCTATGCCTGGCTCTCCGCAGGAGCCGGGGCTTGTCTCCGAGCCAGCTTAGCCAGCAGAATACCCACCTCATAAAGCAATATAATGGGAATAGCAACTATGGTCTGATTGACAGGGTCAGGAGTGGGAGTAACGATAGCAGCAACGATAAAGGCACCCACAATGGCAAACTTCCTAAACCTGGAGAGCCCTTGAGGGCTGACTACACCAATCTTGCTCAGGAAGAACATTACCAGCGGGAGTTCGAATATCAGGCCCATAGCAAGAAGGAGTCTGGTGACCACCGAAATGTAGTTACCTATGCTGATATAGGGGTCGGCACTATTAAGCCAGGGAAAATTGAGCAAGAAGTCAAGAGCCCGGGGCAAGAAGACAATATAGCCGAAGGCCGCACCGGCAGCGAAGAACAACAACACCCCTGGCATAAGAAGGTACAGGTATGTCTTCTCCTGACGGGTAAGGGCAGGGCGGACGAACATCACTATTTGATATATGATAAAAGGCAGCGCCAGGACCACTCCGGAATAGAGACACACCTTCATGTAGGTGCCTATCATTTCCGTCACCTCAACGAAGATAATGGTCACCCCTTCTTCAGGGCCTGGGGCTCTCGACTCAAGGAAGTCGAAGATCCGCCTGGCGAAGGCGAAGGAGATGGCGGTAGTAATAACTACGGCAACAACCGACCAGATGAGACGCCGGCGTAGCTCGACAAGATGTCCTTTGAGAGTAAGGTCCTTCTCCTTCTTTTGCTTGATTCCCGTGACGTCTATCATAGGACGTATCCGTGGCTACGCCAAGAGTTGCTGCACGCTTCTTTCAGCAGGGCGAGCACAGAAGACCTGCCCTGCAATCGTTCCGTTCACTATCTGCGTTCAAGACCGCTGACAAAATCCCTTCAGCATCGGTGGCGGTTGGTGGCAGCGCGCCGACCAGCTTTGTCACTACCTCGATCCTTGACTGCCCCAGGGCGGTCACCGTCAAGGGGCAAAATTCCGCCAGGCTTCCCCCTCAACTGTCCTCGCTTTTATCCCTTGCCTCCTCTATCTGGGCGTCCGCTTCCTCTTCCGGCGCATGTTCTGGAGCGCCGCTTGCCTCTTTGGCCGCATCTCTTATTTCCTTCCCCACCTGTTGAAAATCCCGGCTCACAGACCCTTCACCCTCCACGACCTCCCTTACGTCCTTCCCCACATCAGTTATGTCCTTGGCTATCTCCTTGAGCTCCCTGGTCAACAATCCTTTCCCAGGGCTGAGGACAGTACTTACCTCCTTCCGCACATCCCGTATCTCCTTGGCCACCTCTTTCAAATCGCCGGCCAATCCTGTTCCAGGGCTTACGGCACTGTCTACCTCTTTACCGGCATCCTTCACTTCCTCCGACATTTCTCTAAAGTCCTTGCTCAGCTCCGTAGTCGCCTGCCTCAGCTTACGCATACCCCTACCTATGCTAGCAGCAACTTCGGGCAATCTAGCCGGGCCAACGACTATGAGGAGGACAATGAGGATCAGGATTATTTCTAGAGGGCCGATACCGAAGAAATCCATTTTAGCTAATCACCACCCCACCCAGTTACAGACTGAGGACTGCCTGGCATTCCAGTCTTATGTCAACCGACAAACGGGAAGGCAGGCGTTTTAGTCTTTGCTCTCTTCGTTGGATTTTGCTTCTGGCTGGTCACTGCTCTCTTCTTTGGTCTCCCTGGTGGTCAACTTGGGGACATCATCTACCTTCTCCTTCTCCCGGCGGAACTCCCGTATACTTTTCCCCAGAGCGCCACCAACGTTGGCTAGCTTCCCCACCCCAAACACCACGATGACAGCGACCACGATGAGAGTGATCTCCAATGGCCCAATAGCATACAATCTGTGACTTTTCTTCTCGGTATTCTTGTGGCGAGAACTCATTTGCTTCTTGAACCACTCGCAACGCATAATCTACCTCCCATGCTATATTAAATTCGACAAGTATTCTCCTACTACCTTCTATTTTACTCCAAGGGGTATAGTGTTTGTCCAGCTAGCCAGGCCTGTATCCGGCCTCCTCCGCCTGCCTATCCAGGTCCACAGTCATGATTCTTTCCAGTGGCAATAAAACCTCGGCCTCGGCGTTCCTCAAATCGATGGCCTTGATATAGCTGTGGCACTCCTCACAGGTATACAGGCGATACAACTCCGCATCATCGGTTAGGTAAGCAAGCGAGCTCTGTTCATGAGTACCACAGTAGGGACACTCCAGCCGCTGGAAGAGCCACTCCGCATCACAACGAGAGCACAGCAACCACCTCGCTCCCCGCTCCTTATCCAGGAAGGCGAAGTCGGGTTTGCCCCCACAAACGGGACAGTGCTTGCGCCTCCAAAGCTCCTGGTTCACCAATGTCAATAATACCTCAGAACGAGCCACCAGGAAAGGCCGGAGAGTAGCCTGAATGACGGCACTCAAGATGTCCTCAGTAAGGCACTGTTCCGTGGCAACGGACGATAGCGGCAGCCCTTGATACCAGTCCCTGACAACTTGCTGCACCAAGGGTGTATTAGAGGCGATATTTCTTAGCGGCTGAGCATCACCCAGTTCCTCTGTTACATGTTCAGCCAGGGTATCTATGACCGCGTGGAAATGGTTTTGCAGTAGGGTCCAGTCGATGGACAGGTCGTCGAACCCTAGCAGCGGAAGGCCCTGTCTTGCTTGACCAGCAGCGGCTTCTTGTGTCAGATGAGGTTCCGGTACAGCCAGGCCCGACTTGAACTCTACTTGAAGGCGCAGCAACTGCGCATAGAGTTCAATAAGTTGGGGGAGTGTACCGTCTTTCTGTTTCCACTCCCCCAATCTTTTCAGTATCTGGCTATCCCTATTCTTCTCCCTCACTACTCGGGGCCTCCTCAACAGCCTCCTCTTCACCGGTAATTTCCGCATACCACTTACCATAGTGGCTCTTGGCATACTCCACAGACACCTCGCCGCTGAACATTGACTGAAGTGATTCCGTCATGCGCGGATGTACTGAACCCAGGTAGAGATGCACCAGAGTCATAGACCCGCCGACGATTAGACAGATGTCGTGGATAACGATGGCCGCCTGGAAAACTCCAGGGGACACATCCCCCTTAAAGAACCACATAATGAATCCTGTTATCACAAAGCCTACGGCACTCACAAAAGCAACCAGGGACCAGAGCTTCTGTCCTGTATTCATCTCCGGCTGAGGCGGCATCGCGCTTTCGTCGCCCCCAAAGTAGTACTCGGGCGCTGCTTTGGCCCACTCCAGGTCACCCTTTCCCCAGGTAAAGATCGTCTTGATAAAAGACAAGGCGCGCCCGGGCGTGGTGAGAAAGTAGAGTACCGGTGCAGCAACGAAGACCACAGCCGCAATACGATGGAAAAGCCTGGTCCACCCATCCTGGGCAACGACGCCCCACTCAGGCACATAGAGAAAGATCCCCGTAACGAACAAAGCAAAGGCTGAGAGGACTATTGCCCAGTGGAGCCACCGGCTTCGTGCTCTGAAACGTTCAACCTGGTGCTGCATCTTACCCACCCTCCTTTTCCTTGACCATCCTGGCGCGGGCCACTACATAGTTCGCCGCCAGCCCGACCGCCACCAGTCCACCTATAATGTAACCCGCAGGCTGGAGGTAGTCCTGCCATGCAGTAGTAATAGCAGGTATCTCGGGATCGGTGGGAAGTCCGTGCAACTCTCGGTCCACGGCCCGGTCCAGCACGTATATCACGTGCGTGCCGTCCACCTCGTCTTTACCGTAGACGACCCCGCCTACCTCAGCAGCCCTGGCTTCAGCCACAGCCACCATATCACTCCGATCGCCAAATACCAGCGCCTCAGTGGGACAGGTCTTGACGCAAGCTGGCTCAAGGCCGCGAGTGACACGATCAGCGCAGAAAACGCACTTGTCCATCTTGTTCAGTACACCGTCGTCTGTTCCGCTATGAGCCAGGCGCGGCACGTCAAAAGGACAAAACTCCACGCAGTAGCCACAGCCACTGCACAGGTTCTTGTCGTAGGCCACGAAGCCCAACTCATGATGGTAAAGGGCTTTGGTGGGGCAGACCTTAACACAGCCCGCATCAGTGCAATGCATGCAAGCCCGCCTGGTGAAGAGCCAGTCAAGCGTTCCGTTGCTGGATACCTCGGCGAACTTTATCTTCAGCCAGGTGGTAGTTGAAAGGTCGGGAGGATTCTCGTAGGTTCCCCGGTTTGTGGTTTCCTCACCGGGCAGCTCATTCCATCCCTTGCAAGCGACCTGGCAAGCACGGCAGGCTATGCACTTGGTGGCGTCAAATAGTATTGCTTTTTCTGCCATTCTTCTCCTCCCTTACGCCTTCTCTATATCGCAGAGGAAAGTCTTGAACTCAGGGATTGCGGTGTTGGCATCACCCACGTGGGGGGTGAGGATGTTACCACTATCACCCTTGGAAAGGCCGGTATAGCCCCAGTGCCAGGGTATGCCGACATGGTAAATGTCTTTCCCGCCAACCTGGACCGGCAACTTGTTGAGACGCCTGGTCACAACGGCTACCGCAGTGATCTCTCCCCGTGCTGACTTGACCTTGACCCTTTGTCCGTTCTCAATCCCCTTTATCCCTGCCAGGTCCTCGCCGATCTCGACGAACATCTCCGGCATCAATTCCACCAGCCAGGGGAGGTTCCGGGTCATCTGCCCCGCTTGCCACTGTTCAGTAACGCGGTAGGTCATGGCCACGTAAGGATACTCGCTGGGTGTCCCCGGATCGCCGCGGTCGTCACCGAGGAACGCAGTGGGGTTGTTCAATCGGCCATGCCCCATCAGATTGGCATCCAGCGGGCTTTCCCAGGGCTCGTAGACCTCGGGAAGCGGCCCATCCTTCATCGTCCGCCACCCCCAAATGTGCGCTACCCCCTCGGGCTGCATGATGAAGGGTAGAAGCTTAGAGTCCTGGATAGGCCCCGCCGTCGCACCCCCATCAACTATGTCCCCCACCCATCCTGCGCCGTTCCACTCAATAACCGGACGCTCAGGGTTATAGGGGGTACCATCAAGGGCCACCGATGCCCGGTTGTAGAGGATGCGGCGGTTCACCGGCCAGCACCAGGCCCAGTTGGAATAGAGCCCGATCCCTTTGGGGTGGTGGTCCACCGGGTCACGCCACTTGGCCCTATTGCCCTCCTCCTCGGTGTACATGTCACAATACAGCCAGTTGCCCGAGCTGGTGGTGCCGTCGTCCTTAAGGGCCACGAAATTGGTCACCAGTTTGCCAGCGCTGTCGTAGCCGTTGATTTCCCTGGCTACCTTATCGGCGTCATCACCGTGCTCCCAGGCCAGTTTGGCAATGGCATTGCGATTGGGCGCGTCGGTATCTATGCTGTAGAGGTTCTTCAACTTGAGTACCAGCTTGTCTATTATCCACAGGTCGTCCTTGGCCTCCCCAGGCGGCTCGACCGCTTTGTAGCGCCACTGCACCCAGCGACCGCTGTTGGTGATGCTTCCCTCTTTCTCGTACGAAGCACAGGCGGGGAGCAGGTACACCTCGGTGCCGATGTCACCGGTGGCAGCCGACCGGCTTGGGTTCTCAGGCTTCCAGAAGGCGGCCGTCTCTGTCTCCCACAGGTCAACACACACCAGCCAGTCGAGTTTCTCCATAGCCTGGCGCTCGAAATTGGCCATGGGGCCACCCACTGCCGGGTTTTGCGCCCAGCACATCAGCCCCTTGATCACGCCGGCGTTCATCTTCTCGAAGATCCGCATGTGGCTGTAGTTTTCGCCCTTCTTGACCTTGGGCAGGTAGTGGAATTTTGGGTCTAGCTCAGCCGGATCTGGATTCACTAGATCACTGGCAAAACCGTACCACGCCGTAACCAGACTGGCCATGTACTCCCTGTAGTATTTCCACCAGTTAGCGCTGTTGGTTCCCTCGAGACCTTGGGGAGTAACCTTCACCGGCGTATGGTTGGCCACGTACGTGTCAAAATCAACGTCCGTATGATCTATCATGGCAAGGTAACCAGGCAGGATGTGCCACAGCAAGCACATGTCAGTGGAGCCCTGAACGTTGGACTCGCCTCGCAGGGCGTTGATGCCGCCGCCAGCTACGCCGACGTTGCCCAGCAGAAGCTGGAGGATGGCGTAGGTTCGGATGTTCTGGGTACCGTAGGTATGCTGGGTGGTGCCCATGGCATACATGATGGTACCCGCCTTGTCGGGCCGCCCGCTTTGTGCATAGGTGCTGTAGACATTGTTCAAGGTGATGGTATCACAACCCGTTATCTCGCTGACCTTGTCCACGGTGTACCGCGAATAATGTTCCCACAACAACCTGAGCACGCACTTCTCGTTCAGGTCATCCCAGTCGGACCAGCCACTCCAGTTGGGGGTCAGCAGCTTGCCCTCAACCGCTGGCTTGAGTGGCTTCTCCTCCGCTGGTATTCCCGCATCCGGATTGGTGTAGTTCCAGGTTGTCCTATCATACTTGCCGGCCTCGAGGCCGCTGAATACGCCCTCGTTGTCTGCCGGAAGTTGTATACTATCGTTGATTATAAGAGCAGCATTGGTGTATTGGCTGACGTACTCGACGTTGTAGTTCCCCGGGTTCTGCCTCATGTCGTCAAGGACATACCTTATCAACCCGCCAATGAAGGCAATATCAGTACCTGACCTCATGGGCGCCCAGATGTCAGCTTTTGCTGAGGTGCGGGTATAGCGAGGATCGACATGAATCAGCGTTGCCCCATTCATCTTCGCCTCAGTTATCCACTTGAAGGAGATGGGATGGTTCTCGGCAGCGTTGGAGCCAATGATCAAGATGTAGTTGGCATTCTTGATATCGGTCCAGTGATTGGTCATGGCGCCTCTACCGAACGACTCTACCAGAGCCGCTACTGTAGAGGAATGTCATATACGGGCTTGGTGTTCAATATACACCAAGCCAAGAGAGCGGAGCATCTTTACCAGCGCGTAGCACTCTTCGTTGTCCAGCGCCGCGCTGCCAAAAGAGGCAACGGCCTCGGTGCGGTTGACGATGTACTCCGTTCCGTCGATGGTCTCGGTGTCTATGAAGTTGGCATCACGAGTAGCCTTTATCTTGGCGGCTATGCCATTTATGGCCTCGTCCCAGCTTATCTCCTGCCACTCAGTGCCACCAGCAGCTCTATACAGCGGCTTGGTGAGGCGTCTGGGATTGATTTCCCCATTGACCTGGTGCAACTGGGCTAGAGCTTGCGCCTTGCTGCAAAGGGAGCCCCGGTTAATGGGATGGTCCGGGTCCCCTTCGACTTTGAGGATACCGTCGGCGTAGTTTGATACTATAGCCCCACAACCACCGGCGCAGTAAGCGCACATGGTGGTCGTTTCCTTCACCTTCGTTGCCAAAGGGAAGGGGCGGGACGGGGCAGCTAACGCGCCCTCTGCGGCCAGCGCCTTGTAGATGAGAAGGCCACCGGCACTAGCTCCAGACAGCTTCAGAAAATCCCTTCGACTTATGTCCACAAAACTCCTCCTCCTTTCAACCTGGTTTTAGACTGACATAGATAAATTTCCCCACAAAAAAAGGGGGTCACCCCTCCACTTTGAGGCGACTACCTTTGTTTATCCCTTCCTTTAGCTTTCCCACTCCTATTATCTGCTGGCCTCCCTTGCCTGATATTCTACTCTGACTCCACCACATTAGCAAATATATCTTACCCTACTCCACTTCCTCTGACAAGCCTCACCAGAATACGCAATTACCCGCTGTGTCCCGTGCCACGTTCCACCACAGCCTGTCAATACTGGCGCTTGTTTTACAAGACAGGTATTCTACACCACCTCCACTGCCTTAGCAAATTTTCCTGCCCCAGGTCAGAATATTTGCATTCATCTGGCAGTTATTGTATTATTGACCGCGAGAGGCTGCAGGGATTCTTAGGGGGTAATCGCCCCCCTTTTGTTTGTCCTTCTGGGTAAGCCCAGTCATCTGATTGGAGAGTTAGGCTAAGAGTGACGCTAGGTACTGTTGCGCCGTCGCCGCGAAGTGAACTGCGCACTTTTGTAGAAGAACATAGCGGACAAAATGTCTTCGACTGCTACCAGTGTGGCAAATGCAGCGCTGGTTGTCCCGCTGATTATGTTATGGATCTGGGCCCTCGCCAGATCATGCGCGCCATCCAGCTTGGGCTAAAGGAAGAGGTCCTGGCAAGCTCGACCATATGGCTGTGCGTTTCCTGCCAGACCTGCTCCGCTCGCTGCCCCGCTAAGATCGATATCGCCCGGGTCATGGAGTCGCTGAGGTGGCTGGCTGCGGCTGAGAAAAGCAAGCCGGCTGAGAAAGACATCGAGGTTTTTCACCGCGTCTTTCTTGGCGTTGCCAAGCGCTTCGGTCGGGCCCATGAGTTAGGGCTTGCCGCCACATATAACCTACGAAGCAAACACCCCTTCGCCAACATAAAGCTTGTGCCCGGAATGTGGAGCAGGGGGAAGATATCGGTTTTGCCGCCCAGGGTTAAGGGGGCATCTGAGGTCAGGAAACTCTTCGACAAAGTGAAGGCCATAGAAGAGAAGAAGTAGAATGACACAAAAGGCCTATGCCTATTATCCGGGGTGCACACTCCACTCCTCAGCGAAGGAATACGATGTTTCAGCCCGGTTGGTTTGTGAGAAGCTGGGCATTGGCCTGCAGGAATTAGAGGGCTGGGCCTGCTGCGGAGCATCCTCAGCCCACACCACCAGTGAACTTCTGAGCATCGCCCTGCCTGCCCGCGAGCTCCAAGCAGCGGAGGAAATGGGACTTCCCCTGACGGTTGCTTGTGCCATGTGCTTCTCTCGACTGAAGCACACTGCCCATGAGCTGGCCGATAAAGCAAAGCTGGACCTGATCAGCGAGCTCCTCGGTAAGGAATTCCACAATGCCACTGAGGTGGTGCATCTGCTCCAGGTACTAGACGATGCAAGAGACGCTATGCCCCTGAGTAGGCCGCTCAAGGGCTTGAAGGTAGCCTGCTACTATGGGTGCCTGCTGGTTCGCCCCCGAGAGATCGTCAATTTCGATGACGAGGAGAATCCTCAGATTATGGACAGGTTAGTGGAGGCCTTGGGCGCTGAGGGCGTAGAGTGGGATTTCAAGACGGCATGCTGCGGCGCCAGTCTGCCACTTACCCGGCGTGACGTCGTATTGAAGCTGTCGCATCGACTTCTGTCCCAGGCTAAGCAACTGGGCGCCGATTGTGTTGCTGTGGCCTGCCCCATGTGCCACAGCAACCTGGATGCCTACCAAAAGGAAATAGAAGCAGAGTACAGAGACAAGCTTGACCTGCCGGTCCTTTATTTTACACAGCTTGTTGGGCTTGCCCTAGACTTCTCACCAAAGCAGTTGCACCTAGATAAGCACTTCACCGACCCGCTGCCAATGTTGAGAGCTAAAGGACTGGCTTAAGAGGAATAGAGTTATGGCCAGAATCGGAGTTTTCATTTGTCACTGCGGCACCAATATCGGTGGCCCCATCAATGTCACCGAGGTGCTTAAGGCAGCGAGTAAGATGCCCATGGTAACCTTCGTTGATGACAACAAGTACACCTGCAGCGAGCCAGGGCAAGCTTCAGTCCGTGAGGCCATTATCGAGAATAGACTGAACCGCGTAGTCATTGGTAATTGCTCGCCTCGAATGCACGAGAACACCTTTCGCAAGACCGTTGCTTCAGCCGGACTCAATCCTTACCTCCTGGAGATAGCCAACTTGCGAGAGCATTGCAGTTGGGTGCATGGTGATCGAAAGGAATCAGCTACCCAGAAGGCCATTGAGCTGATCAGGATGGCGGTGGCTAAGGCTGGCCGTGATGAAGCGCTCTTTCCCAAGCAGTTTGGGCTCACCAGGCGAGCCCTGGTTGTCGGCGGTGGCATCGCTGGCATCCAGGCAGCCCTGGACGTCGCCAATTCGGGCTATGAGGTAGTATTGGTGGAGCGTGAGCCTACCATCGGGGGCCGCATGGCCCAGCTTGATAAGACCTTTCCCACCCTGGATTGCTCCGCCTGCATTCTCACCCCCAAAATGGTGGATGTGGCCCAGCATCCCAACATCACCCTTCTCACCTGCTCTGAACTGGAAGAGGTCAAGGGTTTTGTGGGTAATTTTGAAGTCAAGATCAGAAAGAAAGCGCGCTATATAGATGAATCCAAATGTACCGCTTGTGGTGACTGTGTCAAAGAGTGTCCGGTAGAGGTAGACAGCGAGTTCAACATGGGGCTGGGAAAGCGCAAGGCAATCTACATCCCCTTCCCCCAAGCCGTGCCGAACAAATACGTTATCGATAAGAAAGAGACGCCACCATGCAAGGTGGCTTGTCCCCTTCACATGGATGTTCAGGGCTACCTGGCCCTGATCGCTAACGGCAAGTTCAAAGAGGCGTACGAGTTGATTAGGCGAACCAACCCCCTTCCGTCTGTCTGCGGACGAGTGTGTTACCACCCCTGTGAAGAGGCCTGCAAGCGGGGTTACCTTGATCAGCCCCTATCCATCGCTTCGCTAAAGAGGTTTGCGGCAGATCAGTACGATATTGACCAGCTTGAGGTTCCCCAGATTGAAAGGAATGGCAAGAAGGTAGCCATTATTGGCGCCGGTCCCGCTGGATTGACAGCCGCTCACGACCTGGCTCTTTCCGGTTATGAGGTCACCATATTTGAGGCTCTGCCTGAAGCTGGCGGGATGGTGCGAGTAGGTATCCCTGAATATCGCATGCCCAGAGACGTCCTCGGCGGGGACATTAAGTGCATTGAGAAGCTTGGAGTGGACATAAAGACCAACACCAGGATCGGAGAGCAGGTAAAACTTGAGGACCTGCGAAGCTCCTATCAAGCCATATTCATAGCCACCGGAGCCCACAATAGTCTGAAATTGGGGGTACCTGGAGAAGAGACCTCGGGGGTCATTCACGGGGTTGACTTCCTGCGCGCGGTAAACCTGGGGCAAAAAGTCGAGATTGGTGGTCGAGTGGCTGTCATTGGTGGCGGTAACACTGCGGTTGACGCTGCCAGAGTAGCTCGCCGCCTGGGAAGCTCTGTGACCATTGTTTATCGGCGAAGTCGGGAGGAGATGCCAGCCAACTCGGCTGAGGTTGACGCCGCTGAAGAAGAAGGCGTCGAGATTATGCTCCTGGCTGCTCCTACCAAAGTGATTGCTGAAGGGGGGGAAGTCAAGCAGATCGAGTGTCTCAGGATGAACTTGGGCGAACCGGATGCCAGCGGGCGAGCTCGGCCTGTTCCCATAGAAGGTTCAGAGTTTACCCTTGACGTTGATACCCTTATCCCGGCACTAGGTCAAGCACCCAATCTAGCGTTCGCCAAGGAGTTAGGCTTAGAGCCCTCACCTAGGGGCACTCTCGCCGTTGATGAAGCTACCCTGGCCACCAATGTTGAGGGTGTTTTTGGGGGCGGTGATGTGGTAACCGGTCCGCTGATGGTCATTGACGCTATGGCTGCCGGTAGGAAGGCAGCCCGCTCGATAGACGCGTATTTGCGGGCAGAGTCCTCACTCCCCGAAACTGATGAAAAAGAGGTTCCTCAGAAGCCAAGCGAAGAGGAAATTGCCTCACTCAGGCAGCAGCATCCCGCGCAGGACCGAGCAAGAATGCCAGAACTGGCTTCGGAGGAACGCATCAAGAACTTCGAGGAGGTAGAATTAGGCTATAGCATGGCCCAGGCTCAAGAGGAGGCGCAGCGCTGCCTGTCTTGCGGTGTCTGTTCCGAATGCCGGGAATGCGAAAAACTTTGCGAGGCTGAGGCAATCAACCATGACATGAAGGATGAGGTTATCAACATAGAAGTGGGCTCTATCGTCGTTGCCACCGGCTATAAGACCTTCGACCATACGGTATACGGCGAGTACGGAGGCGGCAGACATCCTGATGTTATTAGTAGCTTACAGTTGGAAAGGCTGATGAGTGCCTCAGGTCCCACCATGGGGGAGATCGTTCGTCCCTCGGACGGCTCGCACCCCAAGACGGTGGTCTTCGTCAGTTGTGTAGGGTCGAGGGATGAGCTGAAGGGGCGAAGCTATTGCAGCAAGTTCTGCTGCATGTATATGGCAAAGCAGGCTATTATGCTCAAGGAGCACGACCCTGACGTGCAATGCTATATCTTCTATATTGATGTCCGGGCAGGGGGTAAGGATTTCGACGAGTTTGCCCGGCGCGCCCAACAGCAATACGGCACTTTATACCTGCGAGGGCGAGTCTCCAAAATCTACCAGGATGGCAGGAAGCTAATGGTATGTGGAGAGGACTCCCTCATCGGTCGACCGGTGGAGATTCCGGCTGACCTGGTAGTACTGGCCACAGGAGCAGAGCCTAACGTTGGGGCAGCGGAGCTGGCTCAAACCCTCAAGATTAGCTACGACACCAATAACTTCTTTATCGAGGCGCACCCCAAGCTGCGTCCGGTGGAAACCCAGACTGATGGCATATTCCTTGCTGGATGTTGCGTTGGTCCCCGGGATATCCCGGAATCCGTTGCCCAGGGAGGTGCCGCTGCGGCCAAGGTGGCCGCCCTCTTCAGCCAGGACTTCCTGACCAGTGATCCTATGGTATCTACCATTGATGCCATGAAATGCAGCGGCTGCCAGCTCTGCCAGGCGGTATGTCCCTTCAGCGCTATTGATTCCCAGGTTCTCAGGGACGGCCGTACAGTGTCGGTGGTCAACGAAAGCCTGTGTAAGGGCTGCGGTTTGTGCGTCGCTGCCTGCCGCTTTGGAGCGGCTAACCTGCGAGGGTTTACCCAGCAGCAATTACTGGCTGAGGTGACATCTCTATGGCAGT
>Ga0209979_1000680_pt1 | contig 43250 bp, 40 predicted proteins | sample AnhtaG_FD_183114 | JGI IMG/M metagenome (GOLD analysis project Ga0209979, IMG submission 183114) | Deep subsurface microbial communities from Anholt, Denmark to uncover new lineages of life (NeLLi) - Anholt_01485 metaG (SPAdes) (version 2) | ecosystem: Environmental > Aquatic > Marine > Oceanic...
CCTCATGAGGGATCAATAATTCAGCACCCGAAAGAGATTCATAGAGGCCAGAATTCATCAAGTGGTCATAGTTTTCTTTGTAGGTGACGTTTACTTGGCGAAAAATCGAGCCGTCTCGATGGAAAAGGAATCCGCTTGGATCCCGAAACGAGCTTGGGATATTTCTACTAGTCTTGCTCTCTTTCATTTTCATGTTTTTCGCCTCTGGAGAATAAGTTCTTGAAGAAGGTCTTAACTCTGTGCCAGAATAGCGTAATTGTAAACAATCCCCCAACTGCAACACCGATAACTACCTGAATGATAATGCTGCCGGTTCCCGGATCGAGATAGGCATCAAGCGTCTTAGGGAAGGTAAAGTAGAAGAAAACAGGTACAACAGGTATCTCTATCAAGCGTATGAGACGTTTCATCGCGATTCCCCTTTCTTAGATTGAGCGTATTTCCTCTGGGCTTATGATACAACTGACCGTAAAAAAAAGCTAGAGCCTGACCCCTGGTCCACCATCGTTAGCTTCTTTCCAAACCCGCCTGGATAGGCTCAGCTTGCCTGAAGCCAGGGAAAGCTACCCAGGGCCGTATACGCACAAATCGGGAATATCCACTTCAGTGAACTCATCATAACTGTTGCTACATCACCTGAGCTGGGGAATGCTCTATTAATATGCATCTAGCGTCGGGCTATTCTTGCTTTAGCCATATTCGTATGATATAGTTCCCCTATGAAATCTATCCCTGGCGGTACGGTCACATCGCCGAAGGGCTATGTAGCTGGCGCAACCTCTGCCGGCCTCAAGACCAAGGGCGGGCTCGACCTGGGCATTCTCTACTCCGAGGTGCCCTGCGTTGCTGCCGGGCTATTCACCACCAACAGGGTCAAGGCTGCCCCGGTGCTCTGGTGCCAAAAGCATATAGCCGCTAGGAGGGCGCGGGCGATTGTGGCGAATGCTGGCTGCGCCAATGCCTGCACTGGCGAGCGGGGGTTTGAGGATGCCGCCGCGATGGCAAATCTGGCGGCAAAGCGGCTGGGGATCGCGCCTCAGGAGGTGCTGGTCGCCAGCACCGGCGTAATTGGAGAGCGGCTTCCTATCGGGCTTATCGGGGCAAATATGGAAAAGGTTGCCCTTTCCCAAGAGGGGGGTCATGCGCTGGCGCAGGCTATCATGACTACCGATACCCATCAGAAGGAAATAGCGGTGGCCGCCGAGGGGAGCGAATTAGGGGAAATAATAATCGGGGGCATTGCCAAGGGGGCGGGGATGATCCATCCAAATCTGGCCACCCTGCTCTGCTTCCTTACCACCGATGCGGCTATCGATGCCCATCTCCTGGAAAAGGCGCTAGGCGAGGCGGTGGACCTCTCCTTCAATATGATCACCATTGATGGCGACAACAGCCCCAATGATACGGTATTGATCCTTGCCAATGGTCTAGCGGGGAATAAGACGATTGAGGAAGGCACTAAAGATGCGGAGGCGTTTCAAGCGGCGCTAACGGAGGTTTGCACCTATCTTGCCCGGCGCATAGCCGGCGAGGGTGAAGGGGCGACCAGGCTTATCGAGGTTACTGTTGATGGGGCGCTCACCCTCGCCGATGCCCGGCTGGCGGCGCGCACTATAGCCGGCTCGCCCCTGGTGAAGGCGGCAGTTCATGGATGTGATCCCAACTGGGGACGAATCATTGCCGCCCTGGGCCGCAGTGGCGCCGAGATCGATGAGTCGCGGATAGACCTCTTCTTGAATAACATTCGCCTCGTGGCGGGAGGTTCGCCCCATCCCTTCGATAAAGACAAGGTGAGGGCGGCGATGGGGAGGGCTGAGGTGCCCATCAGGGTGTGCTTCAATCTGGGGGATTACGTGGCGACTGCCTGGGGCTGCGACCTATCGGCGGAATATGTTACCATAAACAGCGAGTATACGACTTGAGAGGGAGTTCAGCGGAGATCGCGAGTTGGTAGGGAAAATGAACAAGCCCATTGTGGTCAAGATCGGCGGCAGCACCTTCGGCAGCCCCGATTTTATCGGGGTCATTGAGGACCTGGTCACCCTCCAGAAGGAGGGTAAAAGCCTGGTGGTGGTTCATGGAGGCGCTAATGTGGTGACCGAGTGGCTGTCGCGGCTGGGTATCGCTACCAAGATTGTCGATGGGCTGAGGGCGACTACCGACCTACAGACACTCCAGGTGGTGGTCGCCGTGCTTTGCGGTGCGGTCAATAAGAAAATTGTGGCTGACATCCAGTCGCGGGGCGGGCGAGCGATGGGCTTAAGCGGCATCGACGGTCGCCTCATCGAGGCGAAGGTCAAGAATGAGCAGCTCGGCTATATGGGGGAGGTGGTGAAAATTAACCCCGAGCCTGTCGAGACTCTGCTAAAGGAGGGCTATATTCCCGTAGTTGCCCCCTCGGGCTTTGGGGTCGAGGAAGCGATGCCACTTAATGTCAATGCCGACCCCGCCGCCGGTGCGCTCGCCGCCGCTCTTGGAGCAGAGAGGCTCGTCCTGCTTACCGATGTCGTCGGGGTCATGGATGGCGCGGGGGAGCCATTGCCCCGCCTCTCGCCCGACGAGGCGCGCTCGCTCATCGCCTCGGGCGTTGTTGCCGGGGGGATGATCCCCAAGGTGGAGGCGTGCCTTACTGCCCTGGCCACCGTGCCCATAACCCAGATCGTCGATGGCCGAACGCCTCATGCGCTGGTCGAGGCCATCGCGGGAAAAGGAAGCGGGACGATAATTGCCTGAGAGTAGGAACCGATGACCGATTGGCAGGAGCTGGAGCATAAATACCTGATGAATACCTTCAAGCGTTTGCCGCTGACCCTGGTGCGGGGTGAAGGGGCGAGGGTTTGGGATGATCGGGGGAAGGAGTATCTCGACTTTGTCGGTGGCTGGGCGGTTAATGTCCTGGGCCACGCGCACCCCGAAATAGTGAACGCCGTTTCGGAGCAGGCGCGCACCCTGATCCAGACATCAAATCAATTTTATACTGTGCCCCAGATACGCTTGGCGGAGCTGCTTATCGAGAATAGCTGCTTTGACAAGGTCTTCTTCTGCAATAGCGGTGCTGAGGCCGATGAAGGGGCGGTGAAGCTCGCCCGCAGGTATGGCAGGCTTCACCTGGATGGCGCTTATGAGGTCATTACGGCGATGAACTCCTTTCATGGTCGTACCCTGGCGATGGTCGCCGCCACCGGCCAGCCCAAGTTTCAAGAGCCTTATACCCCGCTGCCTGAAGGCTTTATCAATGTGGAGTATGACGATATGGATGCCATCAAGCGAGCTGCGGGGAAGAAGACCTGTGCCGTGATGCTGGAAGCGATTCAGGGAGAGGGAGGGGTTAATGTCCCCGATGGCAATTACCTGAAGGAGGTGCGCTCCTGGTGCGACGAACAAGGCATCCTGCTCATCCTCGACGAGATTCAGACCGGGATGGGACGAACCGGGACGCTCTTCGCCTACCAGCACTACGGCATCGAGCCGGACATCATGACCCTGGCCAAGGGGCTGGGGGGCGGTGTGCCGATCGGTGCCCTCCTGGCAAAGGAGAAAGCCTCCGTCTTCGGTCCCGGGGATCATGGCTCCACCTTTGGCGGCAATCCCCTGGCTTGCGCCGCGGGATACGCTACCTTAAAGTATATTCTGGAGCACAATATCGTAGAGAATTGTCGCCAGGTGGGAAACTATCTAAAAGTCAGCCTTGAGGGGCTAAAGGCAAAGTTTGAAAATATCGTTGAGGTCAGGGGGCTGGGCCTTCTGGTGGCTGTCGAACTATCCAGCGACATCGCTGATAGTGTGGTGAAGGCCTGCCTTGATGAGGGCTTGCTGCTTAACGCGGTAAAGCCCAGCGCCCTTCGCTTCATGCCGCCGCTGATTATCGGCCAGAGCGAGGTGGATGAGGCGATGGGTATCTTAGAGGGAGTGCTGGCAAAGGTAAGCGGTTGAAAGAATGGCGACGAAGGATTAATAAGTTGGTCATCAAGGGAGAGAATGAGGGGCAAAGTTCTTACAATTTCCATAATATTGGCAGCCCCTATAGCTCTCTGCTGTGCTTTTGGCTGGTTATTATACTCCCCTTGTCCACCTGGTGAGTTGAGTATTGTGAATGATACGCAAGGTGTCATAGATGTCCCTGAGGATGTCAGGGAGGATGCTAATAATTTGGCAGTAGAGTTTTTTGGTAATAACCCCGCGGCGTGCCAAAGGTTTGTAGACAATTTTTTGGAAGTATATTCAGCGGCTGAGGACAGGGATTTTCTCTTAATCTTTAACTCGGGTGGTTTTGGGAGAAAAACGATCGGCCCAGAGTGGGGGACTGTTTTGGAGGGAATTGAAGGGGAACTAGAGAGCTTAGGTTATACTACGCTGCTCGTAGTATACGTTCGGACCTTTGACGGTTTATTGGATTCTATCAAGGAAATTAGAGAGCAGTCCTTTTTCTACCCCTCAAAGGCAAAGCCTTTAGCTTCTCAAATAGATTTTCTCACCGAGCATATTGAGAGCATCAGAGTTATAGTAATGGGAGAGAGTGGTGGGGGGATTTTGGCAAATGAAGTCATGGAGCTATCGGAAGTCGATCCTCAAGTATATAGTATTCAAACCGGGATTCCCTTCTTTTACCGTGGCGCTGTTTCAGATAGGTCGCTGGTAATAAATGACAATGGGATAACCCCTGATACCGTAAGCGCCGGTGACTTATGGGCGATATTTCGGGCCAATCTTGGGCGCCTCCCCACTCATAGGCCTGAGGAAGGGCATCTCTTCTTTGAGTATGTAAGAGCGCCCGGTCACATCTATACCTGGGACCACCCTGGGGTGTGGACGCAAATTACTTCCTTCTTGGAAGATAATTTTGGAAGCGATTGAAACTTTAGATCGGAGGTTTTGAGAAGTGGCAGAGAAGGTAGTGCTCGCATATAGTGGGGGGCTTGATACCTCGGTGGCAATCAGGTGGATCGCGGAAAACTATCACATGGATGTCATCGCCCTGATGGTGGATGTGGGGAGCGAGCGGGACCTGCCCGCTATTCAGCAGAAGGCGCTAAAAGTAGGGGCGGTGAAGTCTCTGGTGGTCGATGCCCGTGAGCTTTTTGTCAAACACTTCGTTTTCCCCGCTCTGAAGGCCGACGCCCTCTATGAGGGGCAGTATCCGCTGGCGACGGCGCTGGCTCGTCCTCTCATCGTCAAACTAATGGTGGACGCTGCCAATGAGCAGGGCGCTACAGCGGTGGCTCATGGCTGCACCGGGAAGGGGAATGACCAGGTGCGCTTCGACGTGAGCACCATGGCCCTTGCTCCCGATCTAAAGATCATCGCCCCGGCTCGAGAGTGGGGGATGACGCGAGAGCAGGAGGTAGCCTACGCCAAGAAGCACGATATCCCCGTCTCCATCGGGAGCGCCTATTCCATTGATGTGAACCTGTGGGGGAGGAGCATCGAGTGTGGGGTGCTGGAGGACCCGTGGAACGAGCCACCAGAGGAGGTTTTCGCCTGGACCCGCGCGCCACAGGATGCCCCGGACAAGCCCTCTTATGTGGAGATCGGCTTTGAGCGGGGTGTTCCGGTGAGCCTTGATGGGAAAAACCTTGATGGCGTCTCATTGATAGAGCAGCTAAACGAGCTTGCCGGCGAGCACGGTGTGGGGCGTATCGATCATGTGGAGAATCGGCTGGTGGGGATAAAGTCGCGGGAGGTTTACGAGGCGCCGGCAGCAACAGTGTTGCTTATCGCTCATAAAGCTTTGGAGGCGATGACTCTCTCCAGGGAGCAACTGCGCTTCAAGGAGAAGGTGGCCTTGGAGTATGCCGACCTTATTTACAATGGGCTGTGGTTCACCGCCCTTCACCAGGACCTGGCAGCCTATGTGGAAAGCACGCAGCGCCATGTCACCGGCACGGTGCGGGTGAAGCTTTGCAAAGGGAAGGCGACGGTGGTGGGGCGAAAGTCGCCCAAATCGCTTTACAGCTTCGGCCTGGCCACCTATGATAAGGGCGACGAGTTTGACCAGAGCGCCTCGGTGGGCTTCATCCACATCTGGGGGCTTCCGGTAAAGACCCAGGCGCGGGTCCAGGGGGTGGAGCAGCCGGAGGGGTAGGAGGGGAGTGGGAACGCTTCCAATAAGGGGCATGATGAGTGAAATTGCAGTAGTTATCACTGATGGAACCAGCGCTTGGAAGCTGTCTTGGATTAAGCGCACAAGTAGAGGTTTTTATTTGAGTTTCCTCGATCCGGGCAACCCAATTCACATCTCGTACCATGAAGACGGAGAGTTTCACTTAAAAAGGGACACAACAAGACCAGTAAAGGAGGATGTTTCGCTTAATGTCCCAATAATACCTCAGGGGCCAAGACAGCCGCTCACCAATTTCTATGGAGTGGAGGAGATTTATAGCTTTATACTTGATCTTAGTCACGGCTCTCTAAGTTGCTTGCCAATATTTAAGAATCGAAGATGTGATGGCATTTTTTGCATAGAAACACGTTATCTTCGTACAAACATTATCACCGTAGAATTTAAGCTTATGTCACGCAATTTCCCACTCCCTCTGAATTTGACAGAGCCTCATTCTGCTTTGTATTACTTCGCTACATTGACTACACCTTGGCTTGTTATCTGTGTTAAGGAGGGAGCATGAACCCCATGCGCGGCCGTTTCAAGAAAGAGGTCGATAAGTCGGTGCAGAAGTATACGTCATCCGTCTCCTACGATAAGCGCCTGTATAAGCAGGACATCGCTGGCTCCATCGCCCACGCTAGAATGCTGGCCAAGCAGGGCATCATCTCGGAGAAGGACGCCGAGCTTATCACAATGGCGCTCACCTCCATTCGCGATGAGATCGAGGGGGGCTCTCTCGTCCTGCGCGATGACTTAGAGGACATCCATATGAATATCGAGGCTCGATTGATAGAAAAGATTGGGGATGTAGGTCGAAAACTGCATACCGCCCGCTCCCGAAATGACCAGGTCGCCCTTGACATGCGCCTCTTCGCTAAGGAGGCGATTTTGGGTGCTATAGAAAAGCTTATCGAGTTGCAAAAGGCCCTTCTCAATCTGGCGGAAGCCAATAAAGATGTGGTGATACCCGGTTACACCCATCTGCAGCGGGCGCAGCCGGTGCTTTTCGCCCATCATATGCTGGCCTACTTCGAGATGCTCCAGCGCGATGTGGCCAGATTCGGCGATTGCCTGGGGCGCACCGATGTCCTGCCTCTGGGGAGCGGGGCGCTCGCTGGCGTGCCCTATCCCATTGACCGCGATTTTCTGGCCAAGGAACTGGGCTTTAGCCGCATAAGTGAGAATAGCATGGATGCCGTCTCCGACCGCGACTTCGTCATCGAGTATCAGGCGGCGGCCAGCATCGCTATGATGCACCTCTCCCGCCTCGCCGAGGAGCTCGTCCTGTGGTCCTCAACGGAGTTCGGGTTTGTTGAGCTTGACGATGCCTATGCCACCGGCTCAAGCATCATGCCTCAGAAGAAGAACCCGGATGTCGCCGAGCTGGCGCGCGCCAGGACCGGCCGGGTCTATGGCAACCTCCTGGCGATTTTAACCACGATGAAGGCACTGCCCCTCTCCTATAATCGCGATATGCAGGAGGATAAGGAAGGCTTCTTCGACACGGTGGATACCCTTCTTTCGACCTTAGAGGTATTTACCGGGATGGTAGCCACACTTAAAGTCAAGGGCGAAAAAACTCGCCGTGCCGCCGAGGAGGGCTATATCCTGGCCACCGACCTGGCGGATTACCTGGTGGGAAAGGGAGTCACCTTCCGCGAGGCTCATAGCATAGTGGGCGGATTGGTTCAGTATGCAGCGGACAAGGGTAAGACGTTTAAGGATTTAAGCATTAGTGAGTATAAAAGCTTCTCTCCGCTCTTTGAGGAGGATGTCTACTCGGTAACGGTGGAGTCCTCTATCGCGGCGCGCAATGTCCCTGGCGGCACTGCACCGGGACAGGTGGCGCAGCAACTGGCCAGGGCGAGGCAACGGCTGGAGAAGCGTCCTTAGGGGAAAGCCATGGCTAACGCTGAACATCTAGAAGTAGTGAAAAAAGGCAAGGCGGCCATTGAGCAATGGCGCAAACAGCATCCAAAAGAGCGCCTTGACCTCAGCCGGGCCGACCTCGGCGAGGCTAACCTCAGCGGGGCCGACCTCATCGGGGCTAACCTCTTTAGGGCTAACCTCAGCGAGGCTAACCTCAGCGCGGCTAACCTCAGAAGGGCCAACCTCATCTGGGCCGACCTCAGAAGGGCTAACCTCTTTAGGGCTAACCTCAGCGAGGCTAACCTCAGCGCGGCTGACCTCTTTAGGGCTAACCTCGGCGATGCTAACCTCAGCGGGGCCGACCTCATCGGGGCTAACCTCGGCGATGCTAACCTCAGCAGGGCTGACCTCTTTGCAGCTAATCTCAGCAGGGCTTACCTCAGGGCGGTCAACCTCTCCGCTGCCGTATGCGTAGTTACGGTGTTCGGCGATTGCGACCTCTCCTCGGCCAAGGGCCTTGATTCGGTGGTGCATATAGGGCCGAGCACCATAGGCATCGATACGCTGATAACTTCCTTCCGCGGCATCGGAAACAGGCTTACCCCTGAGCTGGAAACTTTCTTCCGCGGCGCAGGCGTCCCCAAAAACTTGCTGGCAGAATTGCTGCGCATCCTCGCCGAGGTTCAATATTGCACTGCCTTCATCTGCTATGGCGAGCCTGACTTGTCCTTTACCCAGGGGCTGTATCAAGACTTGACGGCTAAAGGAGTATCCTGTTGGCTATATTCCATGGACGCCACTCCTGGGAAGCGGACGTGGAAAGAGATCGTAGAGAGGCGGCGGGAGGCCGAGAAAATGATAGTGCTTTGCTCGGCCGGAGCTCTCGTTCGGGACGGCGTCTTGAAGGAGGTCGAAGAGCAGATAGACGAAGACCCGGATAAAATGCTGCCTATATCGCTGGATAATCTCTGGAAAGAGGGTGGTTTTAAGGTCATGCGCGGCAGCCGAGACCTCAAGCCCTTTCTGCTCGAGCGCAACTATGCAGACTTCAGCGACCCCGCAAAATATGAAAAGTCCCTGCAGCGCCTGCTGAAGGGATTAGAAAGGAAGAAAGTTGGCCCTAACCCAGATTAAGGTCGCCCCCTCCATCCTTTCCGCCGATTTCGCTCGCCTGGGCGAGCAGGTCGCTGAGGTGACGACAGCGGGCGCTCACTACATCCACATCGATGTCATGGACGGGCACTTCGTCCCCCCGATAACTATCGGCGCCCCGGTGGTCGAGGCGATTCGCCCGTGGACAAACTTGCCCCTCGATGTCCACCTGATGGTCGAGAGACCGGAGCGTCAGCTTGAGCAATTCGCCCGGGCAGGGGCGGACATCCTCACCGTGCACGCCGAGGTTTGCCCCGATCTCCATAGGGCTGTGGAATCGATAAAGGGGCTGGGGGTCAGGGCCGGGGTGTCGCTCAATCCAGCCACCCCGCTCACCAAAGTCGATGAGATCCTTCCCGCCCTTGATCTGGTGCTCCTGATGACAGTCAACCCCGGCTTTGCCGGGCAGGCCTTCATTGAGGAGGTTTTAGATAAGATCGCCTGCCTCAGGCAAATCCTTGATGAGAGGGGATTGGCTTGCGAGCTTGAGGTCGATGGGGGCATCACAGCTCAAACAGCGCCCAGAGCGGTTGGGGCGGGAGCGCGGGTACTGGTGGCGGGCTCGGCGATATTCAATCGCCGGGAGAGCGTTAAAGAGGCGATGGATAGGCTCATGGCGAGCCTTCGCGGGTTAACTGGCTAGCTTGAATTGGTTCCTGAGGCACCTGGTGCAGATGTTGACCCGCACCTTTTTCCCATCGACGAACATCGTCTTTTTATGGGTATTAATTTTCCACTGCCGATTGGTGCGGCGCTTGGAGTGGCTAACATTATGCCCAAACTGAGGCGTCTTGCCACATATATCACATTTCCCCGGCATCGTTTCCCCTTTGACTAAATTGGAATTTTGCTGTAGAATTCACCGAATAAGGGTATCATAAATAGGCTCTTGTGGCAAGATGGAAAGCGATGAGGGTAATAAACTCCTGTAGCGGGCAAGATCTGGTCGGGATGTTTAGTTGTGCCACGGTATGGCTGGAGAGAAACGCGGACCAGATAAATTCCCTCAACGTCTTTCCAGTGCCCGATGGCGATACCGGAATCAATATGCTCCTCACCATGCGCTCGGCAGTGGCTGAGGCATCCCGCGCCGCAGAGGAGAGTGCCTCTGCGGTGGCCCGCGCCATAGCCCACGGCGCCCTCATGGGGGCGCGCGGCAATAGCGGGGTGATCCTCTCTCAGATACTGCGCGGCCTGGCCACCACGCTCGATGAGAAGGAGTGCCTGGAGGGGAGCGACCTGGTGGCGGGATTATTGGCGGGTTCTTCCCTTGCTTACAAGGCGGTGAGCCACCCTGTAGAGGGGACCATCCTAACGGTGATCAGGGAGGCCTCCGCTGCGGCTCAGGGAGTTTCCGCCACCAATGACCTGGGTACGATTATGGAGGCCACCGCCAGTGCGGCGAAGGATTCGGTGGCCAGAACGCCCTCCCTGCTTGCAGTGCTCCGTGAGGCCGGGGTGGTGGACGCCGGGGGATTGGGGCTTCATGTGATCTTCGAAGGGTTTTTGCGTTACCTGCGGGGCGAGACGGATGAATTAGAAATCCTCGCGCCGATCTCCGCCGGGCAGGTAGGGGCGAGCGTCCCAGTAGCGGAGCACTCCTACGGCTATTGCACCGAGTTTATCATCGAGGGCCGGGACCTCAACCCGGAAAAGATCAGAGAGCAACTGGAGGTTATCGGCCAGTCTGTGTTGGTGGTGGAGGATGAGAATTTGGTGAGAGCCCATGTCCACACCTTCGACCCAGGAGCCGCCCTTAGCTATGCCGCCTCACTGGGAACGCTGTGCCAGGTGAATGTGCAAAATATAGATGAGCAGCATGAGGAGTTTGTCGCCCTTGAGAAGCCGCCTCGGATTGAGCTCGCTACTGTGGCGGTGGCTTCAGGTGAGGGGATGGGGGAGGTATTTCGAAGCCTCGGGGTCACCGCCGTTGCCTCGGGGGGACAGACAATGAATCCCTCGACCGAGGAGCTCCTCCGGGCGGTGGAATCGGTGCCCTCGGACAAGGTTATTCTCCTGCCCAATAACCCTAATATCGTGCTTGCCGCGGAGCAGGCGCGCATGCTGAGCGCAAAGAGGGTGGCGATTCTGCCTACAGAAACGATCCCCCAGGGCGTGGCGGCGCTCCTGGCCTTCAGCGACGAAGCAGATTTCGAAGCAAATGTTGCTGCCATGAAAGAGGCAATATCGGCGGTGCGGACAGTGGAGGTGAGCACTGCGGTGCGCTCCGCAAGGTTTGGTGACCTCGTCACTAAGGAGGGGCAGGCCATCGCCTTCCTCGATGGGGAGCTGGTGGGAGTGGATGATAGCATTCCACAGTTGGTTAATGAGGTGCTTTCCCAAATCGATTTACAGAAGTGCGAGGTCGTCACCATCTACTATGGTGCCGATACCAAGGGCGCTGAGGCCGAGGGGATCGCTGAGGCGCTCCGTAAGAAACACCCTCGCCTTGAGGTGGAAGCGATCCACGCAGGTCAACCCCACTATAACTACATCATTTCCGTGGAGTAATACCCATGGATCTAGCCACGCTTCGAAAGATCCTAGAGATGGAGCAAAAAAAAGGCTATGGGGATGGTTCTGTGTTCGGGGGACTCGATCGCTACCTTGAGCGCTGGGCGAACGAACTTCCCCAGCGCTTGCTCCCCGCCAGCTACGCCAGTTTGGACATCAGACGACGGGGGGAATGGGTGGAAAGTATGCTGCGCTGGCTGGATGGGACGAAGGTTGAGGGTCGAAGGGAGCCAGCCCTAGGTGCGAAAAAGGCGAAAAAAGAGAAAATAGACCAAAACCTGGATGCACCGATCACCACCGTCAGGGGGCTAAGCGCCAAGCTGGCTCCCAAGTTCCGCCGCCTCGGCGTCGAGACGGTGCGCGATATGCTCTACTTCTTTCCCCGGCGCCACATCGATTACAGCAAGCGGAAAACCATCGCTGAGCTTGAGGTAGGCGAGGAGCAAACCGTCGTCGCTACAGTTTGGCAGGCCCAGGAGGCTCTCATCGGCGGCAGGCGCTCTACCGAGGCCGGTGTGGGCGATGAGAGCGGCAACATGAGGGTGGTGTGGTTCAATCAGCCCTATCTTGCCAAGCAGCTGCGCACCAACTCGCAACTGGTGTTGAGCGGCAAGGTGAGCCTCTTTAAGGGGGTAAAGGTTTTCCAGTCGCCGGAATACGAGCCCTTGGTGAGCGGGGATTTAACCCATACCGGGCGGCTCATCCCGCTCTACCCCCTCACCGAGGGGCTAAGTCCTCGTGTGGTGAGGAGGCTGGTTAAGGAGACGGTGGACCTTTGGGCCCCGCGCCTTACTGATTTCCTTCCTGAGAAGGTGAGAGGGCGCGCGCAGCTCCTCAAGCTTTCCGAGGCGGTAAAGCAGGCTCATTATCCAGAGAGCGAGCAGGTTAAGGATCGTGCCAGAGAAAGGCTAGCCTTCGATGAGCTCTTCCTGATACAGTTGGGGGTGCTCTCCAGGAGGAGAGATTGGCAGGTGGGCAGCGCGGCGAACCAAATTGAGCCCGAGGGCGAAGTCCTGGAGGTCTTTATTAGCTCCCTTCCCTTCGACCTGACCAAGGCTCAGATGCGAGTCCTGGAGGAGATCCTTGCCGATATCGCAAAGGCGATGCCGATGAGCCGGCTACTTCAGGGGGAGGTAGGCAGCGGGAAGACCGTGGTGGCCACCGCCGCGCTCCTGGCTACGGTAGCTAGTGGCTACCAGGGTGCTTTCATGGCGCCCACCGAGATATTGGTGGAGCAGCATTTCTTAAATGTTTCCGCCCTTTTAGCTGGGGCAGGTCGTGAAGAAGAGGTAGCGGGTAGTCTACGCACCTTCACCTCCCTGCTCCCTCGCCCGATCACCCTAGGCCTGCTTATTGGAAGTATGAAACAGAGCGAAAAAAAAGCGGTGCATCGGGCCATTTCGGCAGGTGAGGTGGATATTGTGATAGGCACCCATGCCTTGATTCAGCAGGAGGTGGAGTTCGAGCGACTGGGGCTTGCCATCGTTGATGAGCAGCACCGCTTCGGCGTAATGCAGCGCACGGCGCTGCGCCAGAAGGGGCCAACCCCTCACCTTTTGGTGATGACCGCCACCCCCATCCCGCGCAGCCTGGCGCTCACCCTCTATGGTGACCTGGACCTCTCGGTGATCGATGAGCTCCCCCAGGGGAGGCAGGTAATTAAGACGAGGTGGCTCGACCCTGAGGAGCGAGAGAAGGCTTATCGCTTTCTGCGCAAGGAGGTCGGGGAGGGACGCCAGGCATTCATCATCTGCCCCCTCATTGCGGAGTCAGATTCCATTGAGGCCAAGGCGGCGATCACCGAATATAAGCGCCTCTCCGGCGAGGTGTTCCCCGACCTCAGGTTAGGGCTGGTGCATGGCAGGCTCAAGGCCACGGAGAAGGAGGGGGTGATGAGGAGGTTTCGCCAGGGTGAACTTGATATCCTGGTGGCCACCCCGGTGGTTGAGGTGGGCATCGATGTCCCCAATGCTACAGTAATGCTTATCGAGAGCGCCGACCGCTTTGGTCTGGCGCAGCTTCATCAGTTTCGCGGTCGCGTGGGGCGGGGGGATCAGCAGAGCTACTGCATCCTGGTCGCTGAGAGCCCGTCGCCCGAGGCAATGGAGCGCCTTAAACTTCTAGAGGATGCTCAGGATGGGTTTGCGCTCGCTGAGAAGGACTTGGAGCTGCGAGGGCCGGGGGAGTTCTTTGGCACCAGGCAGAGCGGGCTTCCCGACCTCAAGATGGCGAAGCTTTCCGATATGAGGCTCCTGGAGCTTGCCCGCAATGAGGCGATTCGCCTGTTTAAGAAGGACCCCGAGCTCTCGCGTCCGGAGCACCAGCTGCTTAAAGGGGAGGTGGCTCGGCTCTGGCAGGATGGCATTGGTATGGGGGAGGCATGACGAGGTGATAAGAGACGAGCTCGCAATCCTGCTGGAAAAGGCGGCAATCGAGGCGCAGCGGAGTAATCTGCTTCCTCCCATCGCCATGCCTGAGATCGTGATGGAGCGCCCCCAGAATCCGGAGCATGGCGATTATGCCTCGACCCTCCCGTTGAAATTGGCCCGGGCGGCGAGGATGGACCCCCTAATCATCGCCCAGAGCCTGGTCAATCTGATTCAGCGCCCCAAGGAGATCGAGAGGATCGCGGTAGCGTCCCCGGGCTTCATCAATTTCTCCCTGCGGAGCGATTGGCTCACCGCTCAGGTGGAGGCCATCTTGAGTGCCGGCGCGCAATATGGAAATATCAACCTGGGAAAGGGCGCCAGGGTGCAACTGGAATTTGTCAGCGTCAATCCCACCGGCCCCCTTCATGTGGGGCATGGCCGGGGTGCCATCCTGGGGAGCACCCTGGCAGACGTGCTAGCTTCCTCGGGATACGAGGTGGTGAAAGAGTACTATATTAACGATGCCGGTAGCCAGATGGATGCCTTCTATCGCTCCCTCTATGCTCGCTATCAGCAGGCGCTGGGGCGAGATGCCCCGATGCCCGCTGAAGGCTATTTCGGTAATTACATGCTCGACATCGCTAATGAGATCATTGCTGAGGAGGGGGAGAGGTTCCTCGACAAGCCGGCGGAATTGGGCAGAATAGGGATGAAAAAGGTCATCGCCGCCATCTCCTCCGACCTCGAGCTATTGGGGGTGACCTTCGATGAGTGGTTCAGCGAACAGAGCCTCTTCGAGCAGGGGCAATACGATAAGGCGATGTCCCTCCTCAGTGAGAAAGGCTATACAGTGGAAAAGGAGGGGGCGGTCTGGTTTTCCTCCACCGCCCTCGGCGAGGATAAGGACAATGTGCTGGTGAGGAGCGACGGCTCCCCCACCTACTTCGCCTCCGACCTCGCCTACCACTACAGCAAGTTCATCGAGCGGGGCTTCGAGAGGGTGATCGATATCTGGGGTGCCGACCACCAGGGGCATGTCTCCCGGATGAAGGCGGTGATCGGTGCTCTGGGGATCGACCCGGAAAGGCTCCAGGTCATCATATCTCAGATGGTTACTCTCAAGCGCGGGGATGCGGTGCTCAAGGCCTCGAAGCGCACCGGGGAGATGATCACCCTTAGGGAGCTGGTGGATGAGGTGGGCGTCGATGCCTGTCGCTTCTTCTTCCTCTCTCGCTCCGCCGATAGCCAGATGGACTTCGACCTGGAACTGGCGAAACGCCAGTCGGCGGACAACCCGGTCTATTATGTGCAATATGCCCATGCCCGTATCTGCAGCATCCTGCGCCTGGCCCAGGAGCGGGGGATCGACTTTGGCGGGGGGGATGTTTCCCTGCTCACCGGTGACCTGGAGCTGGCCCTGATAAGAAAGATGCTCCAGCTGCCGGAGGTGATGGAGCTGGTGGCCCAGACCCTGGAGCCGCAACACCTCCCCTACTACGCTACGGACATGGCGACCATTTTCCACAATTTCTACGAGAAGTGCCGCGTCATCTCAGATGACCAGGCGCTCACCGGGGCGCGCCTCAAGCTGGTGGCGGCCGCCCGGATCGTCCTAGCCAGGACGCTTCACCTAATGGGGATGACCGCCCCCAAGCAGATGTAGCAAGGGAGCGAGTCTTCTCAAATAGGACATCTTCTTTCACATCGTTTTAATGCACAATACGATGAATTGTTATCATAGTCACAATTCATAAGTTAAGAATTTTATGTATATAACTCTGTGACCTGTGACTGTAACAAGATATAAACTGTGACCAAAGTGTGAACTGTGAATAAGATAGGGGCGAAATAGGGCTGGCATGGAATGTGGGTGGAGTTGTCGGATCAAACAAAATGGCTTTTTGTTACATTGTCACGGAAATAGAAAGAACAGTTTTAAAGAAGGCGCCATAGTAGCTGCACGCACACGCGTCTGGTTATACAACCTTTTGTTTGCCACTATTGCCCAACACATTCTAGCAGGGTTTTCACTGCTTATGCGTATTATCGGAAATTGTAAGGAACCATTGACAATAGTCTCGCGTTCGTCTACGATGTCCCCACCAGAAATCAACGCACAATTTGCCTAGGCTGAGAGAAAATGAAATGCCTCAAGTGCCAAGCTGAGAAGAGAGAAACAGCCAAGTTCTGCACACAGAGCGACGAAAAACCGACACAATAATATTCAGTACCAAGCTGTCAAGAATGTGTTTGAATCAGCCACCTCGATGGGGTTCGGGACCGCTATCATGAGCCATCTTCGAATACCCGTGTTCTCTCATACTATTCCATCTTCAGGGACTCGATAAGCAACAACGTGACCATGCTTGTCACAGTGGGGTCTGTTAGCACATTGACGCATGCTGGCTTACCAGAATCAATCGCCCTGTTAATAGCTGGTACTATTTCCTCATCCTTACGCACTATCTCGCCATAGCCGCCCAGAGCCTCAACTACTTTCTCATAATGCACCAGGCCTAATTCTGAACCTACCAATCTATCAGCACCGTATGATACCTCTTGGCCATGTTTTATCAGCCCCCATGCCTGGTCATTGCATATCACACATACGAAGGGAATCCCATGACGTACTGCTGTAGCATACTCCATAATATTGAACCCAAACGAACCATCTCCGCTAATAATGATTATTTGCTTTTCAGGCCTAGCCAATTTGGCACCAATGCCAAACGGGATACCAGCCCCAATACACCCAAATAGAGTGCCACCCGCCCCAATTACCGAGCTTTTCTCTTTAGCCCGAAGCCCAACGTACCCAAAGTAGGCGGTATCCCCACCATCAACTATATAGATAGCATCGTCGTTAGTAGCTTTTCTCACTTGCTCAACGAGGCGCGCTGGATGTATAGGTTCCATCGACTTCTCCCGCTGCGCCACCTCCTCTGCAACCAAGGGAAGATAGATATCACGTAATGTTTTCACCCAGATACTTAGGTCTCTATGCGCTACCAGTCTGTTGAGCTCCCTCAGCGTAAGGCCAATGTCGCCTACAAGACCTACATCTGAATCTCTGTTTCTATCTATCTCAGTCGGGTCTATATCTACTTTAATTACCTTTGCCTGTGGGAATATTTGTCCGAACATGAGAGCCGAGTGGAATCGGATTCCAAGGGCAATGATTAGATCCGCCTGCATAAATGCGGTCATCATAGCTGTTTGGCCGCCTTGCCACAGGGATAGAGGATGAGAATCAGCGATAGATCCCCTACCGTGATTGATAAGCATAAAAGGCATACCTGTCCTATTGACAAAATCAAGCAACTCTCGATCGCAATCGCTTAAACCTACACCGCTTCCTCCAATTAGAACTGGTTTTTCCGAGCTATTGATGATAGAGGCAGCCATTTCAATATCCGCAGGATCGGGTGCAGATTTATAGACCCTGTTTCCACGCTTTGGTAACGGTGCTTCTTCATCATTTATCTTTATATTAAGGACATCCGGTGGCAATGCTAGAAATACTGGCCCCGGGCGAGCGGATACCGCATGTCTGAAGGCTAATGACAGATACTCTGGAATCCTTTTTGCATCGTAGCATATACCAGACCACTTCACCGCAGATTTAATCATGTCTAACTGATTAACATCTTGGAAGGCACCTTTATCCCAATCCCTAACTGGAGCCGTACCACTGAGTAAAACAACTGGTGCGTTATCGAAGTGGGCATTTGCTATGCCAGTTAATGTATTAGTAAAACCAGGCCCAGCAGTTACCAAGCATACGCCCGGCTCGGAGCGAAATATTGTCCATGCATGTGCCATCATTACTGCGGCTTGCTCATGACGTACATCCACTAGCTTTATTCCATAGTCCAGGAATCCATCGAGAATCCCGCCAATGTGACCACCTACAAGCCCAAAAACGGTATTTACTCCTTCAACCTCCTTAATATACTTTGCAACTAAGTGACCGCCAGAAATCTCAACCATGTTATACTCACCTCCTAAATCGATTTCCCAAATATGGTTCTAATGACTGATGCTAGCGGCTAAGATATACATCATGACCCCTAAGTGAAGCAAACTACTGTCTTTACTGCCTTATACTTCGGTTTATTCAAGTTGACTTTAATCATCTCCTGGTAGTCTTCAAGAGAGAATGTATGGGTAACCATAGACTCGAGATGAAACTTTTTTTGCTTTACAAAATCGATAGCCAAGTCAAAGATGTGCTTTCTTTCACCCTGCACATCAGTATAGCCATAGCCGTAAACACCTTTTATGGTCTGGAGTTTCAGCCAAAGGGGTGTGGGATCAAGCTTTACATCCTTGCCAATCCCCACCACACTTAGCACCCCTCCAAACCTTAGTGCCCTCATACTCGTATTAAGTGTTTTAGTGTTACCTACAGTATCGTAGATCTTGGAGAATCCCCCCATAAGGATCTCCTCACCGAGCATGGGTTTGTACGCCTTGGCCCCGGTGATGTTCTCTGTGTGATACAAGATCTTACCGTCTGTAATCAGATGATTAGCCCCTACCTTGGATGTCAGTTCCGCATGGAATATCGAGGGCTCAGCAACAGCGATAGAGCAGCCTATATCCAAGGCACGTATTGCTTGAACGATAAGGTTACCGATCACCCCGCCCCCTATAATTAGAACCTTATCGTCATCGTTGGGTGTGTTATCAACCACTGCCTGAAGGGCCACCGCAACCGGCTCTATCATAGCGCCCTCTTTAATAGACATTTCACGAGGTAATTTGAAGACCTGATCTTTGTGTGCCACCAGATATGGCGCAAAGCCTCCGCCCATATCGCGACAAACACCCACTATCATACCTGGAGAGAGATTGCCCTCAGCAAAGTTTTCACAATTGGCTGGTCTACCTATCCGACAACTCCTACATACAGGTTCAATCCCTCTTATAGAGCAGCTAAGATACGGTGCAATTGTAACAACATCCCCTGTCTCTATTCCTGCAACGTTTCCTCCAACTTCGATGATCTCGCCACAGAACTCGTGGCCTAGGATGCAGGGAAACGAGGTAAAAGGCATTGCCGTTGGGGAACCTCGTAAGAGAATATAGTTGACATCGCTTCCACAAAACCCACAGATGAGTGTCCTAATCTTTACCCATTCAGAGGAGGGCAGTGTTGGCTCTGGAATATCAATAAGCCGTACCGCGGCAAGGGGACCATAATAGTAGAGTCGTTTGCTGATGCTCGCCAAGACCTTCAATGCTGTAAATCTTGGAATCGATAAAGAGAATTGCAAAGCCTTCATGTCCTACTCCATCATCATCTTAACATCTAAGCTTCCTACTGATGGTTAGTAAGCAAATCGTAGACCACGTTGTGTCCTTTGTCAATGTTCGCCAATATGGGCGAACATAATAAGTTCTTGGGCTGGTGGATGAGGTGGGCGTCGATGCCTGTCGCTTCTTCTTCCTCTCTCGCTCCGCCGATAGTCAGATGGACTTCGACCTGGAACTGGCGAAGCGCCAGTCGGCGGACAACCCGGTCTATTATGTGCAATATGCCCATGCCCGCATCTCCAGCATCCTGCGCCTGGCAGAGGAGAAGGGGATAGACTATAGCGGGGGGGATGTTTCCCTGCTGACCAGTGACCCGGAGCTGGCCCTGATCAGAAGGATGCTCCAGCTACCGGAGATGATGGAGCTGGTGGCCCAGACCCTGGAGCCGCAGCACCTTCCCTACTACGCGATGGACGTAGCAACCGTCTTTCATAACTTCTACGAGAAGTGCCGCGTCATCTCGGATGATGGGGCGCTCACAAAGGCGCGCCTCAAGCTGGTGGCGGCCGCCCTCATCGTCCTTGCCAGGACACTTCACCTCATGGGGATGAGCGCCCCCAAGCAAATGTAGCAAGAATAATATTTCTTCTAAAACAGGACATCTTCTTTCGCTTCGTTTAAATGCACGATACGATGTTTTATGCAATCTACGTAATCTGAACGGGTTGGGGGGAAGCCCCAAAGAATCTGATGCTCTTGACACGCAGTTAAGCGGATGCCACCCTTTATCTGCACGACAGGATTAGGCGAGCTTTGAGTTAGTCTATGTCGCTGTTATAGGCAATTGATTTCCAGGCAATAAGTTTCGTATAATTTGATATACTTTATTTGTTCAGGTGATTTTATGGCAGACAAGAAAGCCAGCAAGAAGACAAGAAGAAAACGAGTTACTTTTTATATCCGTCCTAAAGGGAGCAAGAGAAGGAAAAAGGTTTCATTTCTAGCTCGACGATAGTGATTGTTATGGCTACGGAATATCACAAAAGAATTGAGCACTGCTTAATTACATTAGGCAATGAGTGGAAAAGTCAAAAGAGAATTAAGAAAGTTTATCGCGGTAGTGCGCACCCTCTTTCAATAGTTGATCCCCGTTCAAAACGTGTGGTGAATTATCAACCAGATGTATATTTGATCCTGAGGAATAACAAAAAGCTGATCTTTGAAGTTTTGGATAGTGAGGGAGAGAAGCAGGATATAATAATTGCAGACGTCATTCGTTCGTTTCTTGTTGAAAATGTAGATGGATTATTTTTTATACATCCTGGGCCGGAATCTGTTGAAACTAGAATCCTCGAGGCTCTGATAACGATTTATAAAGGTATTGTCCGCAAGGGAGTGGATGAATCTGAACTCCCGAATCCAAAGAAAACTGGCTCTTATTTGGTAACGATCAAAGAAGCAAACAATGCTCAAAAAATGAAGGATAAACTAACTCAATATGCTGATGAGGATGAATGGTTTAAGTCATTACGCTCACCGAAACCGAGAGCTACCTAGATTTTGATCAGAGGGACAAACATGGGATATTTCGATTCAAAAGGCATCCCAGCAAAGAAGGCTTGGGATCCATCCATTTTACGTTACTGCTAATCTTACCCTAAACGCTTCCAGCCGCGGCCGAGAAGCATGCCCCCATCGACGAAGAGTGTAAACCCTGCTCAATGACTCAAGCTGCTCAGTTTTGAGTAAGGCAAGGAAATATTAAGCAGCAGACTTCCTGATCAGCTCAGAGAGCTTTTCTGCTGCCTCTCTCATCGGCGGTATCATCGGTTTCTTCTTTGCTACCAAGGAGCTGTCTCTCTTCTTCCAGTGGGCCGACCCGGCGGGCCAGATAAGCCTCTATGCCATAAACCTCAGGGGGCTTGACTTCCTTTTCGTTATAGCTTTCATTATTGGGCTGTATTCGATTCACCGCCTGGCCTCAATCACTGAGGAGGGCGAGGCAGGTGAGCGGATCGTGGTCAACGAGCTGACCGCTGAGGTAGCGCAGCAGATGAAGAGCCTGTCCACCATAGGCGGGCTACGCCAGTTGACGTCGCTCCCACTATACATCGCCCGCGATAAGTTGCGCAAGCTGCCCCAACCGCGCAAGCGAAAAAAGCGTGACAGGGGTGAAACTCCGGATGATCGGCGTGGACTTGATGACAAAGGACATGGCTTATGCTAACATGCTGGTATTCGTACACATTAAGCGATTTGGCGACAGGCAACTGACCGGATAGGAGGTGCGCCATGCCATTTAGTGCGTACTATCTGAGTGCGGAGGGCGACCTGAGGCGTGGTCTCGATGAGGGGGAGCTCCGAGCTGCCTTTGAATCGAGACAGGGACTGCTATGGGTGGATATCTGTGAGACCACAGAGGAGGATGGCGAGTTTTTAGAGCGCAACTTCGGTTTTCACCATCTTGCCATCGAGGATTGTGTGAGCCCTCTGGTCCACTCCCCCAAGGTCGATGACTTCGGCGACTATCTGTTTATAATAGTGCACGGCATCAACTACGCAGTTGAGTCAGAGATCGTGCAGACCACGGAGCTCAATCTGTTCCTCGGCCCCCACTTCGTGGTGAGCGCTCACAACGTCCCGCTCTACAGCATTGGTTCTATCACCAAGCGTGTGGAAGAGGACGGCCGCCCAATGAGGCGGGGTGCAGACTTTCTCGCCTACGCCATGATCGATGCGCTGGTCGATAACGTTATGCCCACCATCGACCGCATGAGCGATATTGCCGAGGGCATTGAGGAGGAGGTGATCCACAGCCCCCAGAAATCGACCCTGGAGGCCATCCTCAAGCTCAAGCGCTCCACCCTGCGGTTGCACCGGGTTATGGCCCCCCAACGGGAGATCCTTAACCGCCTGAGCAGGGGCGAGTTTCCGATCATAAGTGAGAAGGCGCATATATTCTATCGCGACATCTATGACCACGTCGTGCGCCTCGAAGACCTGAACCAGAGCCTTCGAGATAGGGCCGACAACGCGCTGGCCACCCAACTGTCATCGGTGGCGAACCGACAGAACGAGATAATGAAGGTCCTGTCCATAGTGGCCGCCATCTTCCTGCCCCTGGCGCTGTTGGCTGGCATCTACGGCATGAACTTCGAGAACATGCCGGAGCTTTCGTGGCAGTGGGGGTACTTCGCCGTGCTGGGGTTTATAGGGGCTGTCGTCGTCATCGCTATGATGTGGTTCGGGGCTCGAAAATGGATTAAATGGCTCACCTGGGGTCGGCGGCGGGTCAGCCGGCTCAGCAGACCATTTGCGGTGGAGCCGGAGAAGCTCATCGATTACATCGGCCACATAGCAAAGCGGCCCCACCTGTGAGCAAAATGTATTGAGGTGACGCACAACCATAAGGAGGTGCTATTGTGGACAGCAAGATTATCCTTAGCGAGAAAGAGATACCGACCGAGTGGTACAACATCATACCCGACCTTCCATTCTCGTTGCCACCGGCCACAGGCCCTCGAACAGGTTATCTAGTAGGGCCGTATGACCTTGAAGACCTGTTCCCACGCGCGCCTCAAGCTAGTAGCGGCCGCACGGATCGTCCTAGCCAGGACGCTTAACCTCATGGGGATGAGCGCCCCTGAGAGTATGTAGAAAAAAGGATACGTCTTCTTTTACATCGTTTAAATACACAATACGAATTGTTCAATTAATTTTGGGGACACCAATAGCCAATTGGCTAGCAGATCAAATTAAGCTTTTCCTGTGACGATTACCCCACCTTATTAAGTGGTACAATTACTTAGGGCAGGTCACTTATTTTTACTGACAAACGCCCGTCGTCTGCCGAAACGAATTTATTATAACTTGGTAGAAGCGAGAAGATGGTCAGGCGTTTTAAAGGGTCTCGTTAACACTCGCTATAAATAATAAACTAGGGGGTGTATGGTGAATGAAACAAATGTATCTCGTTCGGGGCAATCGAAAATATATCTCGTGACGGGAGGCGCAGGGATGCTAGGGCGCGCGATTGTCTCACAACTCGTGGAGCAGGGGAAAACAGTCCGCGTCATAGATATCGAGCCCGCAAAAGATGACCGCGCCGAGATAATCGTGGGTGATATCCGGGATGCTGCGGATGTCAGAAAAGCCTGCGCGGGTGTGGATACTGTCATTCATGCAGCAGCGGCTGTCTGGGACCCCAAACTGCCCCTGACGATCTATGATGAGACCAATGTGGTGGGTACTCAGCTGATAATTGACACGTGCATCCAGCTCAGGGTCCCCCGACTTGTCTATACTAGCACTATGGATGTCATCATGGATGGTAAGCATGGCCATCATCTTGCCGATGAGTCATTACCTTACCCCACCGACTATAGGAAAATGAACCGGTACGCCTATAGCAAGATGCTGGGCGAACAGGCTGTTATCAAGGCAAACGGGCCAACCTTCTCGACATGTGCTTTGCGCCTCGTGGGTATGTATGGTCCTGGCGATAAGTATCACCTGCCTAATGTCATAAAAAACGCTAAGAGCGGTATTAATATCCGGCTGGGAAACGGGAAGGCTCAATTTAGCCACATATTTTCTGGTAACGCTGCATACGCACATATACTGGCTGCCGAACATTTAGCGCCGAATTCGCCGGTGGCAGGGCAGATTTATTTCATTACTGATCACCACACCGGGAATTTTTTCGATTTTATGAATCCTTTCTTAGAACAACTGGGTATATCTGTACCTAAGAGATCTATACCCTATGGTCTAGCAAACGTTCTCGCATGGTTCAGTGAGAAATTCAGCCCCAAGTCCAACTTCAACAGGTTCTCGGTCTATTGTCTCTGCTTGGATCATACCTTCGTCCACGACAAAGCGACACGGGACTTCGGCTACAAGCCGATTTTTTCCGCTGAGGAAGCCTTCGAAATCACTCTCGAGTGGTTGAAAACTCAAAAGTTCTAAGAATATAACCTGTCCCCCAAAAACTGCTCCAGGTAAAATGTTGGACTTGCCTTAATGTAGAGCACTCCAATCAATTCAAAAGCTATCATTTTGCCTAGACCGATTTTGGGGGGCAGGTCAACTCTCCTCCTTTATTTACCAGTGCACCTCCTGCCGTATTAGTGTACGCCCCTTCCAGGTAGTTCGACCTGTTAGAGTCAATATTATCGAGCTCATTACAATCTTGAATATAAGTATCATACTCACTGGATAGAGGAATGTCAGATAGAGTGGGAAACCAAACCGCCAGTAGGTAATTCCCCACAACACGCTTGCGATTGCAACAGAAGTTGCTGACAATATTATCGACAGTAAAGGAATGTGCACGTCGGTAAACCACAGGGCTAGTACAATTAATGGGGAAAAAAAGACAACGCTTAACCAGATCCATATAAAGAGAGTTATGATCAGTTTGTAATTAAAAACGGCAAAGAGATTTTTACTAAGCCCCTCATATACCTGACGGAAATCTTTGTACATACGGCACTTGATACGGTCACGGCCATCATAAAGATGCCAGCGAAGTCCATGACTCTTTATATTCCGTCCTAACGCAATATCATCTACCGCGTTTTGTTTTATGGCAGCATGACCACCAATTTTTTCGTAGGCAGTCTTGCGAAACATCATGAATTGTCCAATAGTGGCTGATAGTATCGGTGCCTTGAGCCTGTAGGCAAGGCCAAGTGGCATAAAACACATCATACAAAAGAAGATTACGGGGATGGTGAGACGTTCTGCCCATGAGATAACCTCCTCATTTGGGATAGCCGTAACTAGATCAGCCTCATCAGCCATCATAGCAGAGACAGCATCATGAAGAATAGCGGGATGGTGTCGTGTATCAGCATCGGTAAAGAGGAGCAATTCCCCATCGGCTGCCTGGGACAATTGATGGCAGGCCCAGTTTTTACCTATCCAGCCTTCCGGTAAAGGTTTGCCTTTCATAATATGTATCCTATCATCCTCCGATGCCAAATTGACCATGACCTGCCACGTACTATCGCTCGATTCATCATCTAATACTACTACCTGGAAATCATGGTAATTTTGAGCCACGAGCGAACGCACGCAGGATTCAATATTAAATTCCTCATTTCGTGCTGGTAATAGTATGGAAACTCGGGGAAAGACACGGGACTTTCTCTCGTCACTTAATGGTTTCAGGTATCTTAGATTGCTTAGTGCAATGACTAAGATAACGATAAGAAAGACGAGGAGGCCACTTTGGTGTTGTACTAACAAAGCTTCCCTTAAAACCTCTTAATGCCATTCATAAGCCAAGGTCTTATCACGGGAAATGAATGCAAGTCATGGCGATGTGCCCAAATAATTATAAGCATATTACATGCCCAGATTACTGTCGTAACTCTATCAAAGTTGATTATAGCGATAATTATTCCTAAGGCAAGCATGCCTGAAATAACTGCCCACGTGTCTGATTTTTGTAGTGCATAGAACAATGCAATCGAGATACCCAACACTGTTGGACCTATCCATAGTATAAGACCGGTCCATACACCAAACGTGACAGCAATGGCTTTACCACCTCGGAAGCCTAAAAATGGTGAAAACACATTGCCGAGAATAGGTGCAAGCACTACTATGACTAATCCCCACCCAGAAATATCAAAGACGAAATTGGAAAGACCCACTGGAACAGCACCTTTTAAAGAATCAAGCAGCACTGCGGTTAGACCAATTTTCCAGCCCCCGGCTCGCCAAGCGTTTGCGGCGCCCGGATTACCGTCACCATAATTACGAATATCCGTGTGAAGAACGAGATGGCCGAGCCATAGGGAAAGAGGTAGTGATCCGAGTACAAATCCGATTGCTGTCCAGATAAGAACATTCATAAATGTGCTCGAGTGGGTATACAGAATAAAGCTTGATCACGAGAAAAGAGAGTTAGCCATTATAAATACCTGCTTTATCTTTTAACTGGATCTTTTTAATAGGTTCGTTCACCGCGTTTACTCCTGCGATGTAACCAAAATTCATCGCGGGGCTGATGGTACTTCCTGTTCCCCAATAAGCGTTGGCCGTTGGCGATGTGATATATGGCCGTACATACTGTAAAATATTATTTTAACTTTCACGGGTGTCATCCTCCTTCGTTATAGTTGTCACATCCTAGATGACATGGGTACTATTGTCAATAATACTTCAACGAAGACATATAGACGGTGACACGCTAATCAGAAGTAAGGGAGTCTAGATATTATTAAATAGAGCTAGATATTCTATACATCGCTCTCCCTTATAGGCCTATTGACAAATAGAACATTTTATTCCATATTTAGTTCTCCTTAAAAAACAGGAGATTTTCCATGCCAGATACAGCAAAGTTTAGGAATCTAAGGATGTGGAACGCAGTGCTGGCTGTGTTACACCTGGCTCAGGCAATTGCCATATTTGTACTAAGCAATGATTTTGAAGTACCGATTACAACCACCTTCCTCTCCGGGGAGGGCTTCCAAACAGGAACTAAAACGCTGACCGAACTACCAGTTGGACCACTTATCGGCATTTTCTTGCTGATATCTGCCGCCGCACATGCGCTAATGGCATCGCCCCTGTATTACAAACTTTATGTGTACTACCTTAAAAAGCATATAAATTACGTACGCTGGTATGAGTATGCGCTCAGCGCTTCGCTGATGGTTGTTATCATTGGTATGCTCAGCGGAGTTTTCGATGCTCCCAGCATGATAATGCTCTTCTCACTAACCGCTGCGATGAATTTGTTTGGTCTAATGATGGAGCTATATAACCAGAAGAGAGAGAAGGTGCGCTGGACAGCATTCTGGTGTGGCACATTTGCGGGGATAATTCCTTGGGTTGTTATCGCGTGGTACTTCTTTGGGGCATTGGCCAATGCTGATGATAGCGTACCAACGTTTGTCTATTTCATTCTACCCACGCTATTCGTATTCTTTTCCTGCTTCGCGATCAATATGGTGCTCCAATACAAGAAGGTGTGGAAGTGGAAGGATTATCTGTTTGGGGAAAAGGTATACATGATACTCAGCCTTGTGGCAAAGTCAGCCCTTGCATGGCAGGTTTTCGCCGGCACACTGAGGCCAATGTAGACATAGATCTTTAAGAGAATGAGTACGTGACTATAAGCAAGTTTTCCACTGAAGCAGAAAGAATTTGAGATATAGCAGGAAAGAATAATAACTATCTTTATATCTGTCGAAGGGCAGCTAATGCAGCATGGTAACCGCACATTCCATGCACGCCACCACCAGGTGGGGTGGAGGACGAGCACAGATATAATCCTTTTAATCCCGTTGAGTAGGGGCCTCTTCGCCTCAATGCAGGCTTTACAAAGATTTGACCAAAATTTTGGACGCCTCCTGCTATATCACCCCCTAAGTAGTTAGGATTATACTCTTCCAGGTCAGCCGGACTCATCGTGTTCCGCGCTAACACGCAGTCTAGGAATCCCGGTGCGAATCGCTCTATCTGGGATTCTATACGCTCGGTCATATCAAAAGTCGAACCGTTGGGCACATGACAGTATCCCCATGCGGTATGTTTTCCCACTGGGGCACGAGTAGAGTCGAACAGGCTCTGTTGTGCCAGAATGACAAATGGTTTATCTGGTAGGTCGCCCTTCCCTATGGCACCCTCCGAGTCTGCGATTTCATTGAAAGTACCACCTATATGGACAGTTGCAGCTCTCGCGCAATCACCGGCCTTCCAGGGTATTGGATCGCTGAGAGCCCAGTCAACCTTAAAAACTCCGGGCCCGTATCTGTGTGCTCGAAGACGTTTTGCATGTTTCTCATTCAGGGGGGGGCCAGTTATCTCTATTAACTGCTTTGGTGTAACGTCGAAAAGTAATATGCGGGCTTGAGGCAACTGATCGAGTGATACTATTAATTGATTTGTCTCAATAGATCCCCCGAGGGCACTTAGACAGCTAGCCAATGCATCGGCAATCTTTTGTGAGCCTCCACTCGCTAAAGGCCAGCCAACGGCGTGTCCAAGGGAACCAAGCATAAGAGCAAAGGATGCGCTGAAACGGCTATCTAAGGTCATTATTGAGTGAGCACCCAATCCTGCTATAAGCGCCTGAGCCCTTTCACCCTTAAAGTGGCTTCTCGCCAGGCTATTTACTGAACGAAGCGCATTACGGCTAAAATTCATAAAAGGGATCGGATTTTTCGGAAGCCGCAGGGGGCCTAGTAGATCAGTAACTAACTTTTCCCAATTCTGAACCAAAGGGTTCATGAGCTTTATATACGATCTGCTATCAGTACCTAGTGATTCCGCTGTATCACTAATAGAACGCTCAAGGGTAAGCGCCGTGCCATCGTCTAAGGGATGTGCCAAAGCGGCAGGCGAATAAACCCAATCGAGCCCGTGATTTGTAAGATTGAGTGATCTAAATACCGGTGAGGCAGCGCCTAAGGGGTGTATTGCCGAACACACGTCGTGCATGATACCGGGTAGGGTTAGCTCCATGGTTCTAGTGCCGCCACCTATGGTTTCTTTGCTCTCCAGAAGAAGGACAGAGCAACCTGCTTTAGCCAAAGTTATAGATGCAGCAAGACCATTTGGTCCTGACCCGACTACTACAGCATCATACTCTGTCCTCTGCGCCATGATTTAAAGGCCTCATTACTCTTTAGACTTACGAGGCCTACGGAGGGGAGAGACAATCGTGTAAAGTAGACTACGTATTTGAGCGTTGTACCAGAGATTCGTCATCTCTGACCATTGCATTTTCTTGTCTACACAGGTTTTTATTACATGCACCTGTGGCTCTACACCTAAATGAGTAGCTAATGACGACAGCACGTGACGCCAAATTCTTTCTTGAAACTTCGCGCCCACTAATCTGAATGCCATCTCATATACTGGGTCGTTTGCGCGGGCTAAGCCAATAATCTGTACAACTGTACTCTGATTCTGTTTAAAAGCATGAAAGGAAACCCACCCAGATTCCGGATGCCCCTGTGGAGTGATAAAGGTAAAGGATTCGTCGTCAGAGTAGAGTATTAATACTCCTGTATGAACTGGCCCTCCGGGAGTAGACGAGTTTATAAATACGACCTCGTTTGGTTGTATGCCGGCCGCCGTAGGGTAGAAACGGTTCTGTGGCGGTTGTAACTTTGGAATATTTTCTTTCATAACCTGTATGGCCTCTGCAGGTGTTAACTTTAAACCTACGAGACGTTGTTGGTAAATCTTCTCCCACATTTGGCCGAACCCCTCAACTGGTCCAACGGCTCGACGATTCTGCACGTTCAAGTTTGTTGCCCCATTCGGTACTTCAGTTACAGTAATTTTCGATAGAGGCTTGGCCCAATTTGTCGTGTCTCTTTGTGTTATATCATTGATATGTTCACGTGTACCTGCTGTCGATATGTTCGTGGATGTCTCACATGCTGCCAATAGGGCATCCGCTTCTTTTTCATAAATGCCTATAGCGCGCTCTAAACCTGTTACTTTAAAAACATCTCGATAGTGGTCACTTATACCGTACACAAGAAGTGTCATTCCGCGATTCTTGGTTTTGGCACTTAATTTAACCAGCATACTTGCACCGAGACCATTCATTCTTTCAACCGCAGTGAAATCCAAGATGATGTTTTGAAGACCATCCTGGCTTTTCTTTGTACATGCCATCCAGAGAGGAGCTTCATCATAAGTTACAACCTCTTTGGGCATCTTTACGATGCATGTCTTGTCTGAGACTCTTATCGCATTCATATTCACCTCCATAGCTGCTGCTTTATATTTGATAAAATCTTCGGCAGTTTCAGCGAGACGCATTCTAGCAAGTGCTAATTTATTATCGTATCCTGGCCAAAACCTCAACACCTGTTTAACAAAGAAGTTATTCTCCATTCGATCAAGATAAGACAGTTGGCTCGCTCTTCCCACCAAAGCTTGAGCATATGTGGGATAAGCATGAGTGACCGAATAGAGATTGTGCAAGGGTTGATTAAGAGCTTTTATCACCTGCAGCTCGTGTATTACTTCCGCTGCAGCTTCACCCAATAAATGGCTCCCAGTAACTTTCCATTATGGTGGCAAATTAATTTAGCGATACCACGAACAGTAGCGTCCACTAAGGCCCTGCGCATCTGATTATAGTTAAAACGATAGACTCTAATCCTATCCCCGTATTTCTGCCTTGCCTGTTCCTCGGTAAGCCCTAAGTAAGCTACGGGTGGCTCCGTAAATATGACGAAAACAGCATCTTTGTAGTTAACACTGTTTTTTATTGGTAATACAGCATTCGTTGCTGCGATGATACCCTGATACTCAGCCATCGAAGCGAGTTGATAAGGACCAACGATATCGCCACATGCATATATATTTGGCGCCGAAGTTCGGAGCTTTTCATCTACTATTATCCCCTTCGGACCATAGTTCACACCTGCTTTTTCAAGAGAGAGACCCTCAGTATTTGCTTTTCTCCCGATCGTCACGAGAACTGCGTCAGCTTGTATCTGCCCTGAACCAGACTCGCTATGCTCAACGGCGAGAATAGTCTTATCCGCTGTCTTGGAAAATCTTACAGCTTTGGTTCCAGACAATATGCGTATACCATCTTCTTGCATATATTCTGTTAGAAGATCTGCCACTTCTTTCTCTACATTCGGAAGTAACCGTGGTGACATCTCCACAATGGTTGTTTCAACACCCAGGCGACCGAATGCAGATGCATATTCCAATCCATCGACGCCACCACCCAGAATGATCATAGACTTGGGCAACTCGTTCAACTCGAACACTGTTTCATTAGTCAGGTAATTAATTTCTTCAATACCTTGAATCGGAGGTATGAGTGGTCGTGTCCCTGTCGCGATAATAAACTTCTTCGCTGCCAGTATTTGACCATTGAGGCTTATACGATGATTATCAATAAAGTCGGGACTCCCAAATAGAACTTGAATGCCAATCTTCTCGAACGTCTCAGGTAGGTCCTTCTCATATGCCTGCTGTACAACCGATCGCACGTGTGACATAACCTTCGATGTACTGGGTGATATTGGTCTATCTAGGCTTAATCCGACATCAGTTAAGTGAGCTATCTGATGAGATATATGAGCTGCCCGAATGAGTGCTTTGCTTGGAATACAAGTAAAGGATGTACAGTTGCCACCCGTCTTCCTATTTTCGATAATGCATACTTGCTTCCCTAAACCACGCGCGGTGACCGATGCGACAAATCCAGCTATACCGGCACCAATAACTAGCACATCGTAGTCGTAATTATTCATTGCCATTATCCTGCCGTGTTTTTTATCATATAGCTCATAATGTGCTATTTACTTGTGTGCACATCCTAGAAGTTAAGTGAACTGTTGTCAATGGTGGATTAAGGCTGACATGTGGCCAGTCACACCATAATCAGAAGGCAGTGAGTCTAAATTTTTTATCTACGGAGGATGAAAAACGAGTTTTCGACCCCTTAACTGGTTAACTTGGCGAAAATCGTGGGGAACTCCACTTCAGGAAACCCTAACTTCGTATCTGTAGCGAGCCTAGCTCCCCGCGTTGTTCAATAGATAGAACTACAGATTTGATTTTAAAAGCCGTTTTCAACTTTTCTTGAGCCAACATCTTCGTAGCTGCACAACATGGCTTTTTGTGCAATCGTGAACGGTTTAACTTCAGCCCCATCACACCCTTTCTTAGCTCTAGATTCTAGAATATAATGGTTCTAGCATCTTGCCCAAAATCAGCATCAAATCGATGATGAGGACATGGAATGAGAGATATCATAAGACTTGAAGGTATCTCTAAGCAACTGGGGAAACGAGAAATCCTTAGGGATGTAAGCTTCACTGTAAAGCAAGGAGATGTCTTCGGTTACCTGGGACCCAACGGAGCCGGGAAGACTACCACTATTAGAATTCTTCTTGGTTTGCTTCAGCTCACCTCAGGCAAGGCTACTATCTTGGGAGAGGATGTCTCCAGAGATGAGGCTAGAAGAAAGGTGGGCTTCGTCTTAGAGAGCGATGGGCTCTATGACAATAAGACCGCTGAGGAGAACTTGTGGTATTACGCCCGAATTTATGGGATGGCCAAACCCGCCGAGAGGATTGATGGGATTTTGAATTTGGTAGAGCTTCGGGATAGAGCCAAAGACAAGGTGGGCACCTATTCCAAGGGGATGAGGCAAAGGTTGGCTTTGGCCCGGGCTATGACACATAACCCAGAGCTTCTGGTTCTAGATGAGCCCACTGCTGGAGTTGACCCCTCAGGTCAGATAGAGGTGAGAGAGGTCATCCTTAACATGGCTTATAAGGAGGGAAGGGCCATCTTCCTAAGCTCTCACAATCTGGACGAGGTGCAGAGAATCTGCAACCGCATCGCTCTAATCGACCGTGGTGAGATAAAGCTCTATGGTGAGCTGGAGCAGCTACAGCGAGAGATGAGCGGAAATGAGGTGGAGATTGAGACAACTGAAGCCATCGCCGAGCCTCTCTTTGCTGAACTCAAGAGCCTCTCCCCCCTAGGATTGAGAGATAGGAAAGACAAGGTCCTCACTTTCGTTCCCCAAGAAGGAGTAAGGATCCCTGATATAGTGAGTCTTCTCGTTAGGCAAGGGGTAGAGATTGAGGGGGTAAGCAAAAAGGAAGCCTCCCTAGAGGAAATCTACTCCGCCATACTCAAAGAAGTGGAGCCATCATGAAGGGAATGCCCGTTGTTCTGCAAAGCGATGTAGGGGATATCCTGCATAGTAGGGGGTTTCTGATCGTTGCTATTATCATCGGTGTCCTTACCGTGGGGACGGCAGTAGGCGTACCTATCTCTCTCAATAGGTGGTTGGCCACTGGATTAGCTTGGGAGGAGGCAAAGCCCCTGTTAGAACTCTTTATGGGACTAGCCGTTAACTACGTGCCACTCATAGTCCTATTTACCTGCATGGCGACTTGGGCTACTGACCCTATTGCTAAGGAAAAAGCCAAGGGCCCTATAGAGTCGCTTCTGGCTACCCCACTAACCGCTAAAGCTGTTTGGATAGGGAAAAGCCTAGCCATCTTCCTACCTGCCTATATCATCGGGTTTATCGCTACGCTGATCGTCATTCTGGCGATGAACCTCGCTTATATCCTCCCGACTACAGGTCATTTTGTCCTCCCGCTGCCGGAAGCACTTACCAGCTTTCTCTTTCTTCCCCTGCTCATGTTTGCCCTCATTTCATTGGGGGTTATTTTCAGCCTGGTTACAAACCCCGTTATCGGTCAGACCATTGTTATATTTGTTGGGGTACTTATGCTGCAGCTGGTAGGGCAGGTTGGAGGGCGGTTTTGGTGGCTTTTAGCTTCATGGGACTACGCCCTATATAACTTAGCCGGTGCTGCCCTTCTTGGAATGATTGCCTTTTACCTCTCCCGCTCCCTCAGTAAGGAAAGGATAATCCTATCAAGCAAAGGGAAATGGGCATGAGTCTGGCTCACTGGGCAAGATTCTAACTCTTACCGACTATAATCTCTAACACATTGACCGTGGTATAGAGACTCTGTCAATCCTCAAGAGGAATAGGGTCCGGGTTTACTGTCATGCTACACATTATGACGAAATGTCTAATATAGTGATAACAAAAGGGGAGGCAACGCCTCCCCTTTCGTCATTTACTGCTTAACCTTATCCTAAACGCTTCCATCCGCGGCCCAGGAGCATGCCCCCATCGACGAAGAGTGTAAACCCTGCTATATACTCGGCAGCATCCGAGGCCAGGAAGAGCACTGCCCAGGCAATATCCTCCGGTTTCCCCAGCCGACCCACCGGTATCCTCTCACCGCAAGAATCGAGGCTGTAGCCTCCGATGAACAGTCTGGCTGATTGTTACATTGCCACGCAAATAGAAAGGACAGTTTTAAAGAAGTCGCCGTAATAGCTGCACGCACACCCGTCCAGCTACTACTGCCGCAGGGCTTACCCCAGCCTGTACGTCGGCATCGCCGCGGCGCTCGGTGCGGGTTTCCTGGCGTACCTGCTCCGGAGGAGGGTCACGGGGAGGAAAACGGCGGGAATGTGAGCTAGAAGTAGTAGCCAGGCAGAATACGGGGGCTACCCGATAATGGGTGGCCCCCCTCTTATAGCCCCCTACATTGACAGGTCAGCTCTATGGGAGTATTATCGCTGGCACATAGGGCAGGAGGAAAGCAATGTACCGACATAAAATACTGGAGGCAATATGTAAGGAGGAAGACCTTGCCCTCCGAGATTTGACCAGGGATTTCGTAAACGAGGAAATAATGCCTGTGCGCCAGCAGATCGATGATGATAAGGATCACGAGATCATAAGGAATATCCTTCAAGGGCTGACTAACATGGGTTTCATGAGGGCTATCTTCCCGGAGAAGTATGGCGGATCTGACATAAACTCAGCGGTAACCATGTGTCTACCCCTGGAAGAGATCGCCCGTGGCGACTCCGGCATCGCAGTTGCTTTTGCCTGCTGTTCCTGGCCGTTCATGCCGGCCGTTTGGGTTAAGAATGAGGTAGTTCTTGATTATTTCGGTCCAATATTCTGCGGTGACGATCTAAAGATAGGATGCTTTAACATGACCGAGCCAGGTGGACCATCTGGTGGAGGTGGATGTGATATTGAAAACTTGGGGATACAGGGGCGCAAGATCGCTACCAGAGCGGTGCTGGATGGCAACCAATGGGTGTTAAATGGACAGAAAATATGGGCCACCAACTCCGGCATTGCCGATGCATACCTTATGGTTTGCACCACAGACCCCGGCTTGGGCAATGATGGGATAGCCCTGATCTACGTGCCGGGGGATGCCGAGGGACTTTCGTTTGGCAAATTTGAGAAGAAGGCGGGTATGGCTGCCGACCGTAATACGACAACCTATCTGGATAACGTTCGAGTTCCTAAGGAGTTTCGACTGGTCGGGCCAGGTGAGGATGCCAGGTATTTTCATGCAAATATAACACTTGGTAGACTCGTGAGTGCCGCCATGTCGGTAGGTAATGCTCAGGGTGCCTTCGAAACCGTGCTGGATTTCACCGGTGATAGGGCAGTAGGAAAGGTAGCCAAACCGATTCGCGACCATTCGATCTGTGCCGGCATGCTGGCCGATATGGCTATCGGCATCGAGACCGCCCGCTTGGCCTATCTCTCTGGAGGATATCGTTTTGATCATCCCGAGGAGTACGGCGCAATTCACTCCATAGAGCAACTCTCCACGGCCAGCATTGCCAAGGTCTACGCCGCAGATGTGGCGGTTACAGTCACCAACAGGGCGATGGAGCTGATGGGGAGCTACGGATATGTCAGGGACTGTGACGTGGAAAAATACTGGCGGGACTGCAAGATTATCCAGCTATGGGAGGGCGGGGCTCAACTGGGTCGCTTCGATGTCTGCCGCGCCTACTATGATCTACCTCTGTAAGCAAACGTGAAACACGTACAGGACATTTGTGGCAAAGAATTGATAGGAGTGAGAGTATATGAAAAAGAACGAAATTCTGAGCATCTTCCAAGAGGTGATCGAGGGGCCGAGAAACATTTATTTGGACGAATGGGTAAAAGCGGGTGGAAAGGTCATGGGATATTACTGTTCCTACATACCGGAGGAGATCTTTACCGCTGCCGGCTTTCTGCCCTATCGCATTAGGGGAGCAGGGAGTGAGGACAGCTCTGACGGCGATGCCTATATGAGCGCACGAGTATGCACTTTTGTCCGTCACACCATCAGTTTAGCGCTGCGAGGGGAGTTCGACTTTCTTGATGGTGTAGTCCTGTTGCAGAACTGTGACCATATTCGCCGCGCCGGTGACCTTTTCGTTAAAAAAGTGAAATTGCCCTTTTACAGCATGCTTTCCGTCCCCAGAGCCCCCAAGGAAAGGCTCTTCTCCTGGTATCTCGACGAACTGAAGCGGCTCAAGGCAGAGATAGAAGCTCATTTCGGGTTGGCCATAACGGAGGAAAAGCTGGAAGAGGCCATCACTCTGCACAATGCCACCAGGAAACGTATCCGCAGCCTCTATGATATGCGCAAAAAAGATGCGCCGCCGATTACCGGGGAAGAGGCGCTAACCATCACCATAGCGGCCCATCTCATGCCCCGGGATCAATTCAACACCTTAATGGACGATTTGCTGGCTGATTTAACGAACACGGAAGGTACCAAAGGCTACAGGGCTCGAGTTATCATTACCGGCAGCGAGCTGGATAACCCTGAATACATTGCAGGCATAGAACAGCAAGGGGCCTTATCGGTTGCGGAAGTCGTCTGTTTTGGGCAGCGATCCTTCGGAGAATTAATTGAACCTGGGGTGGATGATCCACTGGAGCGAATAGCCCGACACAAGTTCTTTCAGGTGCCTTGCGCCCGAATGGTGGAGTGCTTCGATGACCAGGTCGCTGCACTGAAAGATACGGTACGGGAGTTTAATGCCGACGGTATCATTTTCCAGCGGATGAAGTTTTGCGATCCCTGGGCGGGCGATGGGCACAATCTTTACTGGAGGATGAAGGAAGAAGGCATCCCGTTCTTAGGCCTGGAAAGGGAGTATCTGGTTCCAGCCTCAGGGCAGGTCAAAACCCGTGTCCAGGCCTTCTTGGAACAGATGGGTAAGTGACCTAGATGCAGAAATTAATCGGAAGGGGGAGAATACGGTGATATTGGGAAAAGAGCGGCAGAAGGACTGGGAGGTCGTCTACGAAGGGGCAACCGGTTTAATCGATCTGTACCAGGAGGACCCTGAATCCAAGGGCATGAACGCGATAGTTGGGGGTTTCCGTGTGCTCATGGACGGTATGTTTGCAGCGATAGACGAGGGAAGGCCTGTCGTGTGGCATAACTGTGGGTGTTCGCCGGAGCTGATCAGGGGGCTGGAAGGCGTCCAGACTGTGCCGATCGAACTATTGACCGTGTTACAGAATCTGGTGGGAGAAGTGGACTATACAATAGCTCTGATCGATGAGGCGGAGGCGCATGGGGTGGCTCCGGAGGTCTGTTCCATAGACAAGGCGGCTGTGGGCACCGTCCTCAACGATCTTTACCCTGAACCGGCCTGCATGCTGTACCACAACACGCCCTGCGATTCTCAGATCGCGGCTATCAAGAGCCTCACCGAGCTTACTAGAAAGCCTATGCGCCTCATGGACGTTCCCTACCTATCTGGCGATCGTGAGGTCCAATATCTGGCGAAGCAGTTACGGGAGGCTATTCCGTTCCTCGAGGAGCATACGGGCATAAAGTTTAGCTGGGAGATATTTCGCGAAGTATGTGAGGAGTCGAATCGCACTGCAGAGTATCTGCGTGACTGGAATGAGCTTCGGCGGCACACACCCTGCCCGCAGGTGAGCAAACTCGTGGCCCTCAACACCGCCCTGCTGGTTGCCTTTTCGGGGGATCCCGAAGGCACCGCCATAGCCAAAGCGTTTCGTGATGAGGCCAAGGAACGTATTGAGAGAGGGGAGAGCACCGTTGAGGGAGGGGAGCTCTATCGTGCAATTTGGTATCAAGACCCGGTGTGGTTTGACCTGCAGTTTTATGACTGGATGGAAAGCGAGCTCAAGCTGGTTATCCCCATGGACCTTTTCGGCTATTATGCCCCGGAGGCGCTTATCGATACTTCGACCCCAGAATCCATGTTGGAGGGCCTGGCGCGTAAAGACCTGAGGGTGCTGCCTATGTCCAGGCAATTTAAGGGCCCTATAGACTACTTCATCGACGATTACCTGCGATTGTGCGCAGACTATCAGGTAGATTTTGGGATCTTTGCCGGTCATGTCGCCTGCAAGCATGGCCTTGGAGGCATTGGCCTATTTCGGGAAGCCTCCCGGGAAGCGGACATCCCTCTCCTCTACTTTGAATTTGATATGTTTGACCCCAGGGTCACCCCGGTGGAGACCATCCAGGATGACATAACCCATTTTATTGAAGATGTGGTCAGGCCTAGGAAGGAGGCGGCGTGAAGGACGGGTTGATTACTGCCGGCATAGATATAGGCTCTACTACCAGCAAGGCCGCGCTGTGGATCGATGATCACCTGGGGTCTCACATCATCGGCCCCAGCACAACGAATCCGCGTGCGACGGCACGCGAATGCTATGAAAGGGTTCTTCAGGATGCCGGACTGCAGGATGATGACGTTGCATATATCGTTGGCACGGGCTATGGTCGGGCCAAGGTATCTTTCGCGCATGAGAACATATCTGAGCTTTCGGCTCACGGCAGAGGCGCTAAGACCTTGTTACCTTCGGCGCGCACCGTCATTGATATTGGCGGACAGGATACCAAGGTGGTGCTTCTAGATGCCGGCGGGCAGATGCTCGAATACGTCATGAACGATAAATGCGCTGCGGGAACCGGCCGTTTCCTGGACTTTATTGCGCGCAGCCTGGGCATTAGTGTAGAGGACCTGGAGAAATTGCATGCGAGTGGCGACTACCAGCCGGTAAGGCTCAGCAGCATGTGCAGCGTGTTCATTGAGTCGGAGGTCATCAACCTGGTCAACGATGAGGTTCCCCTGCCATTCATCGTCCAGGGGTTACATCAATCCATCGCCAGTCGTGTCGCCGCCCTGGTCAAGAGGGTGGGTCTAGTGGAGGATGTGGTCATTACCGGGGGGGTGGCCAAGAACGCTGGCGTGGTGGATGCTCTGCAGCGAAATCTACGGATCACACTCAAGACATTTCCCGACGGCGTTGATCCCCAGATGATGGGAGGCATCGGAGCCGCTGTTATAGCAGGGGAGAAGTATATCAAGCAAAATGGGTAGATAAGTGTCACTAGCTTTTAAGTAGAGAAAGGAGGATGATATGCCCTATTTCAAGGATTCCGATGAATGCGATAAGATTCTGGGCGGCTTCTTTCGTCAAATGGCGGAGGAGGTAAAGAAGGGAGATGAAGAGGCCGTTGAAATACAGAATAAGCTAGCCGAGATCGGCCTGATCGTAAAATTCGTCTGGCGTGATCCTGTGCTGACCCTCACACTGGACTTCACCCAAGATCCCTTCACGGTCCATGTCAACGATGATACCATTGCACCGACGGCCACATTCACCCTGACCGCAGACAATGGACACAAGTTCTGGCATGGCCAGATTAACCTGGCCAAGGCCTTAACCACAAAAACCATTGTGGCCCGTGGTCCTATCCCCAAAATCCTGAAGCTTTTACCTGTGATCAAACCGCTCTACACTAGATACCCAGCCTATCTGAAAGAACAGGGACGAGCCGATCTGGTGTTAACGGGATAATACATGAATCCCTTCGATCCGTATTTCCAGCGAATCCGTGTTTACACGAAGGATCTGGAAAACAGGGGCAGGAGCGTGCGGGTCTGGTTTGCCGAGCTGTCTGATAACATACAAAGAACTCCAAACCACCCTTCTTCGCCACTGATCTTAAAAGAGAACACTGCGGTAGAGTTGGGCGGCCCCCAAACAGCCGGCTCCACCTTTATGATCTGGACCGAAGATGTCTCCCTCATATCTAATGGACGGATAACGCTGGTGGGTGGGGACATTGCTGAAGCGAGTGGGGGTACTCTCCCCTTGGGGCAGGTTACGCTGGTTGGCGGTCCAACTATTACCAAAGAGATTCAGCCACGCCTGGAAAGAGAGCAATACGCTGCTGAACGGGTTCCCGGCTATATGGTCCGCAGCACAGGCGGGCGAATTTGGTCCCGTGTGAGCTTTCAAGCCCTGGATGACGGGCTTTCCTTGAGTTCATTAGGAGCCACCATTATCGCTCATCTTCGCGACAAGCTGCCAGCTGTAACCGCAGCAGAGATTATATTCATTACTTCATCTATTGACGATGTGCAGAATCTCGAAAGAATCGGGGCTCAGGTGAGAAAACTATCGCACGATCTTCGTCGAGAGCGCCTTAGAGAGACAGCCGACGGGCAGTATATATGTGAAAACGAGATTTCGTGTGAGGCTTGTACCGACAACGAGGTATGTTCGGAAATACGTGAGATATTGGTCATTCGAAAGAAGGTCAATCAGTCAACGTGACCTGCCCCCTAAAAATCGGTCCAGGTAAAATGTTAGAGTTGGATTGATTTGATGTGCTACTCAGAACGCAAGAGGTGCTGGAAAGGGTGGAAGGGTGATAGAAGCTTAGCCCAGCCAGGCGGATTTAGTGAGCAATAGAGTGTATTATTTTGCCTATGCTTCTAATCTAAATCGCAGGCAGATGTCAGAACGCTGCCCTGATAGCAAGCCGAAGTTTATAGCTACCCTGCCCAATCATAAGCTTATATTTGCTGGATGGACAAGGAAGTGGCGCGGTGGGGCTGCTAGTATCAAGCCAACCAAGGGGGAGAAAGTTATTGGTGCTGTCTACGAAGTTTCAGAGAGCTGTTTGGCGAAATTGGATGAATGTGAAGGGTCAAAATATAGACGGAGACCTGTAACCATATTTACAGAGTTTGGTGAAAGTGTTGAAGCCGTAACCTACATCATGCGGGAACAATCAGAAGAAGAGCAACCTTCACAGGAATATCTAACTGTTATTCAGCAGGGTTACAAAGATTGGGGGATAGTATAGCCCAGCCAGGCGGATTTGGAGAGGGAAAAGTATATGAGGAAGGGAACCGCTAGAAATAGGTTGACTTTACCTGTTCGGCATAGATGGGAAGGTAGAATTGGCTATCCCCGTAGGCTGTGTACAGCTTTAGAAAACCTCTTGGACGACTATGGGTATACATTGCCACAGGAGGAGGAGCGTAAAGGCTTAGAATGGAAAAGTAGACAATTAGCAGGCATAGCAGAGTTTAAAGGCAGCATAAAAGCTCGCATGGACTTCCGCCGGTGGCGCGTTGTTCAACTTATCATTGCTTTGTTATTGAGTATAGTTTCGATAATATTGCTGAGCCTTTACGGGACAGAATACTCTGGTGAATGGTATGATACGCGATTATTTGCTGGCGGGGTTACGCTTATGGCTGCCATTTTACTTGCGATTTTCAGCAGAAGGACTTTGAGGAGAGCAGTTAAAATCGACATTGAAGGCGAGAGCTATGAGGCATCAGCCGAGCAAGACAAGGTGATAGATAGGGCTAGAGTGGAAAGGGCTGGTGTAGCAAGCGATGTAAGACTTACAATTCGAGCGGGTGTGGGAGGCCTGGAGGGTGATTGGGAGTTGAACAAGTTAACTACAAATAAGAAGAGCAGGCAAGTAACAGAGCTGGAGCAAGACCTCCAAAGGATTATACAAAGGGTCGAAGAACTGTTACCTACATTAGAGCTACCAGAAATTAAATAGCATAGTCCACAGTTACATTGATTGACAGGCAAAGCTCCCCGGAGTATGCTCCACCACACAGGGCAGGAGGTAGGCTATGAAAAAGGCAAGAATCGCTATAGTATTGCTCCTGGGTATCATGCTGGTGTCGGGACTTGCCTGTGGAGGAAATGAAGGTGGAGTACCGACACTGACACCGACACCTACAGCTACACCTACGCCTACTGCAATGGTTACTCCTACGCCCACGCCAACGGTAACACTAACACCAACGCCCACGCCTACACCAGATGGGGGAAGTACAACTAAAAAGCCAGAGGATGTTATACCTCTCACCGTACCAGGCTTTAACTTCATTGAGAAAAGTAACTGGGTTATGGGATTTGATGGTTGTGAATACTCCGCATACAGCTTTTTCACTCCAAAGGCTAATACAGAGTTCGAGGGCAAAGTCCACGACGTGGAAGTTTCGGTGTTCCTATTTGAGGATGATGCTAGTGCTATAGAGTGGTATTTGGCCCTAGCTGGAGGTGGAACTTCCTCCACAGAAATTCAGGTCAATGGTGCGGATGCAATATTGACCTACGATGAGTATTTTGGTGAAACAGCTGCCATTCAGAGGCATGGCAGGCTCGTAATTTTAAGTGATGCTATCCCGCCATTCGAGGCTATGACCTTTGACGAGCAAGTCCTAAAAGGATGCCGCAATCGAAGGATTAAGAGCGATAAGGCTGTAAATATGTTTTGACAGCCTAGCTCCCCAGATGTATGCTCAGCACAATATAAGAGAATGGAAGGACATCCACAAAGGACTACAAATTACGCATAGTTGATGAATAACATTCTTTAGAGGCTTTGATGATATAGTTATAGAGAGGTTACTTGTATGATATGGAATTGGGAAGCCATAGCTGGATTCGTTACAGCCGGCTTTCTGTTGGTGGCAGCATACTTTGCTTGGCGTCAGATTCGGACTGCAAAGCTAAACAGAAATGCACAGCTTGTAGTTGAGATGCATGAATATCTCCGTAGTGTCATGACAGTAGAAACCCTTCATTTGATTTATCGAACAAAGCCAGAGGACATGAGACTATTGTCAAGCACTGACATCTACAAAATAGAAAGGCTGGCTGACCGGCTTGGTATGATAGGACATTTGGTAAATCAAGGGGCCATCGACAAGTACATGGCAGTAGAAGCATTGGCTGGCCCCCCATCTCTACGGTGCTGGCATCAATTAAAGCAATTCATAGAGGAAAGACGCCAGCAGCGAGGAGGCCGTTACGGTTTAGGTATTCGTTACTATGCAAAATACACCGTAAAGTATCAGATTGAAAATTCCCCCAGAAATCACTGGATACTCTTTTACATGGAGACTCCAGGTGAAGAAGATACAATAAATCTAGTTAAGAGAGAACTAGAAGAGCCTGACTTGCTTTCTAGATGGGAATTGCGCAAGGCTAAAGCTAAGAGGAAAGTGAGGAGCAGCTACAAAAAGCAATTGCGATAAGGAGCCTGGTTTATGCGCCTATTCTAACTATTAGGTAAGACACGGTGCTAGAGCCAGCCAGGCGGATTACGCGGGCTACCCGAGAATGGGTGGCCTCTTATTTTAATAGCACAACCTCACGTTGTAATTTTGTAACTACATCTCGCACGCACACCCGTCCAGCTATACCTGCCACAGTGCTTGCTCAGCATTTGACATCAGTAATAGAATTGTGGTATAATATTTATTTAGTAAGGCAGTATGAGAGCTGCCTTTTTTATTTGTTT
>Ga0209979_1000681_pt1 | contig 43166 bp, 33 predicted proteins | sample AnhtaG_FD_183114 | JGI IMG/M metagenome (GOLD analysis project Ga0209979, IMG submission 183114) | Deep subsurface microbial communities from Anholt, Denmark to uncover new lineages of life (NeLLi) - Anholt_01485 metaG (SPAdes) (version 2) | ecosystem: Environmental > Aquatic > Marine > Oceanic...
GTCTTTTGGTCGTGATCGCATCAAAGACATCCACAATTTTGACGATTTTGCTGAACAGATTGATGTTTCTCTTTTTTGTGTATGTGGGATAGCCGCCCTGGCCCTCACTTGCATGGTGCTCCATGGAGACATTGATGGCGCGGAGGGGCATGTTGCCCGTTGTTTTCATCTGAATGAGTTTTTCAGCCCCATATTGGGGGTGATACTCGATAATTTTTCTTTCCTTTTCATCAAGTTTACCCGGCTTGAGAAGGATTTCTTTCGGGATATCCAGTTTTCCATAATCATGGAAAAAAGCGCTGATCCCAAGGTCCATGATCTCATTTCTGTCCAGGCCCAATCTTTTTCCTAGTGAAATGGCCAGAAGACAGACATTTACAGAATGATTTAAGGTATACTCATCAAAATTTTTAATGGTTGTGAGGCCTTGCATGAACATTTCGTTGTCGGCAATGTTGTTAAATAAGGACTGCATCAGCCGTCGGGTTGTGATCAGTGGTATTCTGGCTTCCTTGTCGTATTTTTCAAAGATCTCTTTCAAATGGGTGATGCTCAGAAAGTACATTTTCATGGCATCTTTTTTCTTGGAGCTCGATTGGTCAAGGGGTGAAATTTGCTCCATTGAGATGTGTTGAATTCCCTTTTCATTACAGTTTTTGCGAAAACGTTCAAGGGGTTTTTCTGTATCTTCAGGCTTTTGAGCAAAAAGGATGATAAAATCTCTTAGCTCCTTTTCCTCAAGACCAGGCAAAAAAGTGAGCACACCGATCTCTCTATCGTTGAATTCATTGATCATATATTTGAGGAGGAAGTAGCTAGAAAAACCGAATTTGAGTTTGATTCTGTTAAAGGTGAAAGTGATTTGGCTGATCTTGAAGGTTGCTTCTCCATCCTCTTTGATGGATTTTTTGAGCTTCTCAAGGAGCAGCTTGATCTGGCGTGCAAATATGAGATTATTGGGTTCGTAGATTTTTGAAATCCGGGTGGCCCAGTTGAAACGGAAAAGCAGATCCACAGCGTCCTTGTTTGCCCTCAGCTCACTATCCCTTGTGTTTTTGTGCGGCCTGTTGTTTTGAGTGTCGTTCATTCCTTCACTCCCGGTTTTTGAGGTGCATTTGGGGATAATTTTTGGAGAGAGTTTTTGCATGCTTCTCTTATTGTCCTGCTGTGCAGGCGGCTTCCGTCTTTTAAAATTTTGATGGCCTCAGGGGTTCCCATGATTTCCAGTCCAGATACAGCGTGGAGGCTAAGGTCTTTTTTCTTCGTCCCAAAGGATATCCCTGGTCTTTTGAGAAATGACATCAAGATCGCACAGGATTCCGCCGTCTTTATTCTCCCCAGAAGTTCGATGTAGGCTCTTGTTTCTTGTGTGGTCTTTTTCCTGAAGTTTTTATCCTTCACTGTGTTGAGAATATGTTTCTCTACGGATTGGTCTTTTATGTATAAAAGATTTTGAGCTGCAAGAATTCTGAACTCTTCCTCCTCATCTTTGAGGAAAGCCATCAAGATTCTGTTGGCTGTTTCGTCATTTTGTTTTCCGAGTGCCTTTATGGCCTCAGACTTGATGGATTTATTCTTGTAGTTAATGAATATGGCAAGATGTTGAATAGCCCTTCTGTCCTCTGAATCGCTCAAAACCGAGATAATGGCATTTGTGATGCTGGGTCTTTCGTCCTGAACGATTCTCATTAGTGCTGCCAGGTCTGAGCGTCCTAACTCTTTTATGATCTTTAAGACCTCAGCCAGAAGCGGAGGATCCCTTTTTTTTTGGTCGTAGAGTTGGCTGAGTACGGGTATGCTCACAGGGCCAAGAATCTGGAGATATTCCAGCAGGGCATTTGCGTCCGATATTTTTTTCTCTTGGACATTCCTTTGAAGGTCAGTAATGGCTTCATCATCCCTGATCTTTTCGAGGAATCCTTTTATAACGTATTCCCTTGTATCGGATTTATTCTCGATGTTGCTCTGCAATTCGAGGAGTAAATACAGCAGATGTGACGCGTGAGCAAAATTGCCTTTTTCGAGAAGATCGTGGTGACTCTCGTCAAGGGCCCGGATTGTTTCAGCAAAAGACTCCTCTCTCTCCTCAAGGTACAACATCTCTATGATCAGAGCGATGAGTTCATCTTCGGTTGTAATCCGACGATTGGAATCGATCATTGCTTCCAGAGATTCGATTTCCTCGTCACTCAATGACTGACCCAAAGACGCCATGTCTTCTTCTGCGATCTCGGCGAGATCATCTCTAGGTTCATCCTTTTTTTCAGTGGGAAGCGCTTCATTCAACCCGACTCGGTTGAGAGCCTCCCGGTCTTCTGGAATGAGCTCAATTTTTCCTGTTGTTAATGTGGTTAGGTCAATCTGGTACTCTAGTGGCTCCATGCCTATCCCGATTTTTGACTCGAGAAATTCATCTGAGGCTACACACCGAATATTGGTAAAGTCTTTTTCCCAGAGAGAAATAACGATATCGCTTTCCTCAGCGGGGAGGGCGGACTCGCGCTTTATGATTTCAAGAAAGTCAAAAAATTCGTCTTTTCCCAAATCTTTATAGAAGAACAGAGTTTGAATTCCATCCTTAAAGAATAGGAAGGGGAGGCTCTTTTTGATCTGGTCGTCTTTATAAACGGGTTTTCCCTGAAAGGTGAAGGCCAACTCCTCGACACCAAGTTCAAGTTTCCAGTGTTTTTCAAGATAATCGTTTATTTTTCCATAGAGCTCGTCGAAAAATTTTTGAATGTTTGAGTGGTCAGATGCATATATTTTCATTTGGGAGGAAGTTTTTGAAAGGAGCTGGCCGATTTCTCTAACCTTTTTTATTTTTCTGATGCCAGCACCAAGATCTTTTTTATTCTCTCCATTATTGGTCGAATGATGTGTTGATTTCACATTGTTATTCAATAGACCTCTCCATTTTCTGTAATTTCTACCCGCTGACTTTCAATAATAAAAATATCACACCCAGAACGACAAGGTCAACTACTTGTACTCACTCAGCCTTAAAGGTTAACCTGAGATGGCAGATCATCATTGCTATAGGTTCGGTTATGAATACTTTTGCGCTTTGAAAATTTGATCTATTTGGATTAGTATATAATCTGAATAATTCAGGATAGCTGCATTTATGCGGGAAGTATTTATCCAGGAGGTGAAATTATGATCGAAGGCAGTGCTGCTGGTGAAAAGACAAAAAAACTGACATACGGTATGGTAGGGGGAGGACAGGGAGCCTTTATCGGTGATGTGCACCGAAAATCCATCGCCTTGGACGGGAAAGCCGAACTGGTTGCCGGTTGTTTTTCCCAGGACCACCAGAACACCTTGGCCACAGGAAAAATGCTGGGGCTGGACGAAGACAGATTGTATGCGTCTTTCGAAGAGATGATGGCAGCCGAGGGGCAGCGAAAAAATAAGATCGATTTTGTGGTTATCGTCACTCCGAACAATTCTCACTTTGCCATCGCAAAATCGGCCATGGAAAACGGCATTCATGTGGCCTGCGACAAGCCTTTGACCACGGATAGCGGCGATGCCGAAGAGCTGGCCAGGCTCTCGGCCGAAAAAAACCTGCTTTTCTGCGTGACCTATACGTATACCGGATATCCGGTGGTCAAACATCTCCGGGAGATGATCGCCAAAGGGGATCTGGGTGACATCCGGTTCGTCAATGCCGAATACCCGCAGGAATGGCTTTCCACGCCTTTGGAAGAGAGCGGGCAAAAGCAGGCCGCATGGAGATCCAACCCAAAATTTACCGGCATATCCAATTGTGTGGGCGACATTGGCAGCCATATTGAAAACATGGTGTCCTACCTGACCGGATTGAAGATAAAATCCTTGTGTGCTCGATTGGATACCTTTGTTGAGGGAAGGACTCTCGATGACAACGCATCCATCATGGTCGAATACGACAGTGGCGCCAAAGGCCTGTACTGGAGCTCTCAGATCGCAGTGGGACATGATAACGGCTTAAGAGTACGGATTTACGGCACCAAGGGATCGATCGAGTGGTCCCAGGAGGATCCCAACTACGCCAAGGTATGTGACCTGGATAAACCCACGATTACCATTTCCCGCGGCCGGGACGATCTGTATCCCCATGCCCAAGGTTATTCGCGTATTCCGGCCGGCCATCCGGAGGGCTATTTCGAGGCTTTTGCCAACATCTATTCCACTTTCAGTGATGCTTTGGGTAAAAAACTGGCCGGCGAATCCTTAACGGCCGAAGAGATGGATTTTCCGGGTGTAGCGGAAGGTGTTCAAGGTGTTAGATTTATCGAGAAGTGTGTGGAAAGCTCTCAAAGAGGATCAATATGGGTAGATTTATAGCAGTATCAGGATTTTATTCTGATTTTGCCTGAATAATAATCGACATTTGTTACAAATGATTCAGTTAGGAAGGAGGTAAAAATGGGAAGGCCTGTTACTTTATTTACCGGGCAATGGGCGGATTTGACCTTTGAAGATATCTGCCAAAAAGCCAGCGGATGGGGCTATGACGGCTTGGAGATCGCCTGCTGGGGAGATCACATGGAGGTGCAAAAAGCTGCCGAAGATCCGGGATATGTGGAAGAAAAAAAGAAAATACTCGAAAAATACAACCTGAAGTGTTGGGCTTTGGGTGCACACTTGGCCGGCCAGTGTGTGGGCGACAGGCAGGATGAGCGTTTGGATGCCTTTGTCCCCGATGACTTAAAAGGAAAACCCGATGAGATCCGCCGTTGGGCCACAGAAGAAATGAAATTCACGGCCCAGGCAGCCAAAAAAATGGGCTGTTATGTGGTAAATGGATTCATGGGATCGCCGATTTGGGCATTCTGGTATTCTTTCCCACCGACCACAGACGAGATGGTAGAGGAGGGCTTCCAGAAGATACGTGAGCTGTGGACACCGATTTTTGACGAGTTCGACCGGTTGGGTGTGAAGTTTGCCCTCGAAGTTCATCCCACAGAGATCGCCTTTGACCTGTATTCCACCAAAAAACTTTTTGATGTGTTTGAAAACCGACCCACTCTGGGTGTAAATTTCGATCCCAGTCATCTTGTGTGGCAGGGGATGGAACCGCACATGTTTATCCTCGAGTTTCCGGACAAGATCTACCACACGCACATGAAGGATGTGGCGGTCACCCTGGATGGAAAAGCCGGCATACTCGGATCGCATCTGCCTTTCGGTGACCTTCGCCGAGGATGGAACTTCCGCTCCCTGGGGCATGGGGATGTGAATTTCGAGGAGATCATCCGGGCCTTGAACGATATCGGTTATAACGGCCCTCTCTCTGTCGAGTGGGAAGACAACGGAATGGACCGGGAATTCGGCGCCCAAGAGTCTGTGGAGTTTGTCCAGAGCATGAACTTTGCTCCGTCGGATGTGGCGTTCGACAAGGACATGAAGGGGTGATCAGAGAAAGGGGATATGCTCGGATAGATAATAATGACTTAGAGAGAAATCAAAATGATTGAATCAAAGCATGGCAAAAAGGAAAAAAAGCTTTCCCGTCGGGATTTTCTCAAGTCTTCAGCATCAGCCGGGTTGGGCATGGCTCTGGCGGGTCCCGCTCTGGCCAAGTCATCATCGGCACAACTGAACGTTGCTGTGATCGGCACAGGTGTTCAGGGGAGAATATTGATCGAGTCAATGCTGCGCATTCCTGAAATCCGCATCACAGCCATCTGTGACATCTGGGAGTACAGCCAGCAGTACGCCAGCCGGTATCTGCTGAAATACGGGCAAAAGGTCAATGTGTACGAGGACTACAGGGATCTTCTGAGAAAAGAAAAGAATCTGGATGTTGCGGTCGTGGCTTCTCCCGATTGGGTGCATGCCGAACACGCCAACGCCTGCATGGAAGCAGGCCTCCATGTGTACTGCGAAAAAGAGATGTCCAATTCGCTGGCCAAGGCCAAAACCATGGTGCAGACAACCCACCGAACTGGAAAACTTCTCCAGATAGGGCACCAGCGCCGGAGCAATCCCAGATACATCCACGCAATCGACCGGCTGATCCACGAAAAAAAGATACTGGGTCGGATGAACGTCCTTTATGCCCAGTGGAACAGCGCCAAAAGCGACATGCTGGGTTGGCCTAAAAGATACACTATCCCCCACGCAACCCTGTCCAAATATGGATATCGTTCGATGTCCGAGTTCAGGAACTGGCGGTGGTTCAAAAAATACGGGGGCGGCCCGCTTGTTGATTTGGGCTCCCACCAGATCGATCTTTTCAGCTGGGTTTTGGGGGCAAATCCCAAGTCTGTCGTGGCCAGTGGGGGCACGGACTATTACAAAGACCGGGAATTGTATGACAACGCCATGACCATCTACGAATTCGATACAGAATCTGGACCGGCCCGGGCCATGTATCAGGTCCAGACCACGACCAAATATGGGGGATTTTACGAGGCTTTTATGGGCGAAAACGGCTCGATCGTTTTGTCCGAAGTTCCCCAGAGAGGAGATTGGGCCATGCGGGAAGCCCACGCGCCGGAATGGGATTCTCTAGTAAAGGAAGGCTATTTGAAAACGGAAAAACCCCCGCTCCAGAAAATCGACACCAAAAACATCTTTCTCGATGTGAGGGTCACAACCGAGGCAGGCCGGTGGCCGCTTCCTGTGGAATTGGCCAAGCCGGTCCATCAGCCCCATCTGGAGAATTTTTTCAGTGCCATCCTTCATGGCACGCCGTTGAGTTGCCCGGCCGAAATCGGTTATGAGTCGGCTGTTGCGGTTCTAAAAGCCAATGAAGCCGTCAAGGCTCGCCGTGTGATGATTTTTCGACCCCAAGATTTTAAAGCATGAAGTACGATAAAGCGCTTTTTTGGATTGTGATTGTGGTTCTTTTTGGCCTGGGTGTGTCCCTGTTTTTGCAGGCCCAAACGTCCCAGAAAAAGACGACTTGGGACGGAAGCCGCACCACAGCCGTGCACTGGCTCCAGCTAAAAGACGAATTCGACCAGCTTATCGTTCCTTCGGATTACTACACGCTGCCGTATTCGGCACAATACACTTGTACACCCTGTCATGACTACAGCGTCATACAGGAAGGTCTGCATTTCAACGCTCTCTTTTCCACCCAACACGGCCGTGCGGGCGAACCCTGGATTTGGGCGGATCCGAAAACAGGGACTTTGCTGCCCCTTTCCTATCGCGGTTGGCCTGGAGTTTGGAATCCCAAAGATTTGGGCCTTACACGATGGGATTTTACGCTGCTTTTCGGCCGGCACATGACAGGAGGAGGAGTATCGGAGCCGAAGGATGATGAAGTCAGTCCCGAGTCCCGATGGGAAGTCTCCGGAAAACTGGAGATGAACTGCATGGGATGCCACAATGCCTCGAGGCAGCAGAGCCACAGCGAGTGGGCCAAACAGGTCTTGCGCCACAATTTCCGCTGGGCAGCCACGGCTTCTTCGGGATTGGGAGAAGTGGGAGGCATGGCATCACGGCTTCCCGGGACATGGGATCTTTTTGACGGTCCCAACCCGGATGATACCGAATGGGCTGTGGTTCCTACGGTCCGGTACTGGCCTTCGCAATTCGATAGCAAACACCGGGTGTTTTTTGATATTGCGCCCAAGATTGATGACCAGCGCTGTTTGGCTTGCCATTCTGTGACCCGGGTTGGGGAAAACAGGCTCACTGCACATCAAGATATTCATTCGGCGGCAGGGATAGGATGTGTGGACTGCCATCGGAATGACATTGGCCACAGTATGACACGAGGATATGAGGAGGAGGCAGAGGATTATCAAGATGACAAAAGAGGTGAGTTTTCCTGCTGGGGCTGCCATATGGACGAAGACCTGTCCAAACAGGGCAGTGAGACGGCAGGCCGGTTGGGAGCTCCTTATCCCGAGCATTCCGGGATCCCGGCAGTCCATTTTGAGAGACTATCCTGTACAGTTTGCCATTCCGGTCCTCTTCCGTCAAAAGAATCGACCCAAGTGAGGACATCCCGAGGCAACAGGCTTGGCATTTATGGTGTTGCCCAGTGGTCCACCGAGTGGCCGCAAATCGTGGAGCCGGTGTTTGTGAAGGATCAGTCCGGCAAGATAGCTCCGCACCGGTTGATGTGGCCGGCTTATTGGGGAAAAATGGAGGGGGAAAATATCACACCGCTGCGGCCGTCAGATGTGGAGAAAGCTGCGGGACGGATCCTGATGGTTGAGGAGAGTGTCGTTGAGGTTTTCAAGGCCATCGCTTTATACGGGGAGATCGAAGGTGTGCCCATCCTTGTTCTTTCGGGAAATGTTTACGAACCCAACGTGGACGGGCTTCTGGATGTGTCTAAGTATTCTGGGGAAGAGGTCAGTGCAGAGATTTATTGGGCCATCAAGTCCGATGGAGGAATAATTCCACTCATACCGGAGTTCGATCCCGATGCCGAAGAGCCCGATGTCGATGCAGAAACCCGCATCCAGAATGTCCTCATGGCGTTGGACACCCTTGAGAACGCGCCAGGACAGCCTGGCATAATCTATAAAAAGGCCATGTACCACCTCCCGGAAGGGTACTTGGAAAAAAAAGAGGGGCCAGAAGAGGGTACCACGACAGCGAAGCTTGTTTGGCTGGAAGATGATAAAATCACGCCTGCGGTTTCCGGTTTTCAGGTGCGCTCTGTGGTGGCTACGGTCGGGTCTGAACAAACCCTGACAGAGGAGCAGGTGGCTCTGGTCCTTCAATCCCTTTCCCAGAATGATATAGAGGATTCTTCTTATGTCTATGTGTCTGGAGGAAAGGTTTTCATGCTCGATGAAGAAGGTAGGCTTACGAACAGCAAACATCCAGCCGCAGAACCTGTTGTTTGGCCTCTGGGCCATCGAGTGCGACCGGCCCAGCAATCCCTGGGAATTAACGGGTGCACAGATTGTCATTCGGAGAGCTCGGCCTTCTTTTTTGGCACAATCAAAGGCGCAGGACCTATGAAAACGGATAAATTCGACAAACGTTCTGCCCATTCTTTCATGAATTTGGACAAGCCGTATCAAAAACTTTTTGGGCTTTCATTCCGGGTACGTCCGCTGTTGAAAGTGGTATTGTTCGTGGTGGCGGTTATCGTGGGCTCTATGCTTCTCATAATGTTGATGGTGATCTTGGGGCAGTACACAGGGCTTTTCGAAAAAAGGAGATAATTTTGACGTTCGTGATTATATCGATTTTCTGTTTGATCACCCTGTTTTTTGTTCTGTCCTATTTTCGCTTTCGCCACAGTCCTGAAGATCGCAATTTCAAAACACCCTGGATCGAACGTTCCAAAAATCTCTATCGCTCCTGGTTCATCCATAGATATCCGGCCAAGCAGCGATGGATTTACATAGGCCTGGCATTGAGCTATTGTTACTTGGTCCTGAGCGGCTTTATTTTCGCGCTGATAAGTGTCCGGTTGTTCGGATTGGTTTTGCTCCTTCATGTTGTTCTGGGGTGCCTTTTTTCCGTGTGCTTGTGCCTGGCCGTTTTATTGCGATCCCGTTTTTACACATGGAATGTGAAAGATTTAGCCCCAGCAAATCTCAAGACAAAAGCAGGAAAGCAGAAGGTATGGCAGATTGTCCTGTTCTGGATTTTTGTGGCTTCCGGACTCGTTCTGGTCGTGACGGCCCTGTTCCAGATGCTTCCCCAATTTTCCTTGCGGGCGCAACTGATCATTTTCGAAGTCCATAGGTATGCCGCTCTGGAAATTCTTCTTGCGGGGATCGCTTTTCTGTATTTCTCTCTGTTTAATGATGGCCAATGAGGGATAAAAAGAGGAAATCGGTCTTTCGGTTTGCCCATTTTACGATGGGTACCACCTTTGAAATCATGCTGGCTGAAGAGGATGAGGACTACGCGCGCCAGATTTCCCAAGCCGTTTTTGCCGAGATCGACAGAATCAAGGAAATAATCAGCCGGTTCAATCCTACCAGTGAAATCGGACAGATCAATCGCCTGCGAGCCGGCCAATCTTTGCGTATTGGCGTAGAAACGTATGAATGCCTAAAAACGGCTTTGATGGTGCAATCTCAGACTAATGGGGCCTTTGATATCAACATCGGTTCCCTGATGAAATACAGAGGAGAGCTGCTTTTTGAGAAACAACTTACTCGAGTGGATATCCTGGAACATTTGGAATTGTCTCAAAAATCGCGGGGATTTGCGGTCAAATATCTTCCAGCTAAGGAGATGGAAAAATCCATAGAATTAGACCTGGACCTGGACCTCGGGGGCATCGGGAAAGGATATGCTCTCGACTGCACTCCGGAGATTCTTTCCGATTGGGGAGTAGACCGGGTCCTTGTGCATGGAGGTACTAGCACAGCCCTGTCCATTGGCACTCCGCCTGAAGGCCAAGGGCATAGGAAGGGTTGGCCTATCGGGATCGGGGGGGATTGGGAATGTCCGAAAACACCGAAAAAATTCTTCTTGAAGGACCGGGCTCTGAGCGGTTCCGGGACCGAAGTCAAAGGGGACCACATTTTCGACCCGAGAACGAACAAGCCGGCCAAGGGACATCTGAGTGCTTGGGTTTCTCATCCGTCGGCTGCCGTTGCCGATGCGCTTTCCACGGCATTCATGGTCATGAACACCGAGGAAGTGCGGGACTATTGCAAGGAGCACCCGGATGTTTGGACTATGGTGGTCATTGATTCCCAAACCTGCGAAGTCTTCAATCCCGACATCTCTCAATAAATCCTCGGTGTCCGACGTTGTCTGATTCCCTTGAAGGACAAACATCCTCCCACGCTTTCTTCTAATGAGATGGATTGAAAGTTCTTGGGCTGAACAGGGAGAAAGTGACTTGGCGAAAAAAATGTTATACTATAAAAAGGTAATCAGAAAAAGGAGTAAGCGATGATAAAAAGGATGTTTTGGGGAATGCTGATCCTGTCGATTCTTGTGTTTTTTGTTTGGGATGTAGGGATTGCCTTTCAAGATAATGGTCAAGAAAAAGTGGTGTTGGAACTGAAATTGCCCAAACCCTTGTTTGTCGGGACGCCGAAAAACATCCGTAGTCCCAACCTGGAGAGGATAACCGGGAAAAAACGCGGCCCTTTTTATGTCCCGCCTGGAACAGAGATGCTTTCGCTGAATAAGCCTGTAACCGGGAGCGACACAGCGCCGGTCATCGGCGAGCTGGAGTTTGTGACCGATGGGGAAAAATCCGGTGAAGAGGGATATTTTGTGGAGCTCGGTCCGATGGTCCAGTGGGTCCAGATCGATCTTGAGGACACATACAGCCTGTCTGCCATCCTTATCTGGCACTACCACAGCCAGGCCCGTGTTTATAGGGATGTGATCGTTCAGGTTTCCGAAGATCCCGACTTTATCACCGATGTCAAGACCATCTTCAACAACGACCATGATAATTCTGCCGGCCTGGGAATCGGCAAAGATAAGGAATACATCGAGACCAATGATGGTCGCCTTATCGACCCAAGGGGGGTCAAAGCCCGGTATATGCGTTTTTTCAGTCGAGGGAACACCTCGAACGAAATGAACCATTATGTGGAAGTGGAGGTTTACGGCACGCCGGCAAATGAATAAAAAACCGGCCTTTTACGGGCTATTTCTGCTTGCCGTTTGTGCAGCAATTTTGTTTCGTGCGGTCCGCCTGGACCTTCGCCCGATGCACCATGACGAGGCCAACCAGGCGGTCAAGTTCGGGGATCTGCTGGAAAGAGGGGAGTACCGGTACGATCCCATCGAACATCATGGCCCTACCCTGTACTATTTTTCGCTGCCGTTTGCCTGGATAGGCTCGGGGAAGTCCTTTGCCGCTCTTGATGAGGTGACCCTGCGTCTCGTTCCGGCTTTGTTAGGGGTGGGAATCGTGCTTCTTCTGCTCCTCCTCAAAGATGGATTCTCCCGTTCGGCCATTGTTTTTTCCGGGATTTTTGTTGCTGTTTCCCCCCTTATGGTTTTTTACAGCCGGTTTTACATCCAAGAAACCTTGTTGGTGTTTTTTCTCCTCGGGGCCATCGCAGCGAGTTGGCGCTACCATGTGGATCGGACATGGGGATGGGCGGCCGCGACCGGCCTTTTTATAGGGCTGATGTATGCCACCAAAGAAACCTGTTTCATCGCATTTGGAGCGCTTTTTGTCGGGTTGCTGTTGGCCCGAATTTTCACCAAAGAGTCTATCGGTGAAAAACCGCCTATAAGCCACGCCTTCATTCTTTTGGGTTCGGCTTTTCTTGTGGCCTTCCTGTTGTTTTCCTCCTTTTTCCAAAATCCCAAGGGGATCGTGGATTCCGTCCTTTCCTTTCAGAGCTATTTTGGCAAAGCCGGGGAGGTCGGGTTCCATTCCTATCCTTGGCCCTACTATTTGAAGATGCTGACATTTTCCAGGTACGGGAACGGACCGGTCTGGAGCGAAGCGCTTATACTGGTCCTGGCCATTGTCGGTTGTGTGGCTGCCTTTTATCCGAGATTCCAAAAAGATTCCTCGCCTCTGTTTATGCGTTTTATCTTCTTTTTCACTCTTTTGGCCACTGCCGTCTATTCTTTGATTCCGTACAAAACCCCATGGAACATGCTCCCGTTTTTCATCGGGATTATTCTTTTGGCAGGAAACGGGGCGGCCTTCCTTTTCGAGCGCTGCAAATATTTGGTCCTCCGGAGTGCGGTAACCTTGATTTTGTGTGCCGGAATATTCCACCTCGGGATCCAATCCCATGCCGCAAACTTTCGGTATTATGCGGATTCTCGCAATCCCTATGTCTATGCCCACACAAGCACAGATTTTTTAAACCTTGTCCAGCGGGTGGAAGATATCGCTCGGTATCATCCAGATCGGAAGGACATGTTGATAAAAGTTATCACCCATCCCGACGAGGCCTGGCCATTGCCCTGGTACCTAAGAGGCTTTACCCGGGTGGGATACTGGCAGGAGGCGGAAAAAGCCGGGGCGTTGAAAGACATTCCAGTCGTGATTTCCTCAATCGATAAGACGGCGGAGCTGTCGCAAACCCATCAGGGTGAATTTTTTGGATTGAGGCCCGAGGTCTTGCTGAATGTCCACATACGTAAGGACCTCTGGGAAAAATTCCTGGAAAGCAGGCGGTAACCAAGTGGATATATCGATCGTAATCCCCGCTTTCAATGAAGAAAAAAAGATCTGTTTTGATGTTCAGGTCGCCGCTGTCTTTATCGATGAAGAAGCCATGCTCGGCGAGGTCATCGTCGTGGACGATGGGAGCGCAGACAAAACGGCTGAAGAAGCCCGAAACGTGGAGGTTCCTTCAGCGGTTGAGCGGATTGTCATCCGACTGGAAAAAAATCGGGGAAAAGGGTTTGCTGTCAAAACCGGTATTTTGGCTTCCAAAGGGGAGGTGGTTTTGTTTGCCGACAGCGGAACCTGTGTGCCCTACCCTAATGCGCTGGCGCAGATTAAAAGAATTCGTGGGAGGGAGCTCGATATCGCTATGGCATCCCGGCGGTTGAAGGAAACGGTGATCCATCGAAACAGGAGTGTGAAACGCCGGTTATTGTCCTCGTTTTTTCGTCTGGTGGCCAGGATCATCACATGCGTGCCGAATCGGTTTTCAGACACACAATGCGGTTTCAAGATTTATCGTGGGGAAATTGCCAGAGAGTTATTCGGAAAATGTGTGACGACCGGTTTTCTGTTCGAGCTGGAAGTGTTGCTTCGTGCCCTGAAGCGGGGGGATCGCATCGAAGAGTTTCCGGTGGAATGGACATGCGACCTGGACACTAGACTTAGGCCTGGAAGCGCCGCAGTTGAAGTTTTGAAGGAAATGTTTCAGGTCCGCTCAATAATCAAAAAAGATAAAGAGTAAGTTTTCTACCCTGAATAATTTAATTTATCTGGTTCTCTTCCATCTTGTTGGGTAAGCTCTAAGGAAAAAGGCATCAGGTATGTCCGCAGCGTCATTGAGGATCTAGCCTTCACGAATCGTTCTTCGAGGGAATCCGACTTAGTCGGGCCCGAGGACTGTTTGAGCACTGGACTGTCCAATGGGAAGGGCTGAGAAAAGCCAGGCTTAAAGGATGAGAAAAAGGATAAATGGGCGCAGTTCCACAGGGCCGAGAAGGGCGATGAGGGAATGGCGTTGAAGATCCGAACTAGAGCGGAGGACATGCTTGATGTCTTTGGAACACTCTGAAAATTATGCCCATACAATATGGAAGAGAACCAGATAAATTAATTCTATTCCAGCTCTCGGATCCAGATGTTCCTGAAACGGACCGGGTTGCCGTGGTCCTGCAGGGAGATAGGAAGCCTGTTCTGGTGAGCTTTGTAGGGGGGGCGCGCCTTGTGGACTGTGGGGCCTATCAGTTCGGCGTTGTTGTGCACCAGGATGTTGTTGTGGAACACCGTCATCAAAACCGGGCTGATCAATTGGCCTTTGTCATCGAATCGGGGTCTTCGGAATATGATGTCATAGGTCTGCCATTCGCCTGGAGGGCGGCAGGCATTGACCATGGGAGGGTATTGGGCGTAAAGGGATGCTGTCATGCCATCGGCGTATGTTTTGTTGTTGTAACAATCGAGCACCTGAACCTCGTAGATGTTCATCAAAAACACACCGCTGTTCCCGCGGCTTTGACCTTCGCCCTTAACGAGAACAGGGGATGCCCATTCGACATGAAGCTGGCAATCTCCGAAGTTTTGTTTGGTTCGGATGGCGCCTGTTTCTTTAACAACTTCCATGTAGCCATTTTCGACCTTCCAGCGGGCCGGTTGTCCTTTTCCGTCTGTCCATTGGGAGAGGTCCTTACCATCGAAAAGGATGATGGCGTCCGAGGGTGCGGGTACAGGTTCGCCTGCCGGGCCTGGATTGATGACAGGGGGCTGAGGCCTGTCAGGATCGTGTATTTTCCATTTTTCGACTTCCTGTTTGGCGGTTTGCCCATTCAAATAGACTCCTCCCAGAAAAATCAGGATAGAAAACAATGCAAGCCAAAGGGGTTGTTTCATTGAGGCCTCCAGGGTATTACAGGGACCAACCCGGTCTGTATTCTTTATGAAGAAACTGATTGGCTTCGGGAAGGTTGGTGAATTCCATTTTTTCACCGTCCCACTCGAGTTTGGTGTACTTATCCTGCACCAGGACGGCGATGTTGGCCAGGAGCATGGCTTCTGTCAGGGCTGCCGAGTAGGAAAAGTCGGTTGTGGATTTTTTGCCGGCCTTGATGGCTTCTATCCATTCCTCATGGATACCGGGGGAGCGAGGGATAGTTTTTTCCGGCCTATTGTACTCTTGCATTTTGGTTTCGGGAACCAATCTCGGACTTTCGCCATAGGTGTTGCACATCAAGTGGCCTTTATCGCCCACAAACAGAACGCCGCCGCCATCATCACCCATCATACGGCCCGGTTCGATATCATGCGGCCGGGGAGGCATCAGCCCGCCATCATGCCAGGTCAATTTAACGGGAGGCATTTTGCCGCGCTTGGGAAACTCGTAGGTGACAACTTCGGCAAGGGGATAGGAATCCTTGGTGTATTTGGTGGAGCTAGCTTGAACAGAGGTTGGATACCTCAATTTTAGAGCCCAGAAGGGTTGGTCCATCAGGTGGGCGCCCATATCTCCGAGGGCACCGGTTCCATAGTCCCACCACCCCCGCCAGACAAAATGACAAAGGTCGGGATGGTAGGGCCGGAAGGGGGCGGGGCCGAGCCAGAGGTTCCAGTCCAGAGTCGAGGGCACCGAGGGAATTTCTTTGGGGGCATCGATTCCCTGGGGCCAGATCGGGCGGTTGGTCCAGACGTGGGCTTCGCGAACATCCCCGATGGCACCGTCCCAGATCCACTCGTTTATCAGGCGGGCACCTTCGCCGGCATGCCCCTGGTTGCCCATCTGGGTCACGACTTTTGCTTCCTGTGCGGCCTTTGTCAGCATTCGGGCTTCTTTGATGGTATGGGTCAGGGGCTTCTGGACAAAGGTGTGTTTTCCCATTTTGATAGCTGTCATGGCGATGACAGCATGGGTATGATCGGGTGTGGTGACGGTGATGGCGTCGAGGTTTTTCTCCTTGTCCAGCATGATCCGAAAGTCACGGTATTTAATGGCCTTGTCATACATGGGTTGGTTTTGGGGATCGTTGTGTTCATTTTTCAGGAAATCGGCCATATGGGTGTCATCGACATCACACAGGGCAACGATGTTTTCGGAGGAAACGTTCCGGATGTCGGATGTCCCCTGTCCTCCCACGCCTACACATCCGATATTCAGCTTGTCGCTGGGGGCCGTGATTCCTGGGCCTCCCAAAACATGGCGGGGAATGATCATCATTCCTGCGGCTGCGGTTGCCGAAGCACCGAGAAATTCACGTCTTGTAATTTTTGATGCTTTTTTCGATGGATTTTTTTTGGTTGTTTTCATGATTATCTTCCTTATTGAAATCGTTTTACCTGATTTCTAACTGTTCCCCACTATTAATATACTTAGAGCAACTTATAGTCAATATGCGAGGGAAATCTATAAGAGATGCTATTTTGCCCATAAAAACTAACCTTTGAGACAGTAAATCGACACTAATATTAGCCTAATTTATCTTTTATAAACTATTTAACACAGCCAAGCAACCTATTGTAAAGCAGCCTATTTCAACACAACGGCCAGTATCTTATTTTTCATGGCATCTGCTTTTCTCGGAAGTTTTCCTTCGATCAACACGCCGATATTGGTGGCAATGAAGACATAGGTCTTTTTAGATGGCACATAGAGGAGAAGACACCCTGCCCCAATCCCGCCTCCGCCATGGCCGTAGCCCACAATACCACCTTGTGCAAAATAAGAGAGACCCATTCCGTAAATCGGATTTCCCGACTTGTTGTTGACCCAGCTTTGCATGATCTCCAGAGACGACTCTTTCAGCAGCCGGCCTTCCAATAATCCTTTCAAAAACAGCACCGCATCTGTTGGGGTGCACACAATGCCGTCATCACCTTTTAGACTGGCGACATTGGCCTGCTGCATTTGACTCACGTTTGCCGGCATCCCGGTATTCAATACATCCCAATAAGAATCGACCAGGTTTATATAATGCAGGTAATCAGGATCATTTCGGTAATAAGTATTTTTTAAACCAAGAGGTTTCAGTATGTTTTCGGCAATATAAACGGCATGATCACCGGTGATGGCATCGGCGATCATGGCCAGCAGCAGGTAATTCGTGTTGGTATACTGATATTGACTGCCGGGTGTGAACTGCTGATCTGCGTTGGTCAGGTACTTCAGACAGTCTTCGATTTTGTGAACGGTCAGCGGATGTTGAATTACCAGTGAGACATATTCAGGGTCGGAGACATATTCCGGAACACCCGAGGTGTGGTTCAGCAGCATGCGGACAGTGATTCCGTCTGCGTTCTTTATGTATTGGCTATAAGTAGCTGGAAGGTATGTGGTTATGGATGCATCCAGATCAACTTTATCCTTTTCATACAGTTTCAAGATGGCCGTAGCCATATAGGTTTTGGACACACTTTGCAGGTATTGCAGATGGCTTATCTCCATCGGAGTTTTATCTTCAGTTTTGGCATACCCCTCCGCATGGGCCCACCATCCCTCCTGTTCCGAATGTATAGCGATAACGGCCCCTGGCAATCCTTCATCGGTGTATTGTTTCATGATGGATTGTATGGCGGCTGCTTTGGAATACTGGCTGTTGATGATGACATCATTGACTTGCCCCATGATCGAGGTAAAGGGGAAAGATACAGCAAATATAAGGAAAAATACCTGGAGAAATTTTCTTGATTTTTCTTGAAAAAATGTTTTGCTCAAAAAGCTGTAACAGGGCATCGTTTTGTCCTTTTCAGCGAATCTTAACAGAATCCCTTATGAGGCACAATCCATGCATGTCTGTTTGTTAGAACTGGCTTTTTGCCCATAAAATACGCACTCTTAGGACAAAAATGCAAGGACAAATCATTCTAATTGTCTTGACATCAAATATTTAACGCACCAAGCAACCTATTCTGCTCCTTGCTCTTTGGGCTCGAGGCCGAGGTCGCACAGGATAAGGTAGACGGTGAAGCCGACAATAAAGGAGATCAATGTTTCTAGCCCGTACGGGAAGCCGATGCCGGGTATGACACCGAGGATACCGAAGAAAAATCCCACGGCCCAGGCGATATAGCCTGCCCAGTTGATCCCTTTTCTGGGTCCGATCCACTTGCCGTTCCGCAGATAGTCGGCGGTCATGGCCCCGATGATCGGCCCGAAGGATGCACCGATGATTAGGAAAAAAGCCACAAGGTTTTGAGAAACGCCTGTCGCTGCCAATACCGTTCCTATGGCCCCTGCTCCCAGAGTCAGAACGATCCGAGGGATCTTGGGAATCATGGTGGAGAAGGCGTTTCCTGCGAGGAAAGCACAAAATCCTGTCGGACAGATGCAGGCTATCACGAATACCCAGAACATGATCAAAGCCACGACACCCCCGACAGCCCCGATGGAGTTGATGAAGACAGAAAAGACATCCAAATTAGCCGTTCCCATTCCACCGTTGGCTGCGATCTGAGGATCCTTACCGATGGCGCCGGCTATGGTCAAAAGAGCAAAAAAACCGGCAACCAAAGCGGCCAATGTGATTCCGAAAAATCCTCCCAGGACTACGTCCTTTTTATTCCGGTTGTTCATCGTGAAATCTGCACCGGCCGCACCCGCTGTGGCAAAAAAGCCTGCCGTGGCCTGGAGCGCAGCAAAAGCTCCCAGGGCCATGACCGGGATGATAATCGCTACCCCCCTGCCGGTTATGACCGTCGAGGAGAAATTGGAGAGCCCGCTCATATTGGAAATTCCGGCAACCACTATGATCAACAGCGGAAACACAGGGATCCAGCTGGAAAGCCAGGCCAGCCATTTGATCCCCAGGGCGCCGACAAATGCCAGGGTAAAGCCCCAAACGATACAGACGATCCAGAAGAGCGGCGAGTTCGGGCCGGCGTCAGAGCCGATCGCCGACATGAAAAAGGAGGCGGCAGAAAAGGTGAAAACCGCGTGCCAGCCGATCTGCAGAAAGCCCATGAGCAAACCGGGAATGAGGATCCCCCCCTTTGTACCGAACGTGGACGCTCCGACCACGTACAGAGGCATACCCGTCTGCATGCCCAAGATTCCCGGGACATAATACAGGGCAAAACAAAAAAGAGCGCCCAAAATCAATCCGACTATGCCTGCCCACAGGCTGCCGAATTGGAGTGCCCCTGCCATTCCAGCCATGAACGGAACCGATAGAAAGATTCCTGCGTACGAAGGTGCCGTATTCTTGTACCAGGGGGTACGATTTTCGGCCGGATTCGGGGTAGCCGATTTCAGGTAAGCCGGTAGAGTTCCATTACCCATGATTCTCCCTCCTTGATTAGAAATAAAAAGACTAAGTCCCTCAAAGGCTGTTTTTGTTGGCTGATTTCCAATGGATTCTCCATCATTATATATAAAACCGACTCGCGGTCAACCATTCCACAATCGCTGACTCTGCCAGAATCCCAAGACAGAGAGGATTTTCCTCGCTGAAAAAAGGCGGAAAATCAGTGGGCTGACGTTTCAGTCTGTCTGACTGCTCCCTAGTTGAGGCCTTTGGCTAAGCCTGTGCCGCGGGGATCGGATGCACCGAAAAATTTTGCCGGCTTTCCATCCTTTCCGTAAACGATGGTCAAGCCGTGTGCGTTTCCCAGACCACCGGGTTTTTGCAAAATCTCGATTTTGTGCCCTACAGCCCGCAGTTTTTCAATCACTTCAAGGCTGATCCCTTCCTCCAGAAGAATCCTGTCCGGTTCGGCAAAGCTAACTCTGGGAGCAGTAATGGCTTCTCGGATGTCCATTCCGAAGTCCACGAGATTCATTACCATCTGAGGAACGGTCTGACCGATGGTGTGACCGCCTGGCGTTCCGAGAGCGGCCCAGGGTTTTCCGTCCTTCACGATGATGGTAGGGCAGTCGCCGGAGAGTTTGCGGCGTCCCGGATGGGCGTCCATCGGTCCCCCTTTGGGTTCGAATGTGCAGAATGATAGGGAATTATTCAGCCAGATTCCGGTCCCTTTGGGCATGATCCTACTGCCGAAGCCTCCTCCCAACGTCTGGGTGGCGCTGACGATATTTCCTTCTGCATCGGCCACGACAAAATGGGTGGTGTGTTGCTCCTTTTCTTTATCTAAGCCTGGATACTGGAAAGGCCGAGCTTTATCCATCTGGATCTTTTCCGATTGTGTTTCCCAGTAATCATCCGAAAGGAGCTTTTCAAGGGGCGGGGGATTTATTTCTGGGTCACCGGCATAGCTCAATCGGCACCAGAACGCGTGTTTGGTTGTCTCGAGGAAACGATGCAGCATCTCGAAACTGTCGTGCCCGGATGCGGCCACATCGAATTGACTCATGATCCCAAGTCTGATTAAAGATGGGAAAGCCGTGCTGGGCGGGGATGCCGTATAGACTTCGCAATCCCTGTATGTGATACGGATAGGCTCCCACCATTCGGCTCTGTCATTGACCAAATCATCAAGAGACAAAAAACCTCCGACTTTACGCATAGCCTCATCCATAGCCTTCCCGATTTTTCCGTCGTAAACAGCCGTTGCCCCTTCTTCAGCAATCAGCCGCATCGAAGCTGCGAGATCTTTCTGAACGAGTTTTTCTCCTGGCCCAAGCGCCCACCCGTTCTTTCCATAGATGCTTTTGGCATGCTCAGGAAACTCATCATAGGAATGCCTGATCCTTTCCCCTATACGTTCATCCAGGATGAATCCTTGTTCGGCTGCGTTGATGGCAGGTTTGAAAAGCTCCTTCCACTCAAGTTTTCCGTAAGCCTTGGACATTGCTTCCCACGCATTCACATTACCAGGTGTGGAAACCGCTTTGGGACCATATCGATTTTTTTTGTAGTCTGGGTTGGGCTTGCGGAAAACATCGGAATCCACGGCAGCAGGGATTTTGCCCGAAGAGTCAAGAAACCGGATTTCCTCTTTTTTGGCGTCGTAGACCAGGATGGTTCCGTAGCCCCCGATTCCGGAATTCATCGGTTCGACCACATTCAATGTAGAGGCTACGGCCACGGCCGCATCGAATGCATTCCCCCCTTTTGTCAGAATTTCCAAGCCGGCTTCAGTAGCGATAGGATGAGCCGAACTCACCATGCCGATAGTTTTTTTTACTGGAACCACTTCGGATTGTCCCTCCCCTTGGGCATCGCAAGAAGACATGATTGCCGTTGCAGCCAGAAAGGCTGACAGAACAAAATAAATATTTTTATTCCTCATCTCATCATCATGAGTGCACTTTTTTTCTTATCTCCTTGAGCCTATCCCAATTCATCCTGTCAGTCAAGAAACCCACAATTTTACACCTTTTGGGTGCTTTGATAAGATTGAACCCAAATGAAAGGATTCAAGGGAGAATTTTTATGAAATGTATTAAATGCCGAGCGAGGGCTACTCTTCATCCCCCAGGATTTTTTTCAGGACATTCACTGCGGTGTTCGGTGCATCCTCAGGGAGATAGATCATCACTCCGCCTCTGACAGGCCGGATATTGATTTTGCCTTCGCTGGCCAATCTTTGGGTCGTATCTATAGGATTTGTTCCGAAATATTCCTTAAAGGCAGTATTAAATCCGCTGTAGACGGTGTGAATGCCCTTATATTTTCCCCGGAGCTTTTTAATGGCCTTTCGTACGAATTCTTCCTCGGTGAGTTTGGGTTTTTCTTCCATCGCGATCTCCTTATCCCTGATATGTTGTTTATATTAAAATAATACCCTGCAACTAGGGCAGAGGTCAATAGCATAGTAATCACGGATTTGGTAATGCTGATAGAGGTATACGAGAAATAGGTGCTAGTAGAAGTCTATTTAGCGGTGGAGGGATTTCACGGCATCGATGCCAAAAGTGGATTCGCCAGGTTGTCTTCTGTTGATTTTTTGGGGAAGATCCGGATTACTGTGGGGTCTAAACATAATCCTGATCTTGCGCACCGAGGACAGGCTGCCGAGGTCGAATTTTTCCGGGCTATTTGTCCCTGTGCCTTTTCCTATGGCCACCCAGTCTCCTTGATCATCCATAACAAGAACGCCATACCATAAGCCCTCCCAATACTGAAAGTCTGCTGATAATTCAGGTATCCCACCCTCTTCTGCGCCACCAGGCATCATCTCATTTGCACCTGTCTGTCTTGCATAGATGGCGATATCCGATCCTGGTCCGTTTTTTGCGCTGATTTCAAGATCGAGAATTCCCAGGATGGAAATTTCGGCGAACCTTCCATCGGGTTTTTTCAGGGCCAATTCCGGACCTCTAACAAGTTCATTGGAGTTTAAAATCTGAGTGGCGTATTCCAGGATGAATCCCTGTACCTCAATTTGATCCAGCTGATCCACCTTGTCCACACTGAAATCTATTTGATCAATATTATCGATTTGTTGGGATGGCTTCCTTTTTTGGGGACTGGAGGGTTTGGATGAGGTCGTCCTCTGGGTTCTTTGGGGTGCTGCTCTCTGGACATTCTGAGGCTGATCCTCAGGAGGAGTTATTCTTAAAGTGGCCTCCCTGTCTGTTCTGTAAAGATCAGCATTTGTCACGACAATCGCGCTTTTCTTTTTTAATCGCGCCCTCCGTTCCTTTTCTTTTTGTGCGGCCTTGACCAGATCCTGGGAGAGCATAAGAGTGCTGCCGAGAAAAAAAACAATTATCATAAAGGTGATTTTTTTCATAATCTCCTACTTCCACTTATATAATAAATCATTACGACAATAAGTCAATGATTGGCAAAAAAAGCCTTTTCATGATAATCTCAGAAGCAGCTTCTATGATGTTTTGTCGAACAACACGCCGGGATTTTTAAAAATGTTGGGTTTGGGGCAAACGAGAAAAACCATCATCTTTCTTTTTGTTTTGATAAGTGTTGTGGGATTTGCCTTGACTGTGCAAAAATACGAACCGTCCTGGGCGTCGCTCGACAAACGGCCGATACCTAAATGGTTCCGGGACGCAAAGTTCGGGATATTCATCCACTGGGGGGTCTATTCTGTTCCGGCGTGGAGAAAGGCAACAGAAGGGCGGTATGCCTCCTACGCCGAATGGTATTATGCCCGTGTGATGTTCGACAAGCAGGGCGGTGGGCAGCAATTCCACGCTAAAAACTACGGGAAGGATTTTGAGTACCGGGATTTTGCCCCGCTTTTTCGGGCCGAGCTTTTTGATCCTGACCAGTGGGCTGATCTTTTTGCCAGGTCGGGCGCCAAGTATGTTGTCCTGACTTCCAAGCACCATGATGGGTTTTGTCTTTGGCCGACCAAAAGTCCGTATAAAAAGGAATGGAACAGCATGGATGTGGGACCGAAAAGGGACCTTGTCGGGGATTTGACAAAAGCAGTGAGGGCCAAGGGATTGCGCATGGGTTTGTACTATTCCATTATCGAATGGGAGAGCAACTGGACCCACAGGACCGAAACCGGCTATTTCATCCCGAAGAGACTTGTGGACAAATACAAGATCCCTGAGGACAAATACATCGATGACCACATGATCCCGCAGCTGAAGGAGTTGGTGATGACCTACGAGCCGGCTGTGATATTCAGCGATGCCGGTGAATGGGACAGGACAGCGGAGGAATGGAAAACGTTGGATTTTTTAGCCTGGCTTTACAACAGTGCGCCGAATAAGGATGAAGTCGTGGTCAACGACCGGTTCGGCAAAGAGATGCCGGGTCGCCACGGGGATTACTATTCCAGCGAATACGAGGATGCCGAAGGAGCGGGGACTTTTCATCCTTGGGAGGAAAGTCGGGGGATAGGCGGTTCTTACGGATTCAACCGGGATGAAAATATCGACGATTATAACAAATCGGAAGAATTGGTGCATGAGCTGATCGACATCGTGAGCAGAGGGGGCAACTTATTGCTCAATGTCGGGCCAACGGCTGACGGCCGGATTCCTGTCATAATGCAACAGCGTCTTGTGGACATCGGGGAGTGGTTGAAGGTGAACGGGGAGGCGATATACGGAACAAGGCCTTGGGAAGGATCAGGACCTAACCGGGAAAAAGAGAAGTCCGTTTATTTCACGAAAAAGGGGCATGATCTGTTCGTGATATGCACGCAATGGCCGCAACAAGAATTCAAGATCAAGGGCATAAAAGGAATGGAAAAAACCAAGGTCAGCCTTCTAGGGTATGATGGTACTGTCAAATGGCAAACGACGGAGGACGGTATAAGAATTCAACCTCCTGCAGTAAACCCTGCCACAGTCCCCTGCGATTATGCCTGGGTATTTAAAATTAATATAGGGGACGTCCCATAAGGTACCACCCTATCTGTAATAATTGCCCGAGGGAAAGCTCTATGTGAAAATCAATTATTCAGTGACCGGAGCATCCGGTTTTTTTTCTTTTAGTTTTTTGTTCAGGAGGTAGATGTACAGAATAAGGAGCATAATCGGTCCCAGAATCAATCCCCCGATCAGGAAAAGGATCTGGCGCAGTTGGCTGTATCCTAATTCCATCGCCCATTTTGCGCTAATGATCGCGCAAACAATATTTACACCGGCAATTGTGTTTTGCATTCAATTCTCCTTTGGCTTATTTGTGCTGAGTTTCAGAGAAACATATTGTCTAGTAATCGAGTAAATACTTTTTGAACATCAGAGTGATAAAAGTGATTAGTACTGCCAGTGTGGGAAGGACGATAGCGTAATAGGTTCTCATCTGCAGTTTCATGGGTTTGACATCCATCTTTTTGAAAGTCAGCCAGAAGGCTATTCCCATCGGAACCAAAAGAAGTGCTGTCGCAAAAAGTTGGAATGTGATAATGCCCAATGAGCCAGGAATGCTGATGTTTTTACTGTCAAAGAAATACGTCAGGATTTTCCAGAGAAATTCATATACATAGTACAGCATAAAAACACCGATGAGATTTATTACGATGGAATTGATCCCGATGCTCAGGAAGGCCGAAACGAAAAACAGAACAAGGAAGGTGATTCCAAAGATTGATATATCTACATTAAAAAACAAAATTAGAATGATGACTAAAAGGATCAAGATAATTATGCGAGGCAAAATTTTCATTTGGAGAATTTTCCATCTTGAGAGAGGAAGCGAAAACAGGTATTCGAACGCCCTGTCCTTTTTCTCGGATTGAAAGATCGTCGCTCCGGCATAGACCGCATAGATGATGACGGTAGTTATGAAAATCCCGGAAAAAATATCGCGAAATTCCCAACCGAAATTCACGACCAGTCTGTCCCAAAGAAGAGCCAACGGAATAGCCCCGAGGATCAAAAGACATTCCAATTCTCTTTTGAGGGCGTCCCAAACCTCTTTTTTAAGCATACTCGCCTCCTATGAAGGCTGTGACGATCTCGGTCAGATTCAAATCCACCACTTCTCCTGCTATCGTTCCTCTGGATTTTTCATCGAAGGGATACACAAAATATTCGGAATGATCGGAATAATCGATTTTAGAAAGAATATTCAGAGACTTTGGGGGACTCTCAGATAAGATTCTTTTGACCTTGGTTTTGAGGGCTTCGATGTCTTCATCCACAGCAATCTCCCCTGCCTTGAGCAGAATCACGCGTTCCACCAATTGTTCGATGTCGTGGAAGTTTAGGTTGGCCATGACGACCGTGATGTGGCGTTTGGTCAGCAATTGGACGAGTTGTTCAAGGAACACTCGTCTCAGATAGGCATCGATGGAGTGGATGATTTCATCGATCAGCAGAAGCTCCGGTTCTGTGGAAAGGATCAGGCTCAGGTGGAGAATGGTTCGTTGGCCGGATGACAATTCTTTTATCTTCTGGCCATATCCAATTTTGGTGTGCTTGATCAATGTTTCGTCGAAGGCAGATATGTCATAGACGGACTTGTGATAGTCGATGGCCTGGGTAACGGTCAGGCTTTCGTACAGGCTCAAAATATCCGAGATGAAGCCAATTTTTCGGCGCGGGTCGCCTCCCAATTTTTCCCCAAACATGATTTCTCCTTGTGCGGGCCGCAAAACCCCGGCCATCAAACGCAGCAACGTGCTTTTTCCCACTCCGTTGATCCCGGTGATCAAACAGACCTGCCCTTCGGCTATTGAGAGATTGAAGTTTTTGAATACCCTTGTTTTCCCGTAACAAAAACCCAGATTCTTAATTTCCAGCATCTGTCTTTTCCTTATTAAATATCTCGTCGATGATATCTTCTTTTGAGTACCCAAGCTGCAGAGCCTTAGAAACATATTCCTCAGTGATGGTTTCAAAAAGCTCTTGTTTCCCCGAATTGATTTTGGAGGGATCTATTTTGACATAATAACCTGCGCCCGGACGCGAGTAGATAAATCCTTCCATTTCAAGCTGGTAATAGACCTTGATGATAGTGTTGGGATTGACATTTAATTTGAGTGCCATTTCCCTGAGAGAACTCAACCGGTCTCCCTCTTCCAGTTGCCCTGAGAAAATAGCCATCTTTAAGGCTTGCTTGATCTGCTCATATGTGGGAAGAGCGGATTTGGGGTCGATTTTAATGTGGAGGACTTTTGTCTTTTGTTTCACTGCTCTACTAATATAGAACAGTAGAGCAGTTTTGTCAAGTGTTTCAAATTCTATTCGAAGCGCAAGGCATCGGCAGGATCGGTGTTTGCCGCTTTTAAAGCCTGGAAGCTGATTGTAAGCTGAGCGATGAGCACAGCCGCCAGTCCGGCCAACAGAAATATCCACACATGGACAGGAGATCTGAAAGCGAAGTTCTGAAGCCACCGGTTCATGGCATAGTAGGCGACCGGCGTAGCGATGACAAAGGCTATCCCGACTAATTTGGCAAAGTCCTTGGAGAGAAGAACGACAATTTTCGATGCGGTGGATCCCAGGACTTTTCGTATGCCGATTTCTTTGGTTCTCAACTCGGCCATATAGGCAGAAAGGCCGAACAGGCCGATGCAGGCGATCACGATGGCCAGCAGAGAAAATAGGCTGAATATCTGGCCCGATTTCCTCTCGTTTCCGTACATCTCATCCAGCTTGTCATCCAGAAAATAGTAGCTTAAAGGTTCCTGGGGATTGAATTCCTTCCATTTCTGCTCAATGGTCCCCAGTGTTTCGCGGATGTTATTCGGTTTGATTTTAATCTGCAGGTTTCCGATAATCCTCTGATCGTTGGGAAGGCCGAGAAGGACAAAGGAATTGATGGGGCTATGAAGAGAATTATAGTGGAAATCCTTGACCACCCCGATGATGGTGTATTCTCCGATCGGCTCGTCTTCTTCACCGAGATATCTGATCTTCATGCCCACCGGTTCATTCCAGCCGAATTCCTTTATAGTCGACTCGTTGATGATCACATTCCGCGTCTCGTTGAACTCGCGCGAGAAGCCGCGGCCTTGGGTGATCTCCAGGCCCATGGTATTGATGAAATCCTCGTCGATATTCATTCCTCTGGTGGTTTTGACTTCCGGATCTCCTTCTGCCTGGAACATGATGCCATAATAACCTCCACCGGAAACAAGGGTGTTCGATCCCGCAGCGTTTGCCACACCCGGAAGGGTGCGAAGTTCTTGCTTGAACGCTTCTCCCCTGTTCTGAAGGGTGAAGGCCCTCTCGATAACCACCGTGTTTTCCTTATCGAATCCCAGGTCTTTCTTCTGCATGAAGTCCATTTGTCGGTAGACGAGGATGGTCATGGCGATACAAATGATGGAGATGGCAAACTGGAGGACGACAAGGGCATTTCTCATCCGTGTGCCTGAGCGGGAAGTCGTGAATCTTCCCTTCAGGACGGTAACGGGCCGGAATGAGGAGAGGACAAAGGCCGGATATAGCCCTGCCAGCAATCCGACAAAAAGACCGATAACCAAAAGAAAGACGACGTTGAATGGTTCATTCAAATATTGAATTTCCAGTTGCTTTTGTGTGAGTTGGTTAAAAACAGGAAGGAGAAGCTGTACTAGGAATGCAGCCACCAGCACACTGATCAGGCTCATCACGAGGGATTCGAACAGGAACTGACGGATGAGCAGGCCCTTGGTCGAGCCGACAATTTTGCGGATACCCACTTCTCGTGCTCGGGAAGCGGACCGAGCGGTGGCCAGATTCATGAAATTGATACAGGCGATGATGATTAGGAAGACGGCGATGGCGACCAGGACATAAACGTAGGTAATGTTTCCGTTGGCTTTGATCTCTGCCTCCAGGTTGGAGTGGAGGTGGATATCCCGGATGGGTTGGAAGAAGTAGTCGTACCCATTCCCGGCCGCGACGTATTCTTTGAAGGAAAGCCCGGTTTGAGCCTGGATCGGGCCGGCAGCGTACCTTTCAACCAGGCCCGGCATTTTGGCTTCGACTTCTTCATAGGACACCCCATCTTGAAGCATCACATAGGTGTGGACAGAAAAAGACACGTAGTTGGGACGATTCTGGAATCCTAAAAGGTTCAGGGACACGAGAAAATCGAATTCCATATGGGAATTTTCGGGGATATTTTCGCACACACCGGAAACTAAAGCGGGTCCCTGTGGTGTGGTAATGTATTTTCCGACAGGGTCCTCATCCCCGAAATATTTAAGAGCTGTATCTTCCGTCATAACCATAGAATTTGGTGTCGCAAAAATGGATTCTGGCGTTCCTTTTATCAGGGAGATAGAAAACATCTCGAAAAAATTGGATTCCACAAAAAGGATTTTTTTCTCCTCGTACGATTTCTCCTGGTAGCCCAACATGATAGGGTTCCGGTTGGCAAGAATGCGTGTCATTTGTTCGATTTCTGGAAAGTCTGCCATCATGGCATCCCCGATGGAGTAGGGAATGATGGCATAAAAGATCACGTTGTCAGGGTAAATCCTTTCAAGAGCGACCCGGTAGATCCTGTCGCCGTTCTTCTGGAATTTGTCGTAGGAAAATTCATGCCGGACGTTGATGATGATCAGGAAAAAACAAGCTATCCCGACCGAAAGACCGACGATGTTGATCAAAGAAAATAGCTTTTTTTTCCAGATATTCCTGAATGCTACCTTTATCAAATTGTTAAACATATAAAATTATCCTCATCATTATATTACGTATGAAATTTAAATAAGTTTGTCATCCATTTATGTAGTTTGGCTGCCTTATCTTAATGATTTTAATAAAATTAATCTTATTTTCAAATGCTTTTTTTGTCTTAGAATCCTGGTTTTGCATAAAAAATCGCCATATTAAGAGTGAATATTACGATTTAATTTTTTTCATTTTGCTTATTATCAATAGTTTACATCAGCAAAGCAAAAGAAAATAAAATTTTACTTGACATATTGATATCTTAACAATAGTATTAGATACAGAGTATTAAAAGATGAATAGTATGTATAAATTGATAATAACATTTAAAAACTATGAGATTTGCCCAAATGATCAGAGGAGGTGAATTTTGGTCGATACAACCGATGCCAATAAAAAATTTCAGAAAGAATTGAACTCAGGCGCGGCCGCGCTTGTGCTCCTCAGCATCCTCGCCCACGCGGACGAGCCGATGTATGGGTATAGGATCGCCAAGCTTATGGAGGCCGGCGATGAAAGCGCCCCGATGATGAAACAGGGAGCGCTTTATCCTGTATTGCGTTCCCTCGAGAGCAATGGTCTACTGGAAAGCTATGTCGATCCTTCCATCTCGGGACCTCCACGACGCTACTATAAAATTACAGATTCCGGTCTCGAGACATTAAAAAGCTGGACCAAGATCTGGGATCGAACCAAAACATTTGTGGACAACGCCTTAAAAGGAAGTAACGATGTGTAAAGATGTTCAAGATTATTTAGCCAAGCTAAAAAAAGAACTGAGCGAAGGCGCTGATCCTGCCCTCATTCAGGATGCCCTCTCTGACGCTGAAACCCACCTCCGGACTGCTCTGGAAGAGGAACTTTCTAAAAATCCTGGTATTTCCGAAACAGAAATCCTCGTCCCCCTCGTCGAAAAATATGGGACGCCTTCCGAGGTTGCCGCTGCCTATCTGGCGATCGAGCCTCATATCTCATCTGCCCTGGCACATACGCCCCGCCCAGATACGCGATCTTTTTTGGGGAAATTTTTCGGCGTGCTGGGTGAATCCAGAGCATGGGGCGCCTTTTTCTACATGCTTCTTGCCTTCGTTCCGGGCATCATCTTCGGAGGGTGGGCTCTGTTTGCCGGATTGATTTCTGCATTTTCACTCCTGTTCATCATCGGATTGCCCATTTTTGGCCTGTTTCTTCTTTCCCTCCGCGGAATAGCGCTTTTGGAAGGCCGGATTGTCGAAGCTCTCCTGGGAGTTCGGATGCCGAGAAGGCCGTTATTCCTTAAAAAAGACCTCAATTGGTCGGATAGATATATCGCCTTAGTCAAAGATTCTTATTCCTGGAGAGCTCTGTTGTATGCCGTGTTGCTATTCCCTTTGGGACTCATCTACGCCGGACTGTTTAGCCTGCTTTTTGTCTTTTCCCTCGGCTTCATAACAAGCCCCATTCTTGAACTGGTTTTCCGCATTCCTCTGGATTTGTTCGGTGATAATGTTTTTACCCCTGTCTGGTTTCTGCCGATCGTCTGCCTTTCCGGATTTATACTTTTACCCTTGACTTTTCATTTGGCCAAGCTCTTTGGGAAAGTCCACGGCCTATTCGCCAAATCCATGCTTGTAAGAAAATAGGAAGGATAGGACTATGATAAAAAAAATCGAGGAATATTTAGATCAACTCAAAAAAGAACTTAGCGGAAGTGATCCTGCCCTCATACAGGATGCCCTTTCCGATGCCGAAGAGCACTTCAGAACCGCATTAGGAGAGGCGCTCGAAAAGTCCCCCGAATTATCAGAGGCAGACGTCCTGCAAACCAAGATCGAAAAATACGGCACTCCACCTGAAATCGCCGCCGCTTATAAAGAGATCGAATCTTGGATTGTGCCGACTTTTGCCGCGAAAAAACCGAGATTTCCCAGATCTTTCTGGAAAAAGTTTTTTGGTGTTATCGCGGAAACCCGAAGTTGGGGCGCCTTTCTGTACATCTTTCTTTCCGCTCTGACTTCCTTCTTCTTCGGCATGTGGGTTCTTCTGGGAGGGACTTTTTCTTTATTCTCCCTTGTCCTGATCATCGGGATCCCCGTGACCGGATTTTTTCTTCTTTCCCTCCGTGGGATCGCTCTCTTGGAGGGCCGGATCGTGGAAGCCCTCCTCGGCGTCCGAATGCCGCGAAAGCCGATCTTCATCCGCAAAGGCCTTAACTGGAGACAAAAATACAAGGTCTTGGCCACCGAATCCTACACTTGGAAAGTCTTTGCATATCTGATTCTGCATTTTCCTCTAGCATGGCTCCATTTTTTGATCGTTTTCGTGATGTTTGGTTTTTCTATCAAGTTTGCCATCTACCCTGTTTGGTATTGGGGCTTGGGCCGTCCCTTGATCACTTTCAGTCAACCCCTTTATCCGCCAGCTTGGTCTTATCCCCTGGTTGTCTTAGTCGGGATATTGATGTTTTTTGCGGCCTTGCATCTTGCTAGCCTTATGGGAAAGATCCACGGCCGGTTTGCCAAATTTATGCTGGTAAAAAAACAGTAGCATACCAATCGAGGAGATTCATCATGTTAAAAAGTTATGTGTTGATCGCTTTGAGGAATCTTAAAAAACAGAAGGTTTATTCTTTGATAAACATTATCGGAATGGCCGTCGGGATGGCCGGGTTCATTTTGTTTGCCCTGATGGCGGGCGTGAAACTCCGGGCCGACAAATTTCATGAAAACGCCGACAGGATCTACAGCGTGGTCCAGGTCTTTCAAACGGAAAACAAAGAGGAGCAACACCTCGCTTTTGCATCCGGACCGATGGCAGAAGCCCTGCGTGCTGAGTTCCCTGAGATCGCAGACGTGACCAGAGTTTATCCTGCGGGAAGGATGACTCTCAAAAGAGGGGAGGACACTTTCTTCGAGCGCAGCATGCTTTTTGTCGATCCCGCATTCATGTCCGTGTTTTCCTTTAAAATGGCTGCAGGAAATCCGGAAACCGCTCTTCAAGAACCGTATTCCATGGTGATATCCGAAGCGGCCGCAGAAAAATATTTCGGTGATGACGATCCTATCGGTAAAGTGTTAACCCTTCAGAAGGACGTCATTCTAACAGTTAAGGGTGTCACAAAAAACATCACCCGGACATCTTCGATCAAATTTGACTTCCTGGTCTCTCTGGAAACTGCCAGGGCCTTCTCCGGCATCCTGGACGACTGGTCGGTCCATCGGATGGCCACTTTTTTACTGGTTCCAGACAGGTTCGATCAGGCCCGGTTCGAAGAGAGGCTTCCGGCCTTTCTATCAAAGCACTTCGATGATTCTCCGGATTCCCCACAGCAGATGTATCTTTATCCGTTTCTCGATTTCCGGCTGAAATCGCGGCACATCACCTCTTTGATGGGAAGTAGCAGCCCCACCAGCGTGTACATCATGTTTTCTATCGGTGTCTTACTCCTGTTAGTTGTGAGCATCAATTTTATCAACCTGTCGACCGTGCGCTCCATGCACCGGACTAAAGAGATCGGACTCCGCAAGGTGATCGGTGCCAAACGGCGCCAGTTGATTGCACAGTTTTTAGGAGAATCGGTGTTGTTGTCCTTTATCGCGATACCTCTCGCCATTATCCTGTACGAAGTCATCCACCCGGTCTTTTATGCCTACATGGGGGATTTTGCCCTTGCTTTTTTTATCCCCCACGTCTCCAACTCTATCTGGAACTATCCTTTTCTTCTGAAGTATCTCGTGGTGGCCGCCATCCTCACCGGGATTTTTTCCGGGCTGTACCCTGCATTTTTTCTTTCCGGTTTTCAACCTCTCCATGTCCTGAAGGAAAATTTCAAGCCGGGGAGAAAAAAGAAAAGGGGCAGCAAGGCCATGATCGTCTTCCAATTCTCGTTATCGGTCATTTTCATCGCTTGCGCCGCCCTGTTGAAATACCAGTCCGGACAACTTTTAGAGGCCGATTTCGGATACAACCGGGAGAAGGTGGCCTTCGTGCAACTTGGAAAGGAATCAATCGACAAGCTCGATGTGTTGAAGACAGAAATAGCCCGCCATCGAGACGTTGTCAGTGTTTCTGCGGCGGGAAGTTTGCCGATGGTCTGGGATTCTCCGACACCGGTTCGCCTTCCGGAGGCGGCCACGGACGAATCCTTCACCATGGAAGCCTATGGCGTGGATTATGGTCTTGTCGAAACCCTCGAGCTTCAGATGAAGGAAGGCCGAAGTTTTTCGAAAGATTTTGCAGACAAAAACAGCCTCATTCTCAATGAAACAGCCGTAAAAAAACTCAAGTGGGAAAATCCGATAGGGAAACAGTTGATCGTCGGCGGCAAGGCAGGCACTGTGATCGGCGTCACAAAAGATTTTCTTTTTGCTGATATTGGATTCGAAATGCCCCCGGCAGTGTTGTATTTGGAGCCGGAAATCCTCAGTGTATTGCTGGTGAGGTATTCTTCTGCAGACGGATTTCCTGATCTCCGTAAATACATAAAGGAGCAGTGGCTCGGCCTGATGCCGGGCCAGCCATTCGAGTGTTTGACCCTGTCGGAATTTTTTGGCCGGGTTTTCGGCCTTTTGGGCAAGTTGACCGGCTTTTTGAAAATAATCGGGATTACGGCCGTCCTTTTCTCCTGCTTGGGCTTGATGGGACTGGCCACTTATCTGACTGAGAGGCGGACCAAGGAGATCGGAATCCGCAAAGTGCTGGGCGCCTCGTCGTTGAACATCATGTGGAAGATGACGCGGGAATTTCTGCTGCTCGTGACTATCGCGAACGCCATCGCCTTGGGGCTTTTGTATTTTGGCTGGAACAAGGCGTTGCAGACCGGAATGCTGTTCATCACCCCCATCAACGCCGGCACCTATATTTTTGCTGTATCCGTATCGCTATTGACTGCGTTTCTGGCGGTCGCTTCCCAGACTTTAAAAGCCGCTTGGGCCAACCCTGCCAATTCCCTCCGATACGAATAAAGCTTTATGGAAGCATCTCTATTCCTTTAGCAAAGTCGTGCTCAATACAGCCTCGCCGTCTGACTGCGTCAGATCACCTCGAAGAACGGGTCGTAATGGCTAAATCTTCAATGGTCGCTTCAACCATTCCCAAAAGCCCCATTTATCACGGAAATAGAAATGCATAAACGCTTTATGCGTTGACCTTGCCTTTTTGAAAGTGATATTGTCAGATTTGGAGGAAACAATGCACAGAATAAAAAGAAAAACGGCTGTTCTGATTGTCTACTGCCTGGTCATGTTTTCCTTTTCTGTCTCTCAAACAATGGACGAACCCACAAAAAACGAAATGCTAAGGATCATAGACCAAAAAAGCCAGCTTCTGATCGATGTGAGCGATAAAATCTGGGAATATGCCGAAATTGCCCTGATGGAATATGAGTCATCCAAACTTTTTGAGGAGATTCTCGAGAAAGAGGGTTTTCATGTGGAAAAAGATGTGGCAGACCTGCCGACCGCTTTTGTCGCAACTTTCGGTTCGGGGAGTCCGGTAATCGGGATTCTAGCTGAGTATGATGCTTTACCGGGTCTTTCCCAGGACAGCACGCCGTTCAAGAAAGTCCTTCAGGAAGGGGGGAACGGACACGGATGCGGCCACAACCTTTTTGGCGCGGGAAGCCTTGGAGCAGCGCTAGCACTCAAGGAGGTTATTGAAAAACATGCCATGCAAGGGACTCTCAAGCTTTACGGCTGTCCTGCAGAGGAGGATGTCGGGGGCAAGCTCTACATGGCCAGAGCCGGCCTTTTTGATGATTTGGATGCCTGTTTGGCCTGGCACCCAGACTATGAAACATCTGTCGATGTGGACAGCGGACAGGCCGTGGACGATTTGCAGGTCGAATTTTTTGGCAAGACCGCCCACGCAGCATTCGATCCCTGGATGGGAAATAGTGCCTTGGATGCTGCGGAAATGATGACCTTCGGAGTCAACCTTCTTCGCGAACATGTAAAGCCTTCTGTCCGTATGCACTATGTCATCACGGATGGGGGGAAGGTTCCCAACATCGTTCCCGAATATGCCAAAGTCTGGATCTGGGTGAGGGATCTTGACAGGGCTGGAGTGAAAGTTGTGGTGGAAAAGGTAAAAAAGATCGTCGAGGGTTCGGCCATAGCAACGGGCACATCCTCTAAGATTCATTACATGGGCAGCTATCATGAGATGCTGATCAACATGAAAGGATCGGAAATCATGCAGAAAAACCTGGAAAAAATCGGGGCGATAACCTATACAAAGGATGAAATCCTGTATGCTCAAAAGATTCAGAAAGAGGCGGGAGTCGATGAAAAAGGAATGGTCTCAATCATCGAAAAATTGAAGAAACCCGAAAAATATCCGGAGGGAGGGTCTACAGATGTTGCCGAGGTGAGCTGGATTACTCCGACGATCCATCTTTCGACCACCTGTGCGCCATATGGGATTCCCTGGCACAGCTGGGCTGTTGTCACATCGAGCAAACACCCCATCGGCTACAAGGGTATGTTCCTGGCGGCGAAGGTTTTGGCGACTACGGCTCTGGATCTGTTTCACAATCCAGACATGTTGAAAGAGATGAAAAAAGAATTTAAGGAAAAGCTGAAGGGCTACATCTACAAGAGCGGCATTTCGCCTGATCAAAAACCTCCTATCCGGATAAAGAAAAAATCGTATCGGTGATATTCCTCGATTTAGAAATTACCCCGCAGGGTTTTTAATATCATAGGCCGTCAGCGTGTCGCCGATTGTTTCGACACGAATTCTGTCGAAGTCACTGATTCTCGCACTTTTCTGGGCGGTCATCTCGATGTGCTGAATTCAACTCCTCAGCGGCCTCTAATAGTATTTCTTTTTTGTTTTGTATAGAATATTTTGGAACTCTTTGATTATCCGGTTCGAAAATGGCAGAAGAAGCGAAAAACTTGAAACAGACAGCAGAACTGTCTCTCGGTTCCCGGCGGGAATTTCAGGTAGAAAATGCTTATACCTATAATGTGAAGGGCCCGGTGCGCTGGATCTTTTCGCACCTGCTGCGATACCCCATCCTGCCCCTCATTATGGGAATTGCCGCAGTGGTCAACAATTTTGCCTACAGCTACATCCAAGTCTTTGTCGGACGGGCCTTCGATTTGATTTCGACTTCAGAATTCCTGCTTTCCGCCCTCCTGCCTATCATATTGGGGATCCTGGCATGCGCGGTGGGTCAGGGATTGACCGGAATCTTTCGCAATTTCACCATGGAGTTCCTGGCCCAGAGGATCGAGCGCGATTCCCGGGAAGAGCTGTATTCCAGCCTCCTGGGAAAAAGCTTGACCTTTCACGGGCGCCAGCGGATCGGTGATATCATGGCCCGTGCCACCAATGATGTGAAAGCGCTCAACTTGATGTTCAGTCCGGGATTGAATCTGATTATCGATTCTGTCTTGGCCCTGGTGGTTCCGGTGATCATGATCGGGATGATCCACCCCCGCTTGCTCCTGGTTCCCCTGATCTTTACCGTTTTATTGACAGTCACCGTGGTGGATTATAACCGGCGCTTGAAGCCGGTCAGCATCGCCCAGCGGGAACAGTTCGGTATCATCAATGCCGGGTTGGCGGAGGCGGTGGCCGGGATCGAAGTGGTTAAAGCCAATGTGCGGGAACGTTACGAGTGGGACAAGTTCACGGGCAATGCCAGCACCTTCCGGGATTATTTCGTGCGCCAGGGCGTTATTCAGGCCCGGTATTGGCCCATGTTGATGTTCAGCCTGTGCTGGGGCGCCGGATTCTTTCATGCGTTGTTCCTGTGGAGACAGGACCTTGTCAGCCTGGGAGAGGTGGTGGCGTTTATGGGATTGTTTGGAACACTGCGTTTCACCACGTTTATTTCGATTTTTTCCTTCAACCTGGTCCAATTGGGAATGGCCAGCACCAGAAGGATCTTGACGATGATCAAAACCGAAACCGAGCTGGACCAAAATTTGGGCGGCATATCCCGACCCATTCAGGGTGAGGTCGTTTTTGAAAACGTGAGTTTTGGTTATGACGGAGCACAGGTGCTGAAGGATGTCAATTTCCGTGTTTTGCCTGGAGAGACCGTCGCCATCGTAGGTTTGACAGGTTCCGGGAAAACCACGTTGACGCGGTTAATCAACCGGATCTATGACACGGCATCGGGACGTGTGTTGGTGGACGGAGTGGATGTGAGAGGCTGGAGTCTGGAGAGCTTGCGTTCTCAGATTTCCACCATCGAACAGGATGTTTTTCTCTTCTCCCGGACACTACGGGAGAATATCGCTTTCGGCCAAGCCGGAGCAGCGCCAGAGGAGATAGAACGGGCGGCCCGAGAAGCCCAGGCCCATGAGTTTATCATGTCTTTTCCCGATGGGTACGAAACGAAGATCGGGGAGAGGGGCGTGACCCTCTCCGGAGGACAGCGCCAGCGGATCGCCATCGCTCGCGCTTTTCTCACCAATCCGCGGATTCTGATTCTGGACGATTCGACCAGCGCTATCGATAGCGCTACCGAGGACCAGATCCAGCGGGCCATGCGCCGGATCTCCAGCGATCGCACAACCTTCATCATTACCCACCGGCTGAGTCAGATCCGCTGGGCTGACCGAATTCTCGTGTTGCGAAAGGGAGAGCTGGCGGATCAGGGGACCCACGAAGAACTGATGATACGTTCCCCCGACTACCGGCGGATATTCGCCCGGTACGAATAAAACAGAGGCTTCGGAAAAGGAGTTAGTATGCCGTTTATTCTGGATGGCCTGGAAAGCGAAGATTACGACCGCACCTATAAAGAGAGAGAACTCCTGGGCCGTATCGCCCGCTATTTCCGTCCTTACCGAAGCCGTGTCGTTTTAGCCTCCGCAATGCTCACCCTGAATTCGGCAGCGGGAACAGCCGGCCCGATCCTGATTTCCAAGGCTCTCGATCTCATCAAGCGGGATTCATCCACACGAGCTTTTTTGCTCCTTTCCCTGGGAGTGCTGCTGTTGGGCGTTTTTGCCTGGGGATTCAACTATATCCGCCAGGTTGTTTCCGCCCGCATGGTGGGAAACGTGGTTCTGCGTCTGCGAGAGGACGTTTTCGATGCCGTCGTTCGCAACGACCTGTCCTTTTTCGACCGGCATCCTTCCGGGAAGATTGTCAGCCGGGTCACTTCCGACACCCAGGATTTCTCCGATGTCGTGACTCTGGTCCTGGATGTCGGCAGCCAGATCCTGTTGGTGCTCCTGCTGTCCGTGTGGTTGTTCGCCATCGATATCCCCTTGACCCTGCTGATCCTGGGAATGAGCCCTGTCGCTTTCATGATCGCTTTGGCTTTCCGGAAAGTCGCCCGAAAAGTGACCCGTAATGCCAAACGGGTCACGGCTGTCATAAATGCGGAAATCCAGGAATCGATCAGCGGCATTGGGGTGGCCAAGGCTTTCCGGCAAGAGCAGGCAGTGTTCGAACGGTTTCTGGAAAACAACCGCAAAGCCTATCGGGTGGGGCTGGCCCGCGGTTTAACCATGAACAGCATATTTCCTGTGCTCGGCACGGTTTCAGGTCTGGCTATAGCCCTGCTGGTGTATGCCGGAGGAGCCACTGTCCGATCCGGTGGTTTCAGCCCGGGGGAATGGTACCTGTTCATGCAGGCCACGGCCTTTTTCTGGTGGCCGATGATCAGCATCGCCTCTTTTTGGAGTCAATTCCAAGATGGCCTTTCTGCTTCGGAAAGGGTTTTTGCCCTGATCGATGCGGAACCCAAGGTCATTCAAAGTGCCTCCCGTTCAGTGCCCCAGTTACGGGGTGAGATCGAATTCCGGAATCTCCTTTTTTCGTACACAGAACGTGAACAGGTGCTGAAGGATTTCAGCCTGAAGGTGCCTGCGGGGCAAAACGTGGCTTTGGTGGGACACACGGGAGCCGGGAAAAGTTCGATCGCCCGGTTGATCGCCCGGTTTTATGAATTTCAGGATGGAAAACTGCTCGTGGACGGACAGGATATCCGGAAGCTCGAACTGGATGAATTCCGGCGTCAGATCGGCCTGGTTCCTCAGGACCCGTTCCTTTTTTCGGGTACGGTGAAAGACAATATCCGATACGGATTTCCTGAAGCGACGGAGGAGCAGGTTAGCCAAGCGGCCATGCACATCGCTGAGGGAAGCTGGTTGGAGGCCCTGTCCATGGGACTGGAGACAGAGGTCGGGGCGCGCGGTGCAAGCCTTTCTATGGGACAACGACAGCTTGTGGCCCTTGCCCGTGTCCTTCTCAAAAACCCGGTCATCCTGATCCTGGATGAAGCCACCGCCAGTGTGGATCCCTTCACCGAGGCCCAGCTCCAGGAGGGCCTGGAGACCGTCATGAAGGACCGCACTTCCATCGTCATTGCCCATCGTCTGTCCACGGTCCGCAATGCCGACCGGATCATCGTGCTAGAGAAGGGCCGCATAGTCGAGGAAGGCGACCATCAGGAGTTGCTCGCCCGCGGCGGGCATTATGCAGAACTTTACAACACATACTTCCGCCATCAGTCCCTGGAATACGTGGAGAGTTTTTTGCGCACTTAGAGCTTTAGGGATTGCCTGTTAATAACCATGACCGACCTTGGCATAGGAATACCATGTGGCAAAAAGGCTTAGAAAATAGGTGCCCAGGGTCACAAATCCGTAAGTTTTTCCTATCAGAAACGAGTAGCCGATCATGGCCATCATAGCCAGGTAGTACAGGAAGAGGTAGGGCCAGAGCATTCTTGTTTTTCTGAAATTCAGCTTCAAGATGTAGTCAAATAACAACTCGATTTTCAGGAATAGGATCAAAATCAAAGGTAGGACGATTGTCCACCACTCCCTTTTTCCCAAAATGTTCAGGATGATGGCTATGCTCACAGGTAAAATCATAGCCACCACAATAATCCCAAGAACATGTTCGATTTTTTGTAGTCCTTTTGGTCGAGACAGAAAAATACCGATCAACAGGAGATTGATCAAATTCGCAATGACAAATAATCCGATGTCGATGACCCAAAAATCCATCCAAGCGTTCATTTTTTCCCCCTAACTAAATACCTTCTTCGAGATATCGAATAGTTGCTGGCATACCCTCGCGGTAAGTGCTGTATTTTGGTTCCCAATCGAGGAATTTTTTTGCTTTGGCATTGCTGACGCGGCAATTCATGGTCACCGTTTCATACATCAGTTTCCCCAGTACAGCACGTATGATAAACCCTGGAACCGATTTGGGTTTGGGAACCTTCATGTTTTCTGCCATACAGTCAGCAAATTCCCGCATAGTGCATGGGCCATCATCGGCAATGATAAATCTTTCCCCGGTCGGCATCTTTTCCAGCACACGAACATAGGCTTCCGCACTATCTTCGACATGGATCCTCGGGATATAGTTATCACCGGATCCCACGACGCGATACTTTCCTTTTTTCATCCATTCATACATCAGGCTTTTGAAAAGCCCTCCTGGACCGTATATTTGGCCGGGAAGAATCTGGATCAAAGGGGGAGAACCTCGTTTTGTCACTTCGGAAAGGAGCGGGTCGACATGTTTGCCGACCCTGGCTAATCCGAACCGTTCGATGGGCCAGCTCTCGTCGGCCATTTCTTCGCCTCGGGAGGTGAAACTGGTGCCGAGAGTCACGATTAGCGGACAATGGCTTTTTTCGGCCATTGCAATAGGAGTTGAAAAGAAATTTTTTGTTTCTTCCTGCAATTTTTTTAGCTTTTTTTGTGATATTCTCCCAGGCTTCACTTCAGGCATGGCGATTGATATCACGGCATCTTGTGGGGGGATTCTTGCCAGGATTGACTCGGGTTGAAGCAAATCGCCGACCATCCCTTTAACACCAAGAGATTCTAGGCGAGAGACTTTTTCCTCATTGCGCGTGAGTACGGTGACTTCATGTCCGTTTTCCATAAGCTTAGGGATCAAAAAGGTCCCCAGAAAACCTGTGCCTCCAATTAAGAAAACTCTCAAGTTTTATCCATGATTTTGGTTTATTACACGAGAAAATGCTTATATCATAGCTTCATACAGTGGTCAAATACCTAGTTGAAAATGGGGCCTGAATTGAACATAATTGGGGACGTCCCATAAGGTACCACCCCATTAAAAAAGTAAAATAAAAAAGGGGATAAAAAATAGAACCGTCCCCTTTTTTAAGGTTGGATGATGGCTTTGATGACGCCGTCACGATAGTTTTCGACCAGATCGAATGCCTTCTGGGTTTCTTCCAGGCGGAATGAGTGGGTCACCATAAAGTCTAAATCCGTCATTCTCCGAGAGATGAGGTCGATCGCCGCAGGGATGCAGGCGTTCTGCCGGCGGACGTTCTGAATGGTGATCTCCTTGCGCCGGAGTTGGTGAGCATCGAACGTGACACGGTCGGTCTCGGGAATACCGACGATCATCAATTTTCCTCCCGGCTTTAGCAGCTCCACGGCTTGGTCCAAAGCTTCCTGATCGCCGCAGCATTCGAACACAGCATCCAGCCCCGATGGCTCGACTTCCCTGATTTTTTCGACGATGTCAAACCGGTCAGGATTCCCAGCCCAGATAGCTCCTGCCTTTCTGGAAACTTCCAGACGTTCGTCGATTTTATCCGTCATGTGTATTATATCGATGCCGATGTCCTTGGCCGCAAATCCGACGCTCAGACCGATCGGTCCGGCTCCCAGTATGGCGATCACAGAAGCATGGAGGTCGCCCAGCAATCGGATTGCGTAGATGCCGATGGATAAAGGTTCGGATAAAATACCAAGTTTTGTATCAATGCCCTCTTCAAGGAGATAACAATTGGATTCGGGCATCACGATAAATTCCGCCAAGCTCCCGGGCAGCTGTCCCGGACAGCCGAGAAAACGGAGGTTGCGGCATGTATTCGGCCGGCGTTCCAGGCACTGATCGCATTTCCCGCAAGAGACAGCCGGGTCCACGACCACTCGGTCGCCTGGTTTGACTTTTTGGACATCTCTTCCCGCCTCTTCGACCTCAGCCACACATTCATGCCCGATGATGAAAGGAAAACGGACCACAGCGTTCCCGATTCTCCCGGTGGAATAATACTGGAGGTCAGAACCACATAGGCCGACTGCGGTAACGCGGAGCAAAACATCCTTATCTGTTTGGATGGAAGGTTCAGACACATCCCTAACTTCGATTTTTTGGATGTCGGTGAGGAGAGCTGCTTTCATTCAAATCCCCATAGGATTTTCTTTTTATGATCGATCAAAAGGATTTTCGCCCGAATAAAACATGCTCTCTGATTGATTGAAACCGATATCTTCGACACCAAGCATTTTTGTCGCGCTAAAAAGGGCTTTTCCTGTGTGTTTAAACGCCACGGCCGTGTGGTGGGGGAATCTTTTTTCGATCAGGACATGGCGGTAAAAGCGTCCCATTTCTTTTATGGCAAAAACCCCGATGCTCCCGAAAGATTTGGGATCGATGTTGAGGACTTCTCCCTCTGCCACATAAGCGCGGAGTTCAGCATCGGCTGTTGACTGAAGCCGGAAGATGGTGATCTCTCCAGGGCGGATCCTTCCCTCCAGTGTCCCACGTGTGATATCCGGCTCTTCGCCAGCCTCCAGCAGCCGGTTCATGATGAGCTGGAATTTCATCGCGCCGTCCAGCAAGCAGGAAGCCGCCGTATTCCCGCAGTGGAATCCCATGAAAAGGTCGCTGAGCTTGTAATCTCCGACATGATCCTTGGCTTCTTCATACATATCCGAAGGAACCGTGTTGTTGATATCCAGCAAGGTGGCCGGAAGTTCGGTGGCGCAGGTGGCCATGTATTCGCTCAATGCACCGTAGATGTCCACCTCGCAGGATACCGGAATCCCCTGGGAAGCCAACCGGGAGTTCACATAGCAGGGGACAAACCCGAAATAACTCTCGAATGCCGGCCAGCACTTGTTGGCAAACACGCCAAACTCCGAAGCACCCAGATGGTCTTTCCGGAATTTGGTTAGGGCCACTTCGTACTGTGCCAATTTCACGAGAAGGTCCGGATAAGCGTTCCCCTTTCCCAACTCCTTGGCCATATCCTCCGCAATAAGCTTGACGGCCGGATCTCTCTCGGCCTTGAGGAAGATGTCGTAAAGGTCCAGCTCGCTGTTTTCCATGATCTCGACACCCAGGTCATACAGAGGTTTGATCGGGGCATTGCATGCCAGAAAATCTTGAGGCCGGGGACCGAATGTAAATATTTTGAGTTTCTTCAGGCCGTTGATGATCCGGGCCACCGGAATAAAGTCGGCGATTTTATCGGCCACCTCTTCGGCGGTG
>Ga0209979_1000683_pt1 | contig 43012 bp, 36 predicted proteins | sample AnhtaG_FD_183114 | JGI IMG/M metagenome (GOLD analysis project Ga0209979, IMG submission 183114) | Deep subsurface microbial communities from Anholt, Denmark to uncover new lineages of life (NeLLi) - Anholt_01485 metaG (SPAdes) (version 2) | ecosystem: Environmental > Aquatic > Marine > Oceanic...
GTCAGGTATATGGCATCCAGTGGGAAAAGTCCTCTCTTGTCTGCTTGGTCAAGCGCCTCGTACCTTTCCAGCTCACCCCCATATTCCGTGGTTAGTTTTTTGATAATATTCTCCGGTACTTCCAGGCCCGGGGTAGGACAAAAAAGGATATTCGCCCCGAACTTAGCCAAAGCGAAGATTAGGGAATGTATGGTTCGTCCATATTTTAAGTCACCCCATAGAGCAATCTTTAGCCCCTTGATGGTCTGCCTTTCCTTCTGGATGGTGTAAAGGTCGCACAAGGTCTGGGTTGGATGCTGATGGCCTCCGTCGCCGGCATTTATTACTGGAATACCGGCGTAATCGGCCACCACCTTGGCAGCTCCTTCCCACGGGTGTCTGATGACAATTATATCGGCGTAACTCCCGACCACTCTCGCCATATCAGCAATGCTTTCACCTTTAGCCAACGCGGTTGCCCCTATGTCAACGGCACTTATAACATTGCCCCCAAGTCGGTGCATTGCTGTCTCAAATGACAGCCGTGTCCTGGTGCTAGGCTCAAAAAACAGGCTGGCCATTATCTTACCCCGGCAGACACCAAACTGCTCGTCCATGGAGTCTGCCATCTTATCCGCCAAGGAAAACACCGCCTCTATTTCCCCGCTGGATAAATCATCTATAGTAACTAGACTTCTATTTACCAGAGCCATAATAACCCCTTTTGAAGTAGCCTACTTTCCTTAATTCGCCCTTGAGTGGCTTGGCCTTAGCTATGCTTACAATGGCTACTTCATCTATACCATCGGTCTCCACCAGTTTTACCCGTATCTCCTCATGCTTGGAGCTTGGAATATTCTTGCCGACATAGTCAGGCCGTATCGGCATCTCGCGGTGACCGCGGTCAATCAGCACTGCCAATTGAATTGATTGGGGTCTCCCCAGGTCAATAAGGGCATCCATAGCAGCACGGACGCTACGCCCGGTATAAAGGACATCGTCAACCAATACTATGATTTTGCCATCAATATCAACTGGAATGTCAGTGTGGCGGACAATAGGTCGCCAGTTTGATGAGAAAAGGTCATCGCGGTGGAGACTAATATCTAAAGCACCAACCGGTATTTTTAACTCATCAAGGTTCTCAATGTTGGTGGCTAGACGCTTAGCTAGAGGGACGCCACGAGTATGCACTCCGACCAGTATCAGGTGCTTGGTAGCTTTGTTTTGCTCTATAATCTCATGAGCAATACGAGCCAAAACTCGTCCGATGCCATCCGCAGTCAGTATGATTTTTTTGGTCATAAAAAGACCTCCTGCCTTTGCTGACAAGAGGTCTTGCCACCTAACTTATCTCTTGACTTCCCCTTGCCAGCCTCTCTGGACTAGCTTAAAGGTTCATTTATTAACTCTCTAACCTATCATTATACCACATTTATCCAGTTCTTGCAACATTTTACTTAGGAAGTTGATTAAATCCCTCTTTCTACCTACCCACATCTATTCCCAGAACCACCGAGGTTTCAATCTGTCGCTGGGGGATGTCCCAGTAGGTTTTTAGGAGTTCATCCTTATCAGGGACGAGTCCGAAGCCATGCTTTTGGTAAAAGGCAATCGCCCATTGGGCATCAGCCCATGTCCCCACCAGCAAGCGGGAAGTGGTAACCAGACCTTCAAGGTGATTTAACAATCTACTGCCTATGCCCTGTTTCTGCCACTGAGGTAATACATAGGCGTGGCGGATAAGGGTAACGTCTTTAATTGGTTGAAACCCCATTATCCCCACCAGCTCCCTATTTACCTCCTGGCCAAAGAAGGTCATCCGCTTCATTTCCTGCTCAAGCTCATCCTTAGGCATATAAGGCTGGTGATAGCAGTCGGTCGGTATGACCCCTTTATATGCCTTGGCTGCCTCGTTAATAATAAAATGTATCCTGTCTATGTCGCCTGGCTGGCACATACGAATCATAGGCCTATTGTAACAGATTTTGTATTTAGCGATTAAATGGGGTATTATAATTAGGAATTAAACAATTTGATTAACCATTGGGGAGTAGCAGTATGCAGGATATTCTCGCCGCAGAGTTTAAGCCAAAAAGGATAATTGACAATCCCTCTGAGCAGAAACTCAGGGAATGGTCCTTGGAGCAGGGTGGAGTCATAACCGAATTCGGTAACCTTTCGGTAGTTACTGCAGTGCGGAATAGAATTGCCAAGTTTACTGAGGTGGTGATGGGTGAGCTAAGCCAAGAAGACGTCCAGCTTGTCCGTAAGGTTATGGCATATTTGCGGGACAAAGAAATGATAATGCTGGACAGGGTGATGTGTCAAAATCCAGGCTACAAGAGAAATTGCCGTGTGTATTTTACGGCTGACTATCCCCGGATACCGTTAATGTGGGGTAATACCCTGTTTCCTCCAGAGGGAGGTAAGCCTGATTTTACCACCATTACCGTGGCTGAATGGCCGGAAAAGAAGGTCCTCGTCTTTCCCGACTCAGGTATAACCCTTATCCTGGGGAGCGACTACAAGGGTGAGAACAAAAAGGCAATGCTTCGTCAGGTAATGTACTGGGCTAAAACGGAAGGAAGTCTTGGACTTCATGCGGCAAGTAAGATTTTGCGAGTATTCCGGGATGGGAAATTGAGAGATTTCGGCTTTCTCCTTTTTGGTCTCAGTGGCACCGGGAAGACGGCACTCTCTTGCCATTCCCACTGGTTACGTTCCCCGGAGAGGGTGATAATTCGCCAGGACGATGTGGTAATACTCAGGTCTATTGGTAGTGCGATAGGCACTGAAGAGTCCTTCTACCTGAAGACGGAAGGTCTGGAGCCAGGCATGCAACCTCTTCTGTATGCAGCGGCGATAAGTCCTCGGGCGATACTGGAAAATGTGGCCGTTAATCCAGAAACAGGTAAGGTAGATTTCTTTGATAGTACATTAACCTCCAATGGACGGGCGATGGTTAAAAGAGGTGACATTGCTTTTACCGACAGTGAGGTTGACCTGGAGAGGGTTGACTTTGTGCTCTTTATTACCCGGCGCCAGGATATCCTTCCTCCGGTAGTACGCCTTACTCCCGAGTGGGGAGCGGCTGCCTTTATGTTAGGTGAGTCGGTAGAGACTTCAGCCGGTGACCCTACCCAGGCAGGCAAAGCACTGAGGGTAGTTGGCACCAATCCCTTTATCGTCGGTGAAGAAGAGGAGGAAGGTAATATCTTTCTTAGCATCCTGAGGAATAATCCTGGCATACAGTGCTTCATTCTGAACACTGGAAAAGTAGGTGGCGTAGATATGGGGCAAAAGATAACGGTTCGCGATTCAGTAAAGATAATAGAGATGATAGCCCGGGACAAGATTATATGGAAGAAGGACGAGTTCTGGGGCTATGAGGTACCAGTTCAAATCCCGGGGGTAGACCTAGCCCGCTTCGACCTGAACCGCTTTTACCCTGAGGAACAGGTACGGGAGATCTCAGAGAATTTAAAGCAAGAAAGGCTGGAGTGGCTTTCCCAGTTTCGGGGTCTGGACCGGGAGATTACTAAGGCTATTATGCCATAACACTAGTGTCAGACCAACAATAGGCTGTTATAAGTAGGTAAACCATAGCTCACAATCCACTATTCTGTTGATAGTATCCGCCGCTCTTTGGCTTTCAAATTCCTTTGAAGAGTAATCGGCATAGTTTTTCAACTAGCGCAAAATAGGCTACAATATTGACACGGCTTACCAGGTTTCCAAGGAGGAGAGACATGGATTTGAAACACTCGTTTCCATCACGTCGCTCAGCAGTAATGAGTAATCACGGCATAGTGGCTACCAGTCAGCCCCTGGCAGCGCAGGCTGGGGTGAGCATGCTACTACAAGGGGGCAATGCCATTGATGCTGCCATCGCCACTGCCGCAGCTCTAAATGTGGTGGAACCCATGTCGACCGGTCTGGGGGGAGATGCCTTTGCGCTAGTATATCTAAGCAGAAGCAATGAATTGAAAGCATTGAATGCCAGCGGCCGGGCTCCCTATGCAGCCAGCTTGGTAACACTCCGAAATCTAGGTTATCAGAAAATGCCTGCAACGGGCATTCATACAGTAACAATTCCTGGGGCCTTGGATGGCTGGTGTTCGCTGCTTGACCAGTACGGTACTATGAGCTTGGCTCAGGTATTAGCACCAGCCATCAAATTAGCCGAACACGGGTTTCCGGTCACGGAGATTATTGGGCATACTTGGAAGATGAATCATGCCAAACTGCAATCCAATGCCAGCGCTGCCCATACCTATCTAATGGCTGGGAGGACACCTGAGCCGGGTGAGGTTATTGTGCAGGTAGACCTAGCTAGCACCTTCAAGAAGATTGCTGCGGGAGGACGTGATGTCTTTTACCGGGGAGAAATTGCTGAAGCCATAGCAGCTTGTTCTAAAGAGAACGGTGGCTTAATCACTATACAAGACCTAAGCAGTTATACTTCTACCTGGGTGACACCAATAAGCACCAATTATCGCGGATATGATATCTATGAATGCCCACCCAATGGTCAGGGGCTTGTAGCCCTTCTGGCCTTAAATATATTGGAGGGTTATGGTCTGCGGTCTCTAGGGCATAACTCCCCTGAGTATCTACACCTCCTGATAGAGGCTGTGAAGCTGGCCTTTGCCGACGCCAACAGATACGTGGCCGACCCTGATTTTGTGGACATCCCTTTAAAGAGCTTGCTTGCTAAGTCTTATGCAGAGCGGAGAAGGCGCCTCATAGATACGAATAAGGCGAGGCAAGCGGTGGAGGCAGGCATCCCGGATACTGGGGGAGATACCGTTTACCTAGCGGTGACCGATAGCGAGGGTAACAGCGTCTCTTTTATCAATAGCCTTTACCAGGCGTTTGGCTCCGGCATCGTGGTAGAGGGTACCGGCATTTGCTTGCAAAACCGTGGCAGCATGTTTTCCCTGGAGGCTGGCCATCCCAACTGCCTCGCGCCTCATAAGAGGCCCTATCACACCATAATCCCAGCCATGGTCTTCAAGGATGGTGATTTGTTCCTCACCTTCGGTGTTATGGGTGGACTTATGCAACCGCAGGGGCATATCCAGGTGTTGCTCAACATTATCGATTTCGGTATGGGTGTGCAGACAGCTCTGGATGCCCCTAGATTCAGGTATATTCAAGGCAATGAATGTGCCTTTGAACCAGGCATTCCTCCTGGCGTTCTCCAAGAACTGTCTAACAGAGGGCACGGTGTTGCTAAGCTGGACGACCCATACTCTCAGGAATTTGGCGGAGGACAGGCCATTATGGTACACCCTTCAACTAAGGCCCTCATCGCTGGTTCAGACCCCCGCAAAGATGGTTGTGCCATCGGGGTCTGGTAATTGAAGGACGTGGGTATTTTGGAGGCACTCCGAATTCTCTCAGGCACTTCTCTCAAAGAGCAAGACTTTGTATTCTCTCAACTCGATGGTAAGCCGCTTTTGCCAAATACCGTTACTCACAACTGGATTAAGCTAGTACGCCGAATCGGACTTGACGGCATCAGATTACATGACGCCAGACACAGCCACGCCTCTTTGATGCTGAAGCAAGGCGTGCATCCCAAGATAGTTCAAGAAAGGCTAGGCCATGCAAGTATACAGGTAACGCTTGACACCTATAGCCATGTTGTACCAGGACTACAGGAAGCCGCCACAAGTGGGTTTGACGAAGCTATGAGGCAAGCCTTGCCGGAAGGCGTTGGCAAAGCTTCTTTAACATAGTAGATAATATGACCCATAGCATAAGGGATTACTCTTCAATTTTGTAATATTACAGTGAACAGTATATCCTAATCTTTAAGGAGCTTGTCACTGACATGTCAACAACGAACATTTTCGTTATCTTCGGTATTTGTGTCGCTATCCTGACTATTCCTTTGATTGTTATCTATATATCGTTTCCTTTGATACTCGGACGTTATATTAATCTTGTAGAGAATATCATAGTCGGTACTATTGGTACTTATGTTGTTGCCCTCGCCCTAGACTTTACTTTGCGCCGTAGACAAGAAAAAGCTGTCGAAAAAGTTGCGAGAGTAGCCTTGTCTGAAGCCTCACAAAGCATCAACGGAATGATGTCCTTGTTTGCAAGTATGATTAAGGCATCGTCAGATGGTTTTGTCCCTACGACAATCGACGATTTATTTGGCCCTAAATCCATAGACTTAATATCTTTGCACTTAGCTTTGAGTAGCCATGCTCCAGTGACTTCAAATATCACGTGGCTAGACCATATTGGCAGAGAAGCTCGACTCCTTGTGGATGGACTTACAGATATTCAACACCAGTATCAAGCATTTTTGCCTGAGAGTGTGTTGGCTACCATAGGGACACTGAGAAACAATAGTCTGTTCAGGGTTTTTATACAGTTGCCAAATGTGGTTACTATCGATGCACAACATAACATCCAGCGTCCGGTGCTCAATATACAGATAGAAAACTTAAAACCTCTCATGGATGAAATAGTAATTTCTGTTAAGGCGATTCAGCAATCGGCCGTAAAAATCAATGCCAAAATTGTGCCTACATTCCCAAGCTTTACATTTCGGGACGACGTTACTCCTAAAATCGGAGAATCCCGATTTGATGGTCAGCTAGGGCCTCCTCTTTTCATTAGCGAACAACCTCCAAGTGGCCATTAACAGGTAGAGCAACGCAAACCATCTGTTAGCAATCTGTTAGCAAAAATGAACAAGCCCCCTATTTGTTTATGCAATTAAGGGGCTTTTTAGCTTCAAAAAGTGGCGCGCCTAGAGGGATTCGAACCCACGACCCCCGGTTCCGAAGACCGATGCTCTATCCGCTGAGCTATAGGCGCATATATGGGGTGAGTGGAGGGATTTGAACCCTCGCTCTCCAGGGCCACAACCTGGCGCCTTAGACCACTAGGCGACACTCACCATAGATGGAAGTGATAGAAGTATAGCCTATTATAGCTAAAAGCCCTTGTCCTTTCAATGGCTAGCTATTATTTTAGGCTAGCTTTACTATAGTAACTCCGGCTCCCCCCTCCCCATATTCACCGGGGCGATATGATTTGACTAGTGGGTGTTTGGCAAGCTGTTCCCGGACCACTTGGCGCAATGTTCCTGTCCCCTTACCATGAATTACCGTAACCTGGTATAACCCAGCCACAAAGGCATCATTTAGGTATTTATCAAGCTTTAGCAGTGCTTCATCTACAGTGAGTCGGCGAAGGTGTAACTCGTCAGTGACCAGCCTGACATTGGCACGCTGATTATTCCTGTGCATAATAGCTAATACCTCTGGTCTGATTTTAGCACGAAGCTAGGGGTAGGACAATATGAAAGTCATCTGGTGTTGATTAGATGGCCTCGGTTTCTGAGGGCTGGCGGGGCTTATAGACGAAGGAGACGATGATTAGGGCTACCCCGGCAACCATAAGACAAATGCTGAATATTTCCAGCGGGGCTAAGAAATCACTAAGGAGCTGCGGCAGCAGTGTCTGGAGTTGAGCAGGCACATCAAGCTTGGTTAACTGTGTCCCAGCAAGATTTTTGATAATGAAGATACCGAGGTATTCAAAGGCTCCGTAAGTTGTAAATATGATACCTAACTTACGGGTAGCGCCCCTTACCTGACGATTTATGAGAATAATGCCCAGGATTAGTAGCAAAATGAAGCCAATGAGAAGCTTATAACCCAGTTGGAAGTAGCCAATATATTGCCTTGCTTGCTCAAGCTGAGCTAAGACCTCAGGGCCTAATGAGCTTTCGTTAAACTCAAACCTGAGTGGTATCAGTTCGTCGATATATTGATAAGCTTCATTTATGTACAGCTCTACTGTAGCTGGGATCGCTCCAGCAAGCTCTGGTGGTGGTGACTTCAGGATAGCCTCCCTCAGGTTGTCCTTCAGGCTATCCTTCACTGGTTCCAGGGAGATTACCAGGCTCAGGCTCTCACTCTTTCCTAAGAGGTAATCATAGGTAGAATAAATACTGGTGCGTGTCTGGTCTCTTATCCAGGGTTCAAGGTCAGTGATAGTATTAGCTAGAACCTCGGCTAGATACGGCTCTTCTTGACGGATTTCTTCACTGAGGAATTCTCTTGCTAATGAAGATATATCAAGCTCATCCACTTCAGAAACGATGAAGTCCGGGTTGAGGATGGTGTAATTTAGCGTCAGCGCCAAACCAAAAACAGATAAAGACAGAAAAAGCAAGAAGCTTAACAGACTGAGAGCCAAGCCCTTAAGGAACTTCATTTATGATATCCTTTATTCACTGATACTGACCTTGAAACCAAGGTGTCAATCGAAGTTTAGCCGAACCGTGAGTGTTAGTGGTCATATTCTACAGTTAGTAGCTAGTGAGGTCAACTCCGTTACTGCTCGTCGAGGTCGTGGGGGTTGACTTCCTGTTGAGCATTAGGCTATACTATGCACGGGAACTGTCAGCTAGTGAAATTTAGCTAAGCTTGAGTGCTTCCTCCAAGAAGTCTCGGCTTTAATTATGCCAAAAACAGGGTTTTGATGAAGATTGCTATTAGTGGCAAAGGGGGAGTAGGCAAGACTATACTGGCTGCTCTCCTCTCCAAGACATTTGCTGAGTCTGATTATTCTGTTTTAGCTATAGATGCTGACCCCGATGCCAATCTAGCTGCCACCCTTGGCTTTCCCGAGCCTGAGAAGATAACCCCCATCTCTGAGATGAAAGACCTCATTGAAGAAAGAACCGGGGTACAACCGGGGACGACGTCACCCTTCTTTAAGTTAAATCCTAAAGTTGATGACATACCGGAAAAGTATGCTGTGGAATGTAATGGAATTAAATTAATGGTAATGGGGCGAATGAAAAGGGGTGGTACCGGTTGTTATTGTCCCGAAAGTGCTCTGTTGCAGGCCTTAGTCACCCATCTACTATTGGCCAGGGATGAGGTGGTTATTTTGGATATGGAGGCTGGCATAGAACATCTGGGGCGGGCAACAGCTAGGGCAGTTGATAAGCTGATTGTAGTTGTGGAACCAAGCAGACGAGCCATAGAAACAGCCGATAGAATCAGTAAGCTGGCACAAGACATCGGTTTACATAATACTGCTGTAGTCGGCAACAAAATTCGTAGCCAGCAAGAACAGGAGTTCATAATCGCTAGCCTGCCTGGCTTTGAGTTCCTCGGCTTTATTCCCTATGACCAGGCACTGGTAGAGGCTGACCTGGCTAATCTTCCTCTCCTTGATGCCAGCCAGCAGATTACTAGTGAAGTAAGGAATATCTACCACAAGCTAGTATCTATCACCGAGATATAAATCATATAAAAATAAATAAAGGAGGTTTTTGTGGCCTACGACGCGACAAAAATGAAGGACTGGCAGATTGCAGAAGCTGCCGAAGAAAATATGCCAACCCCTGATGAGTGGCGGGAGAGGCTAAACCTGCAAAAGGATGAGATTATACCCTACGGGAGACTATGCAGGCTTGACTTCATGAAGATCATTGACCGACTCAAGGATAAGCCGGATGGCAAGTATATTGAGGTGACGGCTATAACTCCTACGCCACTAGGTGAGGGGAAAACTACAACGACGATGGGTATCCTGGAGGGTATGGGTAAGCGGGGGCTAAATGTAGGTGGCTGTATCCGTCAGCCCTCAGGCGGGCCCACTATGAATATCAAGGGAACCGCTGCTGGTGGTGGCAATGCACTACTCATCCCCATGACCGAATTTTCCATGGGGCTTACCGGTGACATCAACGATATCATGAATGCCCACAACCTGGCGATGGTGGCGCTTACTGCTAGGATGCAGCATGAGCGCAACTACAATGACGAGCAACTGGCCAGGCTTACCAGGATGCGTCGTCTGGATATTGACCCCACCAGGGTAGAGATGGGCTGGATTATGGATTTTTGTGCCCAGAGTCTCCGCAATATCGTTATCGGCATTGGCGGTCGCATGGATGGCTTTATGATGCAGTCCAAGTTCGGCATTGCGGTGAGTTCCGAGCTCATGGCGATGCTGTCAATTGTTAGGGACCTGGCTGACCTGCGTGGGAGAATGGACAATATTACCGTCGCCTTTGATAAGAGGGGCAATGCGGTTACCACTGGGGACCTAGAGGTAGGGGGCGCCATGACTGCCTGGATGCGCAACACCATTAATCCCACACTAGCCTGTACAGTAGAGTATCAACCCTGCATGGTGCATGCCGGGCCGTTTGCCAATATTGCTGTTGGTCAGTCATCCATCATCGCCGACCGCATTGGCCTGAAGATGTTTGACTACCATGTTACTGAAAGTGGCTTCGCCGCTGACATTGGCTTTGAGAAGTTCTGGAATGTCAAGTGCCGCTATAGTGGTCTCAAGCCACACGTTTCGGTACTCACCACTACCATCCGGGCATTGAAGATGCACGGTGGTGGGCCTAAGGTGGTGGCTGGTATTCCTCTGCCTGATGAATACACCAAAGAGGACCTGGGACTCTTGGAAAAGGGTATCCCGAACATGGTGCACCACATCAACGTCATCAGGACATCCGGTATCAAGCCGGTGGTGTGCATTAATTCCTTCCACACTGATACCAAGGAAGAGATTGCCATGGTCAGGAAGGCAGCTGAGGCAGCCGGAGCCCGCTGTGCCGTGTCTAGCCATTGGGCTGATGGTGGCGACGGTGCCCTGGAATTGGCCGATGTAGTAAAAGAAGCCTGCGAAGAAGAGAATGAGTTTAAGTTTCTCTACCCCATGGAAATGAAATTGCGGGAGCGGGTGGAGAAGGTTGCCAAAGTGGTCTACAGTGCCGATGGCGTAGCCTGGGCTCCTGAAGCCGAGGCTAAAGCCAAGAAGTTTGAGTCCGACTCTAAATATGATGATTACGCCACCATGATGGTGAAGACCCACTTGAGCCTCACCCATGACCCATCCATTAAGGGTGTCCCCAAGGGATGGTCTCTACCCATCCGTGATATACTAATTTACTCCGGGGCGAAATTCCTTTGTCCCTGCGCCGGGACCATCAGTCTGATGCCAGGAACCTCATCTGACCCTGCCTTTAGAAAGGTAGACGTGGATGTAAAGACGGGAAAAGTCACCGGGCTATTTTAATCAATCAAAGCGGAAGGTGATTATTTGAGCTTCAATATTGCTGTAGCTGGAAAGGGTGGTAGCGGAAAGTCGTCTATCGCCAGTCTCATCATTCGCTACCTGAAAAAGAATAGTTCAGGACCAATCCTGGCGGTTGATGCTGACCCCAATGCTAACTTAGGAGAGAGCTTGGGGCTAGCTGTAAAGCAGACTATTGGCTCAATAATTGCTTCCTTTAATGAGGAAAAGATAAATATCCCTCCGGGAATGACCAAAGAGGCTTATCTTGAGTATAAGTTGAATGAAACTGTCGTTGAAAGCAAGGGGCTTGACCTGATAACCATGGGCCGGGGTGAGGGTCCCGACTGCTACTGCTATCCCAACCTCATCCTGAGAAAATTCACTGACACCCTATCACACAGCTATGCCTACATGGTCATGGATAACGAGGCCGGGATGGAGCACCTAAGTCGGAGAACCACCCAGAATGTTGACGAGCTACTAATAATCTCTGACCATTCGGTGAAGGGTGTCCGAACCGTTGCCCGAATAAGGGAGCTAGTCTCCGAACTTAAACTGGTAGTGAAGAGGCAATCAGTAGTAATTAATTTTGTCCCCACTACCCTAGACCCACTTGTTAGTGAGGAGCTAGCCAGGCTAGGGATTGACCCCACAGCTATCATCCCTTGGGATGAAGCAGTACGCCAGTATGACCTCAAGCTGAAGCCACTTCTTGAGTTGCCTGATACCTCCAAGGCAGTGACGGCGGTTAATGGGTTAATGACAAAGCTTCTTGCCTAGAGGAATTTGGCTAGCTAAAAATAAGGGGGTGAAAAATGTCGGCACAGATAATTAGCGGTACCGAGATTGCCAAGCAAATTCGTGAGGAACTGAAACAGGAGATTGCTGAGCTTAAAGAGAAACATAATCTTGTACCTGGATTAGTTACTGTCTTGGTGGGTGAAGACCCGGCATCACAGGTCTATGTTGGGTCTAAAGTGAGGACGTGTGAGGCTTTGGGTGTCTATTCAGAAAGGCATGACCGGCCGGCTGAGACCAGTGAAGAAGAATTGCTGGCTCTAATTGATAAGTTGAATAAAGACCCCAAGATTCACGGGATTCTAGTCCAGTTACCCCTGCCCAAACATATTAATGAGACCAGGGTGCTTTATGCCATTGACCCGAAAAAGGATGTTGATGGCTTTCACCCGGTGAATGTGGGCAAATTGATGATTGGAGAGCCAGATTATCTACCCTGCACGCCCCACGGAATTCAGCAGCTTCTAATCAGGTCTGGTGTTGAGATTGAAGGGGCAGAGGTAGTAGTTGTGGGGAGAAGCAATATTGTGGGCAAACCGATAGCCAATATCCTTCTCCAGAAGAGGGAGGGAGCTAACGCTACAGTTACTGTGTGCCACACCCGAACCAAGGATATGGCGTTTCATACCAAGCGGGCTGATATACTAATCGTGGCTGCTGGTAGACCCAAGGCGATTACTGCCGATATGGTTAAAGAGGGGGTAGTGGTGATTGATGTCGGCGTTAACCGCATAGGAAAAACTGCCGAAGGTAAGGCTATTTTATGCGGGGATGTTGACTTTGACGCTGTTAAAGAAAAGGCTAAAGCCATTACCCCGGTACCGGGTGGTGTTGGTCCAATGACTATAACCATGCTTATGCTGAATACAGTGCGGGCTGCTAAACTGGCGGCTGGCTTGGCTTAGGAAGGGAGGCAGAATTATGGAATATCAAATTGAAGAAAAGAGTGCGCCCGGCAGAGAGAAGGTGGAGGTACTGGGAGCAACTTTTGAGGCAGGTAAACCCGAAGGGGAAGACAGTGGAAAATGGAGGCAGAAACTGGAGAGTAGGGAGGAGAAGCTTAAGTACCTGCAAAACGGCGAGCGATATTGGTATGGAAGAGAATGGTATGGCAGTGAAAAGAGAAAGAACCCAGCTTAGGAAGGAAGGGGAAAAATGACGTTTGAAATTCCAAAAACGGCATATACTGGCAAGATTAAAGAGATAACACTGGGCAAGGGAGATAAAGCGATAACGGTGGGTGGGGAAACCTGTTATCCCTTTTACACTTTTGAAGGTGAGATGCCAAATCCACCTCGAATAGCCATGGAGGTTTTTGATTGTCCGCCTGAGGAGTGGGCGGAGGCTGCCTTGGAGCCTTTTGCTGGGGTAACCGATGACCCGGTTGCCTGGGCAAGGAAATGTGTTGACCAGTACGGGGCGGAGATGATATGCCTGCAACTAGTAAGCACCGACCCCAATGGGCTTGACCGAGGGGCTGACGAAGCTGCTGAGGTGGTCAAGAAGGTGGCTGAGGCTATTGATGTTCCTCTAATTGTCTGTGGTACAGCCAATCATGATAAAGACACCGAGGTTCTAAGAAAGGTAGCCGAGGTTTGCCAGGGGAGAGACCTGATTCTCGGGCCGGTTGAGGAAGCAGACTATAAGCGGATTGGTGCCGCAGCTATTGGGTATCACCATACGGTGATTGCCTCAACTCCTATTGACATAAACTTGGCTAAGCAGCTTAATATTCTGCTGGGCAATCTTGGTGTCCCCGATGATTTGCTGGTGATGGACCCTACCGTTAGTGGTATTGGCTATGGTCTTGAGTATGCTTACTCGGTTATGGAGCGGGACCGGATGGCGGCGTTAACCCAGCAGGATGAAAAGCTCCAGTTTCCTCTTATCTGCAACATAGGTAAAGAGGTGTGGAAGACAAAAGAGGCAAAAATTTCACCAGAGGAAGAGCCCAAACTTGGTGACGCCAAAAAGCGGGGTATTCTGCTGGAGGCTATGTCAGCCATGTGTTTGCTTCTAGCTGGGGCTGATGTGCTAATTATGAGACACCCCGAGGCAATAAGGTTGGTTCGGGAGATGATTGCTGAACTGACAGCAAAATGAATTAGAGATTGGAGGCTGACGGAAGATGGCAGAAGCAGAAACCAAAAGTTTTGATGCTGCTAGTATTGAGATGATAGAAAAGGCGGCTAGTGATGGGGTTAATACCGCCTTTGACCGGGCGGAAATGATGAAGCCCTGCCCCATAGGCTCAGTGGGCAGTTGCTGTAAGAACTGTGGTATGGGACCCTGTCGGGTACCCCTACCTAAAGGGAGAGAGGAAACCCCAGAGGAGAAAAAGAAGAGACGGGGTATCTGTGGGGCTACCAGTGAGACCATTGCCGCCCGTAATTTCATCCGGATGGTAGCTGGTGGGGCGGCGGCACACTCCGACCATGGTCGGGGGGTGGCTGAGCTCTTCTTGGCAGTGGCTAAGGGAGAAGCTCCAGGCTATGAGATTAAAGACGAGCAGAAGCTCCTACAGCTAGCTCTGGACTGGGGCATTGAAATTGGAGACCGCAATAACAACGAAATAGCTATTGACATCGGTGAAAAGGCTCTGGCTGAGTTTGGGCGACAAGAGGGCGAGGTTTTGTTCCTGAGAAGGGCGCCCTTAAAGCGTCAGGAGCTATGGCGTAAGCAAGGGGTTGCTCCGCGGGGCATAGACAGAGAGATTGTGGAGATAATGCACCGAACCCATATTGGCGTTGACCAGGACTACCAAAACCTGCTTAAACAAGGCGTCAGGGCGTCAATAGCTGATGGCTGGGGTGGCAGCATGATTGCTACTGAGCTTCAGGATATTCTGTTTGGCACCCCGGCTCCCGTTCTGGGCCAGGTAAACTTGGGGGTGCTCAAAGAGGATGAGGTAAACCTAATCATTCATGGTCATGAGCCGCTACTTTCGGAGATGATTGTCGCTGCTGCTCAGGACCCACAGATGATAGAACTGGCTAAGTCTAAAGGAGCTAACGGGATAAACCTAGCTGGTATGTGCTGCACAGCTAATGAGATAATAATGCGTCACGGAGTACCGCTGGCCGGCAACTTTTTACAACAGGAGCTGGCTCTGGTAACCGGGGCGGTGGATGCCATGGTGGTAGATGTCCAGTGCATTATGGAGTCCCTACCTGATATTGCCCAGTGCTACCATACCAAGATTATCACCACCTCGCCCAAAGCTAAAATTACCGGTGCGCTACATATTGAATTTGACGAGCACAAAGCTATGGAGTCAGCCAAGGAGGTAATCAGGACGGCAATTGAGAACTTCCCCAAGAGAGGCAAGAATATCCGCATTCCCCAAGAGCGGCATGACCTGATTGCTGGATTCAGCCATGAGACCATTAACTACCTGCTGGGCGGCTTGTTTCGGGCTTCCTACCGTCCGTTAAATGACAACATCATCAATGGCCGAATCAGGGGCGTAGCCGGTGTTGTTGGCTGCAATAATGCTCGCTCCGCTCATAATGAGGCTCACATTGCTATGGTGAAGGAACTCATCAAGAATGACGTGCTGGTACTCCAGACCGGCTGTAGTGCTATGGCCAGCGCCATGGCCGGTCTTATGGTGCCAGAGGCAGCGGCAGAATATGCTGGTGAGGGACTGGCTTCAGTATGTGAAGCGGTTGGCATTCCGCCAGTGTTGCACATGGGTTCCTGCGTTGATAACAGCCGCATCTTGATGGCGGCTACCGCCATGGTAAAAGATGGCGGCCTGGGTGACGACATCAGTGACCTGCCGGCAGCTGGCGCTGCCCCGGAGTGGATGAGCGAAAAGGCAATCTCCATCGGGCAGTATTTTGTCGGCTCAGGGGTATTCACTGTATTCGGTGTAACCTGGCCCACCACAGGTAGTAAAGAGGTAACTGACTTCCTGTTTAAGGACTTTGAGGATATGTATGGTGGCATGTGGGCGTTTGAGCCAGACCCAATTAAGGCCGCCCACCTCATGATTGAACATATTGATAAGAAACGCCAAGCGTTAGGTATCGATAAGGCTAGAGAGAGAGTACTTTATGATATGGCGATGAGACGGGAATTGGCATAGTCTAAGCACTAAGGCTAGGAGAGAGGAGGATAGGATATGTCTAAGATTATTGCATCAGCCGCGATTAGAGGGGCGTATAAGATTGTTGACCAGGCTGACAAGAAGTGGCAGCAGGCAATGGACCGGTGGGGACCAAATGAACCGGTGGGCTTTCCCAATACTGCCTATTATTTGCCAGTAATTTATGGAATTTTAGGCATCCCGGTGGAAAAGCTGGGCGATATGGAGCAGGTACTTAAAAAGTGCAAATTCCTGCTCCCACCCCCAGTGAGGGAGACCTGCCCTCTGCCGTATCTAGCGCCAGCCCTTGATGCTGGGATGGCAACCTTCTTCGCTGAGGAGCTCATTGAAGCGATAAGGTATTTGGAGGCGCCTGATTTTTATGCTAAGCAGGAAGACCCGACCGATAGTAACATCTGGTTAGGTGCCGCTGACGATGTAATCCTCAGAAAGAGGGGGATTGAGTTTGTTGATGGCACTGCCCCAGGTTTTGCTGCCATCCTCGGTGCCGCTCCCAGCCCGGAGATTGCTAAGAAGATTGCTCAGGAACTCCAGCAGAAGAATCTCTATGTCTTTATGTCGGCTGAGCATAACGGGAAGAGGTTCTCGGAGCAGCTTATAGAGGCCGGGGTGCAGATTGGATGGCCAACTCGTCTGGTCTCCTTTGGTCCTGATGTTACGGCGACTGTATTTGCCGCTGGGTTTGCTATCAGGGTAAGCTTCTCCTTCGGTGGCATTGGGCCTGGGGAATACAGAAAACACCTTATCTATAATAAAGACCGCACCTTTGCCTTCGCTATGCCGCTGGGCTATGTTACTGATGAATGGTATGCTAATGCGGCTGGGGCAATCAACTTTGGCTTCCCGACTATCGCCGATACGCCAATACCCGAGGTTTTGCCCACTGGGGTTTGCACCTATGAGCATGTTGTCTCCAATGTACCACACGACAACATAGTAGCCAGAGCGGTAGAGGTGAGAGGGCTAAAGGTTACCGTAGCTGAGGTCCCGGTGCCAGTAGCCTACGGCCCCGCCTTTGAGGGCGAGCGAGTCCGGGGTGAGGACATCTATCTGGAGTGTGGTGGTGGCCGGACACCTATGGTTGAATGGACTACCTCTAAGCGAATGGATGAGGTTGAGGATGGGAAGGTTGAGATAATTGGTCCAGAGATAACTGATGTTGCCGCTGATTCCAAATTACCTATGGCTATAGTGGTTGAGGTGGCCGGAAGAGAGATGCAGGCAGACTATGAGCCTATCCTGGAGCGGCAAATTCACCACCTGATAAACTACGCCCAAGGGCTAATGCACATCGGGCAGAGGGATATTGCCTGGCTACGAGTGGGTAAACAGGCGGTAGAAAAGGGCTTCAAGCTGCATCACATTGGGGCTCTCCTCCATGCTAAATTGCATCAGGACTTTGGCCGAATATTCGACAAACTGCAGGTAAAAATCTATACCAAAGAAGATGAAGTAAAGGAGATGGTAGACAAGGCAAGAGCAGTATATGGAGTTCGTGATGCCAGAATTGAAGGCATGACCGACGAGACAACTGACATATACTACTCCTGCACGCTGTGCCAGTCCTTTGCCCCTAGCCATGTCTGTGTTATCAGCCCGGAGAGAACTGGTCTCTGTGGCTCCTATAACTGGATGGATTGCAAAGCCGCTTACGAGATTAACCCTACTGGACCAAACCAGCCGGTGGAAAAGGGAGAAACCGTCGATGCTAAGCTTGGGCAGTGGAAAGGGGTAAATGAGTTTCTCTTTAAGGCTTCCCGCGGGAAACTAGACCATTATAACTTCTATAGCATAGTAAATGACCCGATGACTACCTGTGGCTGCTGTGAGTGTATTGCTGCTATTCTGCCTATGTGTAACGGAGTAATGACGGTAAATAGAGAGTATACGGGGGAAACTCCGTGCGGGATGAAATTCACTACCTTGGCCGGGACTATTGGTGGTGGCTTAAGCACTCCAGGGTTTGTTGGTCACGGCAAGTATAATACCACCCAGAGAAAATTCATTCTGGGTGATGGTGGCATAAAGAGGTTGGTCTGGATGCCCAAGATGCTGAAGGAGGAGATTGCTGACCGGCTTAAGGCTAGGGCTGAGGAGTTGGGTGTGCCTAATCTCCTTGATATGATTGCTGATGAAACGGTGGGCACAACCGAGGAGGAGATTCTCCCCTTCCTGGAAGAGAAGGGACATCCCGCTCTGGCTATGGAGCCAATAATAGGCTAGAAAGGAGTGAGTAGGAATGCCGCTTACCGGGATACAGATATTCAAGTTACTCCCCAAGACTAACTGCAAGGAGTGTGGGGAGCCTACCTGTTTGGCTTTTGCCATGAAATTAGCTACTGGCAAGGCGGAACTAACCCTCTGTCCTTATATTTCCGAGGAGGCGAAGTCACAACTGGCTGAAGCCGCTGCTCCTCCGATTAGAGCAGTTACCATCGGGGTTGGTGACCGGGCATTGAAGGTTGGTGGCGAGACGGTAATGTTTCGCCATGAGAAGAGGTTTGAGAATCCCCCTGCTTTTGCCATCCTTATCAGCGATACTATGGATGAAGCTGAGATTGACCGCCGGCTGGAGAGGTTCAATCAGCTCCAATATGAGAGGGTAGGGCTTACCCTTCGCCCGGAATTGATAGCCATAAAGAATGAATCAGAGGATGCGAGACAGTTTGCCGCGGTAGTGACTAAAGTACAGCAGAATAGTGACGGCGGCATTATTTTAATGAGTAGTAATCCGGATGTCCTGGCAGCTGGACTAAAGGTGTGTGCTGACCGAAAGCCACTAATATATGCTGGCACTAACGATAACCTTGGCCCGGTGGCTGATTTGGCTAAGGAACATTCGTGCCCGGTAGCCGCAAAAGCATCAGGACTTGAGGAACTGAGCCAGTTGACGACTAAATTAACTGAGGCCGGGGTTAATGATATCGTTCTTGATTCCGGGGCAAGAACCGTTCGCCAGGTGTTTCAAGACCAGGTGATTATCAGGAACTTGGCGTTAGCCAAGAAGTTTCGTCCTCTGGGCTTCCCCACCATTGTTTTTCCAGGTGAGATGACCAGTGACCCGATGAAGGAGGCAGTAATTGCCTCTATGTTGGTAGCTAAATACGGTGGCATTATTGTTCTTTCCGACTTTCAGGGAGAAAGCCTATTCCCCCTGCTTGTGGAACGACTCAATATCTATACTGACCCCCAGCGCCCATTGGCGACCACACAAGGAATCTACGAGATTGGTAATCCTGATGAGAACTCGCCGGTGCTCATTACCACCAACTTCTCACTTACCTACTTTATTGTCTCCGGTGAAATAGAGAGTAGCAAGGTGCCCAGCTACCTTCTGGTTATGGATACCGAGGGGCTTTCGGTAATGACTGCCTGGGCCGCCGGTAAATTTGTGGCTGACCTTATGGCACCGTTTATCAAGAAGAGCGGTATTGAAGACAAGGTTAAACACCGCAAGCTGATAATCCCTGGCTATTCTGCCGCCGAGAGTGGCGGCTTGGAAGAAGAACTGCCCGGCTGGGAGATTATGGTTGGTCCCAGAGAGGGAGCTCATATCCCAGCCTACCTTAAGACATGGAAACCTTAAGGAGGAAGTCATGATTCTTATTGGGGAAAATATCAATGTAATGTCTAAAATTATCGGCCCGGCCTTAAAAGAGAGAAATCCGAAGCCTATTCAGGAACTGGCTAAGGCTGAGGCTGAAGCAGGGGTGGATTATCTTGATATCAACATTGGTCCTGCCCGCAAGGCCGGGGATGAATTGATGGAATGGGTAGTCAAGGTAGTGCAAGAGGTTACCGATAAACTGTTATCCTTGGATACCACCAATCCGGTGGCTATGGAGGCCGGACTGAAGGTCCACAAGGGCAGGGCTTTGATTAACTCCATCTCTTTAGCCAGAATGGAAGAGGAACTGCCTCTGGTCAAAAAATACGACGCTGACTTCATTGGGCTCTTGTGGGGAAGAGAGGGAATGCCTCGTGATGCTGACGAAAGAGCCATGATAGCTGATGAGCTTATGACTAAAGCTATTGAGATGGGTATTCCTTGTGAAAGCATTTGGTTCGACCCTATAGTTACCCCGGTGGTTAATATTGAGTCAAACCAGGCTAAGCCGTGTCTGGAGTTTATGAGCACACTGGAGGATATTGTTCCAGGGTGTAAATCCGCAGTAGGCTTATCTAATGTTTCTAATGGTGCACCTACTGACCTCAGGCCTATTCTTAACCGTACTTACCTCATGATGCTTATGAAGTACGGACTACATTCGGCAATAGTTGATGCCTTTGATGCTGAGTTAATCAGCATAGCCAGAGGTGAGAAGCCCGAGCTTGTTGACCTGGTGCATCGGATAATGGATGGTGAGAAACCTGCCCTCTCCTCCTTAGGTGAAGAAGAGATAAAATATGTGAAGACAGTAAGGGTACTTACTGGGGAAAGTCTTTACTCTCATTCCTGGCTTGAGATATAATACTCTAATCTCTTGGAGAAGGTGAAGCCATGGTTAAGGAAATTCCATTAGTATGGCTGGCAGCGTCGGGGTGTACTGGTTGCAGCATTTCGTTGCTGAATTCAGCTAGCCCCAGAATCAAGAATATACTCATTGACCCGATAGTCCCTGGAATGCATATCAATCTCCGATTCCATCAAACGATAATGGCGGGTGCTGGGGAACAGGCAATTAAGGTATTAGAGGATACGGTTGCCGAAAAGAAGGACAATTACGTTCTGGCTGTTGACGGAGCCATTCCCACGGCTACCGATGCCATATATTGTGCTATGGGGGAACGGAATGGTAATCCAGTCAGTATGAAGGATAGGTTTGTTGAACTAGCCCGGGATGCCCTGGCTATTCTGGCGGTGGGCACTTGCGCTGCTTTTGGTGGCATCTCGGCAGCGGCTCCCAATCCCACCGGCTGTCAGCCAGTGAAGAAGGTACTTGAGGCCAAAGGGATTAGCAAACCGCTGATAAATATCCCCGGATGCCCACCCCACCCTGACTGGTTTGTGGGTACAGTAGCCAGTATTTTGTTAAATGGGCTACCTAAAGCTGAAGACCTGGATGATAACCTGAGGCCACTAGCCTTCTATGGCAAACTAATTCATGAGAACTGCCCTCGCCGTGCCTACTTTGATGAAGGCAAATTCGCCAAGAAGCCCGGGGATGAAGGATGTCTCTATGAGCTTGGCTGCAAGGGACCGATAACCTATGCTGACTGTCCCTTAAGGCGATGGAATAACGGAACCAACTGGGTTATCGGTGCTGGTGCTCCTTGTAATGGCTGCACCCAACCTGAATTCCCTGACCTGGTGGCACCCTTCTATGAAAAGCTGGTGGATGTTGAGCTACCTACCATCGGTGCCTATTGGACGGCTGGCAAGGAGGCAAAATAGTGGGGAGAATAGTAATTGACCCGGTAACCAGAATTGAAGGCCATCTTAAAATTGAAGCCATAGTTGATGGTGGGGTGGTTAAGGAAGCCAGGAGCACCGGTAATCTTTTCCGTGGGATTGAGCTTATCTTAAGAGGGAGAGACCCGCGTGATGCCCAGATAATAACCCAGAGAATTTGCGGGGTCTGCCCCCAATCCCATGGTATTGCCGCTGCTTTGTGCCTGGATAGTGCCTTTGGCATTGCCGACAAGATACCGGATAACGCCCGAATTATGAGGAATCTCATCCATGGGGCGCATGTTGTTCAAGACCATATTCTCCACTTTTATCACCTGGCAGCCCTTGACTATGTGGACATAACCGATGTTGCCAATTACGAAGGTAAAGATTCCGCCCTGAATTCCATAAAGGACTTCATCTCCCGGGGTGAACTGGGTCCGTTTTTACCTCGTTACGAGGGAGATTACCGCCTGCCTGCAGAAATCAACCAGCAGGCAGTAGCCCACTATGTTAAAGCGCTTGAAATCAGGCGCATTGGTCATGAGATGGTCAGCATCTTTAGTGGCAAGATTCCACACAGTGTAGGGGTTGTTCCCGGTGGAGTTACCAGTACCCCAACTGTTGATAACATAATGTCCTTCCTGTGGAAATTACGTACGTTACAGGATTTCATTAACAACGTCTATATCCCTGATGTATTGGCTATCGCTGGCGCCTATCTTGATTATGCTGAAATTGGGGTTGGTTGCCAGAATCTGCTTTCCTACGGAGCTTACGACTTAGAGGGCAGAGATGCCGACTTGACTCAGAGACAGCGGTTGTTTAAGCAGGGGACTGTCTCGGCTGACCTTAAGCCTAATGAACTGGACTTGAATAAGATAGCTGAGGATGTTAGGCACTCTTGGTATCAGGATTCATCATCGGGGCGGCATCCCGCTGATGGCGAGACCAAGCCCGATTACGACAAACAAGGAGCGTATTCCTGGACAAAATCGCCGCGCTATGACGGGAAGGTTCACGAAGTTGGCCCATTGGCCAGAGTGGCTGTCACCTATGCCTTCGGCGACCCGATGATGAGGAAGTTAGTCGATTCCTCCCTGGCTCAGCTAAAGGCTCCGGCTTCAGTGCTTTTCTCGGTTTTGGGTCGTCATCTGGCTCGGGCCTTATCGGCTAAGTTCATTGCCGACGCCATGGAAAAGTGGCTACTGGAGCTAAAGCCGGGAGAACCTACCTTTGTTGAGTACACTATTCCGGAGGAAAGTAGGGGTGTGGGTATAACTGATGCTGCTCGCGGTGCTCTGGGACACTGGATTGAAATCAAAGAAAAGAAAATTGCCAACTACCAGTGCGTGGTGCCCACCACTTGGAACATCTCACCTAAGGATGACAAGGGTAACCCGGGTCCCGTAGAACAGGCTCTAATCAACACAAAAGTAAAGGACGAAAGTAATCCCTTTGAACTTATGCGAATTGTTCGTTCTTTTGACCCGTGTCTTGCCTGTTCTATCCATCTGATTACCCCCAAAGGTCGAGACTTAGCTCAATTCCGTATAGTGTGAGGTTTAAGGAGTAAAGATGATTGTTTCAGCGCCAAAACCATGGGAGGAAATCTTAGGCTACTTGGAGGGGGAGGATAATATCTTTCTTTTAGGCTGCAACGGCTGTGCTGAGGCTTCCAACAGTGGCGGACCGGTTGAAGTTGCTGAAATGAAAAAGAAGCTGGAGGAAGCTGGCAAGAAGGTTACCGGTGCTATGGTCATTGATTTCTTATGCCAGAAAGCTTTGGTCAAATCACGGCTAAGACCGAGGACGGAGCAGGTTGCTGCTGCCGATTCAATTCTGGTGATGACCTGCGGTCTCGGTGTTCAGGCAGTGGCAGCGTCGGTGAATAAGGTCTGCCACCCGGCTTGTGACACCGTCAATATGGGTGGCAGCCGGGGGGAATGGACTGGCGATGAGAGGTGCCTGGAATGCGGTGATTGCCTGCTGGAGTATACCGGAGGAATATGCCCGCTTACTGCCTGCACCAAGTCATTAATCAACGGCGCTTGTGGTGGCGCCTCTCAGGGGAAATGTGAGCTTGACCCGGATAAGGACTGTGGCTGGGAACTAATTTATCAGCGGTTGAAGCAGAAAAACCAGCTGGATCAACTGAGGAGATTTATTCCGCCAAAAAGCTGGGATAAGATGATGCCTAACCCGAAAATGATGTCCACCGCCCTGTGGGCACTGGAGAAAACCGGCTAGAGGAGAAGGGTAAAATGAGTCTAAAGTCAAGTCTTGAGGCGGGTAAGTTTGTCATCACGGCTGAGATTGGTCCGTTGAAAGGGACGGACACCACTGAGGTTGAGGAGGCAGCCGAGCTTCTGAGAGGAAGGGTGGATGCCGCTAATGTTACTGACCAACAAAGCTCGGTGATGAGGCTCGGCTCATTGGCTGTCTGTCATCTGTTGAAAAACAAGGGACTTGAGCCTGTGTTACAGGTGACCTGCCGGGATAGAAATCGATTGGCGCTACAATCGGACCTGTTGAGTGCCTATATGCTGGGAATTGAAAATGTACTGTCTATTACGGGTGATTTGCCTTCACTTGGTGACCATCCCCAGGCCAAGCCGGTTTATGATTTAGACTCAGTACAGCTCTTGTGGGTAATAAAAAGGTTGAATGAAGGTTACGATATGGTGGGCAATGAGCTTAAGGGGAAAACCAGTTTCTTCCAGGGAGCAGTGGTGACTCCGATGGCGGATACTGAGGCTAAACGTGAACTACAACTGATTAAGATGGAGAAAAAGATTGACGTTGGGGCTAGGTTTTTCCAGACCCAGGCCGTTTATGATGTTGATAGCTTCGCCAAATTTATGAAGAGGGTGGAGGGATTTGGTATCCCTGTATTAGCTGGAATAATACCCCTGAAATCGGCCGGTATGGCTCGATTTATGAATAAGAACGTGGCTGGTGTCTTTGTGCCGGAAGAATTGATTGAAGAAATGGCTAAGGCTGAAGACAGGACAGTTACTGGAGTAGAGATTGCCGCTAAATTAATCAAGGGGCTAAAGGACGTCTGTCACGGGGTGCATATCATGGCTATCGGCTGGGAGAAGAAGGTGCCGGCAATCTTGGATGCCGCCGGACTGTGATAGTTCCCCATTTGAAAGGCACTGATTAACCTGATTACGGGATGGAAAATACAGCGCTATCATCACCTAACGGGAAGGACTATGAGTATGGCTATGGGCTGGCTTATAAGCTCGCCGGTGAGCAACTAGCCAAGATTGATAATATCAAACAGCATTGCCTTAAGAGTGGTGCCAGGTGTGAGACCATAGATGCTAAGAAGGTGATTATCCTTGAATATTTGAACCGGTCATATCAGGTAACTCTTCCTGATATTGAGATTTCACTGAGGGATAGTGAAGAAGCGGTTCCACTGAAAGATAAGATACTGATACTGCACTATTTAACCCGGGCAAAGGGCACCCCAGCCTCCAGTAAAATGATAACCTACAAAGAACTACCAGAAGGGGCTAGCTATTTCCCAACATTCTTCAAGAGAACGATAAAACCGCTGGTAGACCACTTTGGCCAGGAGCCTCAGCGGCTAGTAGATGCTGTGGAGAAGTTGGGTGGCCAGAAAGCAGATTATGGTGATGTGGCGGTAACTATCAATGCCTTCAGCCGGGTACCGATAACTTTAGTCCTGTGGCGAGGCGACGAGGAATTCTCCCCAGAAGGTAACATACTATTTGATAGCACCATCTCTGATTATCTGTCAACCGAGGATATAAATGTGCTGTGTGAAATCATTGTCTGGAGGTTAGTTAAATCGCTAGGTTGAGGAGGTGATAACCCTGGCAGAGGTTGATATAAGAGAACAATTGAGTGAGATTTTATCCCACTATACTGGTCAGAGGGATGAGCTCATTCCTATCCTCCAGGAAGCTCAGGAGCGGTTCGGCTACTTACCGGATGAGGTGATGAGTGGCATCGCTAAGTTTCTACGGCTATCTGAGAGCACTGTTTTTGGGGTAGCCACCTTCTATGCCCAGTTTAAGTTCACTCCTACTGGCAAGAGGATAGTTAAGGTATGTCGGGGAACTGCCTGTCATGTGCGGGGAGGAGCGCGCATCCTGCGTGAGGTAGAGAAGCGGTTGGGTATCAAGCCGGGGGAGACTACTAGTGATTTTGAATATACCCTGGAAACAATAGCTTGCTTTGGTTCGTGTGCCTTAGCTCCGGTTACGGTGGTTAACAAGAATGTCTATGGACGAATGACGGCTACTAAGGTAGGGCAAATTTTGGCTAATACTAAGTAGCAGTGGTAATGAGGTGCCATAGTGACCTTTGACGAAATACAGAGCCAAGCAATATCAGAGTGGGAAGCTCTGGAACATAGTGATAAACCACGCATCATGGTTGGTGCCGCTACCTGTGGTCGGGCGGCTGGTGCCCTAGCGGTGCTTGAGGCTATCAACTCTAAATTGGCTCAGCAGAATATTCAGGCTACTATCATCCAGGTTGGCTGTATCGGGCTTTGCTATGCTGAACCGCTGGCCAATATTATCAAGCCAGGCCGTCCTCATATTTACTACGGGAATCTTACCCCTGAGATAGCCACCGAACTTGTTGAAGACTATCTCGTTAAGGATAACCCCCGCCCTGACCTGGCTCTAGGAACGGTTGGCGATGACGGTGTTAAGGACATCCCCAAATTTTTTGAATTACCAATGCTCAAGCCCCAAGTGCGTGTTGCTCTGCGCAATTGTGGACTTATCGACCCAGAGAATATTAATCACTATATTGCTAACGATGGTTATAGTGGTCTGGTCAGGGCGCTGGGGATGGCACCAGAGGCGGCGATTGAAGAGATAAAGAAGTCAGGTTTGCGAGGTCGCGGTGGTGCTGGCTTCCCCACTGGTCTAAAGTGGGAATTCTGCCGTAAGTCTCCGAGTACGGTAAAGTATATTATCTGCAATGCTGATGAAGGTGACCCCGGTGCCTTTATGGACAGATCTCTCTTGGAGGGTGACCCCCATGCTGTTTTAGAAGGGATGCTCATCGGTGCTTATGCTATCGGGGCAACCGAGGGGTATATTTATATCCGAGCCGAGTATCCCCTTGCTATTGAGCGCCTAAATGTTGCTCTCCACCAGATGGCGGAGTGTGGACTGTTGGGTGATAATATTCTAGGCTCTAATTTCAGCTTCCATATTAAGCTCAAGGAAGGAGCTGGGGCTTTTGTCTGCGGCGAGGAAACGGCGCTGATGGCTTCAATTGAGGGCAAGCGGGGTATGCCTCGCTCACGTCCCCCATTCCCTGCCCAGGCTGGACTGTGGGGTAAACCAACTAATATCAATAATGTGGAGACCTGGGGTAATGTGTCGGCTATCTTACAAAGAGGTGGCGACTGGTATGCTAACTACGGTTCAGAGACGAGCAAAGGAACCAAGACCTTTGCCTTGGTCGGTAAGATAAATCGCACCGGACTTATTGAGGTGCCAATGGGCATCCCCATCCAAGAAATCATCTATGACATTGGCGGTGGAATCCCTGACGGTAAGCGCTTCAAGGCAGTTCAGACCGGCGGCCCGTCAGGTGGCTGCCTGCCGGCAAGCCTGCTGAACCTGCCTGTGGACTATGAGTCACTAACCCAGGCTGGGTCTATTATGGGCTCGGGTGGTATGGTGGTAATGGATGAGGATACCTGTATGGTTGATGTTGCCCGTTATTTCCTTTCCTTCACCCAGTCTGAGTCGTGTGGTAAGTGTGTCATGTGTCGCCTGGGAACAAAGCAAATGCTGGATATACTAGAGAATATCTGTAACGGTAGAGGTAGACTGGAGGATATTGACCTGCTTCTGGAACTCAGTGAAGCGATTAAAGCTGGCTCACTCTGCGGCTTGGGCCAGACAGCACCTAACCCGGTGCTGACCACTATCCGCTACTTCCGGGACGAGTATGAGGAACATATTAAGAGACACCACTGCCGGGCGGCGGTCTGTCCGGGATTAGTCACTGCCCCGTGTAGTCATATTTGCCCAGCGGGTATTGATGTGCCGCGTTACGTTCGCTTTATTGCTGAGAGCAAGCCAGCCGAAGCACTGGCGGTAATCCGAGAGAAAATACCCTTCCCGGCGGTCTGTGGTCTGGTTTGTTTCCACCCGTGTGAGGCTAAGTGCCGCCGAGGTCAGCTAGATGAGGCGATTGCCATCCGGATGTTGAAGGGGTATGCTGCGGCGCACGACACCGGTGAGTGGAAGCAAAATATTAAGGTGGCTCCGGCTACCGGGAAGAAGGTAGCCATCATTGGCTCGGGACCGGCTGGGCTGACCGCTGCCTACTATCTGGCTAAGCTGGGGCACTCAGTTACCGTATTTGAAGCACTGCCCGAACCCGGAGGTATGATGCGGGTTGGTATTCCTGACTATCGGTTGCCCAAGGACATCCTTAAGGCGGAGATTAAAGAGATACAAGATATTGGTGTTGAGATAAGGACAAGTAGCAAGGTTGACTCATTAGACGGGCTATTTGAGGAAGGCTATAATGCTGTCTTTTTGGCCATGGGAGCTCACCAGGGTATCAGCATGGGGGTTGAAGGGGAAGACAGCCCGCGGGTGATAGAGTGTGTAGACTTTTTGCGGGAGGTGAGTCTGGGTAAGAAGGTAGAATTAGGGAATAGAGTGGCCGTCATTGGTGGTGGTAATGCTGCCGTTGATTCGGCGCGAACGGCGCTTCGTCTCGGGGCTAAGGAGGTGACCATCGTCTATCGTCGCACCCGAGCTGAGATGCCAGCTAGCCCGGAAGAAGTTGAGGAAGCTCTGGCTGAGGGGGTGCAGATTTACTTCTTGGCGGCGCCATCGCGGATAATCAGCCAAGATAGCCGAGTAGAGCTGGAGTGTATTCGCATGGAGCTGGGGGCAATGGATGCCAGTGGCCGACGGCGACCAGAGCCAATTAAGGGTAGTGAGTTTACCATGGACTTTGACACCATCATCGCTGCTATCGGTCAGCGTCCCGAGATTCCTCGCCAGTTTAATTTAGCCATTGGTCGAGGAAATGTCGTTGAAGTTGACCTGGATACCCTGGCCACCAGCCGGGAGGGAGTTTTTGCTGGTGGTGATGTGGTGAGTGGACCGGCTTCGGTTATTGAGGCGATTGCTGCTGGAAGGCAGGCGGCAATCTCAGTAGACAAATATTTGGGTGGTAGTGGGGCTATTGATGAAGTGCTGGCACCACCTGAGGAAGCGGTCGCCCCACTTGAGGAGGCTGAAGAGAAGCGGCGACCGCAAATGCCGACTCTCCCGCTGAAAGAGCGGCTTGGCGGCTTTAGTCAGGTAGAACTTGGCTATGATGGTGAGATGGCGATTGAAGAGGCAATACGGTGCCTGCGGTGTGACCTTGAGGAGCGTGAGTAACTGTGGACGAAATCAGACTAACCATTAACGGTCAAGAGGTTACGGCGAAGAAAGGGATGACCGTACTGGAGGCAGCCCAGTTAGCTGATATCTATATCCCTACTCTCTGCCATGACCCTGACCTGGAGCCATATGGGGGCTGCCGTTTGTGCGTGGTCGAAATTGAGAAAATGCGCGGTCTACCTACTGCTTGCACTACACCAGCTACTGATGGGATGGTGGTACACACTGAAACCCCAGCCGTTAACAACGTGCGTCATACTGCCATTGATTTGTTTCTCGCTGATCATCCTATGGATTGCCTCACCTGCCCTAAAAACCAGCGGTGTGACTTGCAGAAGGTTGCTGCCTATCTCGGCATTAACGAGCGGCGTTTACCCAGAACAGATAGGTCACTCTCGATTGATACCAGTAACCCGTTTTTCTACTTTGACCGCAATTACTGCATTCTTTGCGGTAAGTGCGTGCGTGCCTGCGACGAAGTAACTGTGATAAACGCTATTGAAATAGTTGACCGTAGCTACCCCAGCCGGGTCAGCCCCTTTGGTGATAGACCGCTTCTAGAATCAATTTGCCAGTCCTGCGGTGAATGTGTTGCCCGCTGCCCGGTTAACGCCTTGATGCTTAAAGATGCTATGACGCCGACCCGGGAGGTAGCAACTATCTGCCCTTACTGCGGTGTTGGCTGCGGGATGTATTTGGGCACCCGTGATGGCCGTATTGTTTCGGTGCGGGGTGATAGAGAAAACCCTGCCAGTAAGGGACGGCTCTGTGTCAAGGGTCGCTTTGGCATTGCTGAATTTGTTCATCACCCAGAACGTTTGACTACCCCACTTATCAAACGAAATGGGAAACTTGCTGAGGCAGACTGGGAGGAAGCGCTGGAGCTGGTTGCCAGTAAACTGGCCGACTATAGGGACCAGGTAGCCGTAATCTCCTCAGCTAAGTGCACTAATGAGGATAACTATATTATTCAGAAGTTTGCCCGGGCAGTACTAGGCACCAACAATATTGACCACTGTGCTCGCCTGTGCCATGCTCCCTCGGTGGCGGGGCTGGTGCAAAGCTTTGGCAGTGGAGCCATGACCAACTCCAGCAATGATATTGGTGATGCTGCCTGTATTCTGGCTATTGGCACCAACACTACAGAAACTCACCCGGTGATTGGGTTTAACGTGAAGAAGGCGGTGCGCCGGGGGACAAAGCTCATCGTGGCCAATCCCCGTGAGATACATCTCTGCCGCTTTGCCGATATATGGCTAAGTCAACGGCCAGGCAGTGATGTCGCCTTGCTGATGGGCATGATGAAGGTCATTGTGGATGAGGGACTGCATGACCTGGCTTTTATAGAGGAGCGTTGCGAGAACTTTGAGGCTTTTAGAGAGGCGCTTAATGGCTTTGACCTGGCATTTGCCGAAAAGATTACCGGGGTGCCCCAAAACCAAGTAGCTGCCGCCGCCAGAATGTACGCTACTAATCACCCAGCCGCCATTCTTTATGCGATGGGTATAACCCAGCACTCCCACGGCACGGATAATGTTATCGCTACGGCTAACTTGGCGATGCTTACCGGCAATATTGGTAAACCGGGAACCGGGGTGAACCCATTACGGGGTCAGAATAATGTGCAGGGCGCTTGCGATATGGGCGCTCTGCCCAATGTCTATCCTGGCTATCAGGCAGTAGCTGCCCCAGCTATCAAGGAGAAATTTGAGGCGGCTTGGGGTGGCACACTTTCTTCCACCCCAGGGCTAACTATCACTGAGATGCTGGAAGCTGCTTACCAAGGGGAGGTGAAGGCTCTCTACCTTATCGGTGAGAACCCCATGCTAAGTGACCCTGATGCTTCTCATGTCCGAGAGGCGCTTGAGAAGCTGGAGTTTTTGGTAGTTCAGGATATTTTCCTGTCTGAGACAGCCCAGCTAGCCGATGTTATTCTGCCTGGGGCTACCTTTGCTGAGAGGGATGGCACCTTCACTAATACGGAGCGGAGGGTACAGCGGGTAAGGAAAGCCATAGAGCCTATTGGCAATTCTAAACCTGACTGGTGGATTACCTGCCAGATTGCGTGGAGGATAGGGGGCAAAGGCTTTAATTTTGCGCATCCTTATCAAATTATGGAGGAGATTGCCCGTCTTACCCCTAGCTACGGTGGTATCTCCTATGAACGTTTGGATGACGGAGGCTTGCCATGGCCCTGTCCTACTCCGGAACACCCAGGAACTCCTATCCTCCATACTGAGCAGTTCACCCGGGGTAAGGGCAGGTTTATACCCCTGGAGTATAAGCCACCTATGGAACTACCTGATGATGAGTATCCGCTGGTTCTGACCACGGGGCGCAGTCTATTTCACTTCCATACTGGCACCATGAGCCGAAAAGTAACGGGGCTTAACATATTTAAGGGTGAAGAGCAGGTAGAGATAAATCCTGAAGATGCTCTGAGGTTAGGTATTGTTGATGGTGAGATGATAAAAGTCATCTCTCGGCGAGGAGAGGTGATAGCCAAAGCTAAGGTAACTGATATTTCACCAGTCGGGGTGGTCTTTATGACTTTCCATTTTGCGGAAAGCCCGACCAATGTGCTTACCAACCCGGTTCTTGACCCCGTATCCAAAATACCCGAGCTTAAGGTATGCGCAGTAAGAATTGAGAGAATATAAGCTGGTGGAGACGGGGGAGAGTCGAACTACATTCACACCAAAAATAAAAACCCTTAGCTAAGCGTCATGCTTTCTGGGTCGCATTTAATCAACAGGGAAGATTGTCAAGTAAGTCCCACGGTTTATAAAGAAGCTGCAAACGAATTATCTTAATGACAGGGGAAGGTCCGAAGTTCCTTGGATATATGGTTTGTTGCAGGAATAGCAAAAAAATTGGCAAGGAGATTATGCTGCCCGCCCTCCAGTCGATAAACTGAGAGTGGCGCACCGCCAATTAGATGTTTTGGCTTTCAAATAGCTCACCTACTAGCCTGCCCGCTCTCCATTACTACCTTGAGCTTTTCCACAGTGCGCTCCACATTTCCTATAATGTACTTTTCCATGAACAGTTTATCAATCACCTTCCCCAAGAACTTCCCTGGCAGTGTATAATAGCCAATCTCTGTAACCAGCGTGCCATTATCCTTGGGCTCAAGCCTATGAGCGAAAGTTAGACGCATCCCAGCGGATGTTGATTCGAAATCTAACCTGTTGGGCTGTTCGTATTTACTTATTCTGGTAAAAGACCACATTTTTACGCCACCAGGCCCTTTCATCGCTTCTCTGTATGTTGTTCCAAGGCCTACAGCCCCTTCAGAGCGATCCTTTACCTCGACAAGATTGTGAACCCACATCAGCATGGTATTTGGCTCAGCCATAAAGTCAAACACCTTTTCTATGGGCACATTGATGAAGACGCTTCTCTCAATATGAGCCATCTTTCCCCTCCTTTGCCTTCACTTAGCTAAATTACGAAACCCACGACAACGATTTGAAAGCCATGAGCCGAAATGCAACCAGATCAACCTTTGGTTTTGAGTTGGGGTGATTTTATATCTGGTCAGCTTCAGAGAAAGCGAAATAACTCCCCGAGCGGGACTCGAACTTCTCCTCCCAGATGGAAGGGGAGACCACTTCGAATCGATCTACACCATTACCAAAACCTAATCTGAATGCAAAAAGCGCTAGCGGGGAAAAGCTAGCGCTGCTGAATTTCTGGTGGAGACGGGGGAGAGTCGAACTCCCCGTCCAGAAGAAGCTGCTCAGAATATACTACAAGCTTAGTCAGCTCTTTAATCTCACCTAACTAACCTCTGCCGACCGAGTTTAGCTAGGCCAGTCGAGAACTCTTTCGCAGTCCTTATCGACGTCTGGGCTGTGGCACCTCAACTTTTCGGCACCCAATCCCAACCCATTGAGGCGAGGTCAGGTTGGATGTGCTGCCTATTTAGTTAGGCAGCAATGTATGCTGGTTCTTCGCCAGTTAGTTTTTGCCACTTGTTTTGCGAGGTTAGTGGCACACCTCGGCTTGCAACCCTGTAGCCTACCTCCCCTGTCGAAACCACGCGTCCCCACTGACTATGGACAGCTTAGATGTAAACTACCTCCTTTACAATCTCTTTGTTTTTACGATTCGTCCAATCTCTCTTTCTATCTCGCGGCGAATTATAGACTCTCGCTTGTCGTATAACTTTTTACCTTTGGCTAATGCCACCTCAACTTTGGCAATACTGTCTTTAATATATAATCGTAATGGAACTAAGGTAATCCCCTTTTCCTGCATTTGGCTGGTGAGATTATCAATCTGCTTACGATGTAGTAAAAGCTTCCGCCGTCTCGTTGGCTCGTGGCTCAAATAGCTACCTGGCTCATAGCGGGCAATATGAGCATTCAATAACCATAGTTCACCTGCCTCAGGTCTGACATAAGCATCGCGCAGATTCACCCTCCCGGCACGGATTGATTTTATCTCAGTGCCAGTGAGGGCAATACCAGCTTCAATGCTATCCTGTACATGATATTCGTGATACGCCTTACGGTTGGTGGCTACTGTCCTTATTGCCATTCTTAATTATATCATTTTATCATAGTTATAGCTAGGGCAAAGAAGCTTACATTGAGATTGTTTATTAACCTCACCCCCTTAATCCCCCTCTCCTTGAGAAGGAGAGGGGGGAGTGTAGGTTGCTAAACGACCTTCTTACATTAACCTAAGCTCACTTAATGGGTGAAAAGACATAGTGGGCGGTAGAGGACTTGAACCTCTGACCTTCTGCGTGTAAAACAGACGCTCTAACCAACTGAGCTAACCGCCCATAGGTGGCGCGCTTGGCGGGGCTTGAACCCACGACCTCAGCCTCCGCAGGGCTGCGCTCTATCCAACTGAGCTACAAGCGCCAGTGACAAAATCTCTGGCAAGCATATATGTTTTAGAATTTGCCCTTATTATTAAACTAATTCCTTCACTCGCTAAGTTTTGGTGCCGAAGGGGAGATTTGAACTCCCACGCCCTTGCGGACACTACGCCCTGAACGTAGCGCGTCTGCCATTCCGCCACTTCGGCCTGATGACTGATACCAGATTTAAAACCTCGGGCATATCAACCCACACCGGTAAAAAGGCGGGAGTCCCTCGCCTCCTTTCCAAGGTAGATTATACTTAGCTTAGCTCAGCGTGTCAAACAGTTTCTGTGAGATTGCTTATTAACCTCACCCCCTTAGTCCCCCTCTCCTTCTCAAGGAGAGGGGGAAGATATTAAAAAGAGGGGCTTCACCCCTCTTAGACACCCTGTTAGATTTAACCTCCCTACTTAGTAGAGGAGGATTGTTTGAAAGGCTTCACCCCTTCAATCTACCCTCTTTAACTATGGAGAGAGACTTTAGAGAGGGGCAAAGCCCCTCTCTTACCTACACTCCCCCTTCCCTTATTAAGGGAAGGGGGTCAGGGGGATAGGTTGCTAAACAACTTCTTTTGTTAATGTGGTACCAGTGGTCTTTTTACTGTTATCCGGACTTCTCTGTAGTTGAACCAGAAAGATGTTCCTTGACAGGTTTGGCGAGCCAAAAACTGGGTTATCTATTGACATTTCCATGCTATTAGGTCTATATTATAGTCTCAGCATATGAACTAACCCTTTTCAATTTTAAAAACAATTAGGAGGTAAGAAATGAAATTGGTAGTTGTTGGTTTTGGACAATGTGGTAACAGGATTGCCGATGAGTTTGCCCGACTAAATAAGAAGGCGCGGGGTCAGCGGGGAATCGAGATAATTACCGGTGCCTTTGCAGTAAATACCGATGCTGCTGATTTAAGCGGGCTATACACCATAAAGCCTGATTACCAGCACAGAGTCCTCATTGGCGGGGAAAGGACCAGGGGTCACGGTGTAGCCAAGCTGAGTGAGCTTGGCGCCGAACTAGCTAGAGAAGATGGTGATAAAGTTATTGATGCCATAAGGTCAACCAAACGGTTCTTTGAGACCGACGCCTTTCTGCTGGTTGCTGGCGCTGCCGGGGGCACCGGCTCAGGAGCAATACCCATAATAACACAGCTTATAAGAGAGCGCTATGGGGACAAACCAGTATATAACCTTGTTGTTCTCCCCTTTGAGCACGAGGAGACGACAGAGGAAAGGACTGTCTATAACACCGCCGTATGCCTTAAATCTGTTTACTCGGTGGCGGATGCAGTAATTCTGATTGATAACCAGAGGTATGTCAGAAAAGACTTCTCCTTAAGAAACAACATAGCCAAAATCAATGAATTAATTGTTGAGCCATTCTATAATTTGCTCTGTGCTGGTGAAGAGAAGAAGGCAAAACATATTGGCGCTAGGATGCTTGATGCCGGGGATATAGAACAGACCTTATCGGGATGGACGGCAATCGGCTATGGCAAATCACCGTTACCCCTAATTAGGCTGCCCTTCGAGCGGACGCGGAACTTCAGACGGAAGAGTACCGAGACCCATAAGGGGATTCAGGCGATGGACGAAGCCCTCAGTAACTTATCAGTCCCGTGTAACCCCAAGGATGCCGAGAGGGCACTATATCTCATCTCAGCCCCAGCCAAGGAAATGAATATGGACCTGATTAAGGAGCTTGGCGACAGCCTGCGGGGTATAGCCCCTGAGGCGATAATAAGAGATGGTGATTATCCCCGGGAGAGGGGCGCGATTGATGTAATCGTCGTCCTGTCGCAGCTTACCGATGTGGAGAAGGTGAGAGATTATTATGCTAAATCGGCTGGCGTTGTTGAAGCGATAAAAAGAAAGCAGGAAACGGCAGCCCGCAGACTCAATGCAACCGAAGAGGCATCAAAGGATGTTCCCACGCTACTATAGGTCAGGTGCCAGTAGGGTTGGGAGATTCGTGAATGAAATTCTGGAAGAGACGAAGGGAAGAGAAACTCTATAAGCAGTGGGTACAGCATAGTGGCCTTCCCCCTGGGTCTATTCCTCAAAGGGAGGTAGCTCAGGTTGGGAAAATGGGAGGGGAGGAAAGAGATAGATTACGACCGTATAAAGAGAAGCTTGTAGCTATAATCAGAAAGCTGTTGAAAGTGTAGCTAAGCGGTTTTCTGGTTGGGCGTGGCGAGGAAGCGGTTGGAAAGGGAACCAGTATCGCCTACCTTCACGGTTATGCCACATAGTATATCCCCTGCCTAGGAGCCAGAGTGGGAATCTTCATTTGCGTGACAGCTCTTCTGGGAGAGTACGTTTACCTCTGTGTAACCTTGAAATCGGTGAACTTTTGACTGGCCTGGGGCGAGAAGGTTAGAGTTTGCTCATTATGCAATGCCTTTAAAACAAGGGGGGTTTAATAGTGTCTCTGGTAGATTTACCACGAGTCAGTCTAGGTGTCTTTCCCACGCCGTTACAAGAACTAGTAAACCTGTCGGAAACTCTTGGCGGGCCGCGCATCTTTACCAAACGTGAAGATTTGAGTGGTCTTGGTGCTGGTGGAAATAAAGTGCGCCATTTGGAGTTTGTCCTAGCTGATATAAAGCGCAGCGGGGCCGATACCGTCATCAGTACCCTTAGTACACAGTCCAACTACTGTTTGCAATTAGCCGCCGCTGCCCATAAGTTAAATATGAGCGCTGGCTTTGTACTTTATGAGGGACAACACCCTGAGATGCAAGGGAACCTTCTCCTGCAGAAGATTCTTAACTCCAGGGTAAAAATCCTTAAGGGGGACCGTTTAACTGGGGAGTACACCGCCAATGTGGATAAGGAAATGGACAAGATGGCTCAAGGATATATCAAGACGGGGCATAAACCCGTCATCATTAGATATAGTCGCGACCCATATTACGATAACCTAGCAGTAATTGGTTGGGTTGATGGTGCTGAGGAACTATTACATCAATTGCAAGTTGATAGAATAAATGCCCAGTATTTGGTGGTTTCCGTTGGCAGGGGTATTACCTCAGCCGGATTAATCCTTGGTCTTAAGCTTCTTAATTCGCCACTGAAATTTGTTGGCATTAGTGTCGGTATGAGCAAGGAGGAAATTATCGGGCAGGTTATACAAAAAGCCAATGATGCAGCTAACTTCATGAATTGGGATGTAAACATAACTCCAGAGGACGTGACAATCTACGATGAGTACCTGGGTGAAAAGTATGGGGTTGCTACTAAAGAGGGTTTGGAGGCAATAAAGCTCGTGGCTCAGACGGAGGGACTCTTCCTTGACCCGGTATATACCGGGAAGGGCATGGCTGGACTTATTGACCTAATAAAAAGGGGGAGATTCACGTCAGAGGATACGGTCGTCTTTCTTCACACCGGTGGATTTCCTGCTATATTTGCTTATGACAAGGAAATCATTAGTTCCATTAAGTACTGATTGGTTGGTTTCCGCGTCTTTTCGGCTGACTGGATACAAACCTGCCCTCATTACTCCTCTAGTATTTTGGACTCATTGGTGTTTAGAAACAACACGGAGGTATCTGACGACTCCAAGGCAGGCTGCAGTAAGCTTGACAGCGATAACCATCAGGTGGTAATTTGTTACCGCGAACCTTTGACGACTTGCCACTAGTTAAGTGAACGGAGTTATTGCCACCCGCCCAAATGCTGAACACCTCACCAAGCCTAACACCTTTAAGCGTAATGCGGGAATATTAGGTCGTGCCGTTACCTTTTGAGCAAGTGGCTGAGGAAAGTTAATAATGGCGAAAGTGATAAAATTACTCTCTGGAAATGAGGCTCTGGCCTTGGGAGCCTACCACGCTGGTGTCAGGGTGGCCGCTGCCTATCCGGGCACTCCAAGCACTGAGATACTTGAGTCTCTAGCTCGCTTTAAGGATATCTACGCCGAATGGTCAACGAATGAGAAGGTGGCTATGGAGGTAGCCTTAGGGGCATCCTATGCTGGAGCTCGCTCGCTGGTATCTATGAAACACGTCGGGCTGAATGTAGCTAGCGACCCATTTATGGCGGCCTCAACCACCGGGGTCAATGCCGGGATGGTTGTAATCTCGGCCGATGACCCGGGAATACACAGCTCTCAGAATGAGCAGGATAACCGTTACTATGCCAAACTGGCCAAAGTGCCCATGCTGGAGCCTAGTGACAGCCAGGAAGCCTATGAACTTATGGCGTATGCCTTTGACATTAGTGAAAGATTTGATACCCCGGTGCTGGTGCGCACCACTACTCGTATCTCCCACTCCAAGTCAGTGGTGAGAGTAAATCGTCGCCGGGTTGCACCAGTCAGGCAGGCAGGTTTTCAGCATGATGTGGAAAAATATGTTATGTTGCCGGTTTATGCTCGGCTCAGACGTCCATTGATAGAGGAACGTCTGGTCAGACTAGCCGACTTCGCTGAGACCTTCCCCCTAAATCAAGTACTGTGGGGCAAGCATCATCTTGGTGTGGTGACCAGTGGAGTTGCCTACCAGTATGCTAGAGAGGTTTTCCCCACGGCCTCGTTTCTCAAGCTGGGTATGACCTACCCCCTTCCCCAGAATTTGCTACGCAGCTTCGCGTCTCAGGTAGACAGGATGATAGTTATTGAAGAACTTGCCCCATTTCTCCAGGAAAGTATCCAGGCTATGGGGATAAAGGTTACCGGGAAAGAGTTCATTCCCAGGATAGGCGAGTTAAATTCAGGTATTATTGAGAGAAATAGCCGCACTGCCGGGCTATTGGTGGAGACTTCAGCCCGACAAACAAGGATAGCCCCGGAGCTACCTAGACGTCCTCCCCTTCTGTGCCCCGGTTGCCCCCATACTGGCATATTTTTTGTGCTCAGTAGTATTGGACGACGCCTCAAACTGCCGGGTTCTAAAGGTAAGGTGCCAAAGGAACCAAAGTTAATTATCACCGGGGATATTGGCTGCTATACTCTGGGCACCTACCCCCCACTCTGTGCTATGGACACCTGCGCCTGTATGGGTGCTAGCATCGGTCAGGCACTAGGCATGGAGAAGGCCGGTATCGGCGATAAGGTTGTGGCTGTTATTGGTGATTCCACATTCCTTCACGCCGGCATAACCCCACTGGTAAACGCAGTCTATAATGAAGGACAGATAACGGTTATAATCCTTGATAACAGGACTACCGCCATGACGGGGCATCAGGAACACCCTGGCACTGGTATTTCGGCACAGGGAAAAGAAACCAGAGCGGTGGAGCTAGAGCAACTGGTTCGGGGTATTGGCATCAGTGATGTCAAAGTGGTTAACGCTTTTGATATGAAGGCGCTAAGGGCTAATGTCAGGAGTTCCATAGATAGTGCCGAGCTTTCCGTTATCATAGTCCGTGGCGCTTGCTCAGTGCGTGTGCCGAAGCGCACTGAGCCTAGAACCATTGATACTGAGAAATGTAATCAGTGTGGTATTTGCCTTCTAATCGGGTGCCCAGCCATTCAAAGTGAAAATGAGCAGGTTTATATTGACACTGCTCTGTGTGTTGGCGACATTTGCACTATTTGCCAACAGCTTTGTCCCCGGCAGGCAATAGCTCCGCAGTCTAAGATAGAGGTGACGAAAGCACCGTGAAGAAGCTAGATATACTTATAGCTGGGGTGGGTGGTCAGGGTGTTATTCTGGCTAGTGACGTAATGGGTGAGGCAGCTTTAGCTGCTGGATACGACATCAAGAAAACAGATACCCTGGGGATGGCACAGCGAGGGGGTAGTGTAGTGAGCCATGTACGAATAGCCCACCGGGTCTGGTCCCCCTTGAGCAAGGAGGGTGAAGTTGACATAATAATTGCCTTTGAGAAGTTAGAGGCAGCTAGATGGAGTCACTATCTCCGGCCCGGAGCGATAGCTATCGTCAACAACCATGCGCTGCCGCCACTGTCGGTCAACCTAGGCAATGAGCGGTATCCCGGTGATGAGGAGATAACCAATATCCTGAGGCGGTGGACAGACCGTATTTATTTCGTCAATGGCACCAGCCGGGTTAGAGAACTGGGTAACATCAGGACGCTTAATATGTTTATGTTGGGATGTGCCTCACTGTTTCTCCCGCTCAAGGTTCATATCTGGAAGAATACTATTTCTCAGCGTGTACCATCCAAGATACGGCAAATCAACATTGCTGCCTTTAACCAGGGTAGAAAGGAAATCAGAAATGTCCATCTCTGAGAGGGTTCAGAAAAGTATGGCGCAAGGGTCGTGGATTCGGAAGATGTTTGAGGTGGGAGCTAGCCTGAAACAGCAGTATGGGAAGGAGAACGTCTTTGACCTTACTCTGGGCAATCCGGTGATAGAGCCTCCCGCAGAGTTCCATAGGGAGCTGAAGAAGCTGGCAGAGAACCCTCTGCCGGGAATGCATAGATACATGCAAAACGCTGGTTATGTGGAGACAAGAGCGGCGGTGGCAGCACAGCTTTCACTGGAGACCGGCATCAAGTTCACTGCTAACCATATCATCATGACCTGCGGTGCTGCGGGAGCATTAAATGTGGTGCTGAAGACAATACTTAACCCAGGAGACGAGGTCGTCATATTCGCCCCTTTCTTTGCCGAGTATGTCAACTATATTGATAATCATGGTGGGGTAACCAGAGTCCTACCTACCGACGAGCAGTTTGTACCCAAGCTCGATGTCCTTGAAACTGCCATTGGGGCGAAAACCAAAGCGGTACTTATAAACTCCCCCAACAATCCTTCCGGCGCCGTCTATGGTGAGGACTTTATACATCAGCTTGGGGAGTTGCTCAAAAAGAAGGAAACCCAGCATGGGGCACCGATTTTCCTCATCAGCGATGAGGCCTATCGCAAGATTATCTACGACGGGCAGAATTATCCCTTTGTTTGGCCCCATCACCAGCAAAGTATTGTTGCCACTTCTCACTCCAAGGATTTAGCACTGCCTGGTGAGCGTATTGGCTACATTGCCGTACATCCAAGCTGTAGCCAGCGAGAGGAGTTGATGGACGGCTTTATTCATTGCAACCGAATACTGGGGTATGTTAATGCCCCGGCTCTGATGCAACATGTAGTGAGCCACTTGCAGTCAATAACTGTGCCGGTAACTGAGTATCAGAGGAAGCGAGATTTCTTATACAACCATCTTGATGAAATGGGCTATTCAGTGATGAAGCCTCAAGGGGCTTTCTACATGTTCCCCAAATCACCGCTGGAAGACGACGTTGCTTTTGTGAGGGAGTTACAGCAGTGGCTGGTGCTGACCGTGCCCGGTCGTGGCTTCGGGGCGCTAGGGTATTTTCGGGTCTCATACTGTGTTGATGACAAGACGCTGGAGGGTTCCCTAGCTGGTTTTCGTAAGGCTGCCCAAAAATTCAATCTATGTTAGTCTCCAGTACTAAAGGGAAACTGGAAATGGAGGGATTATGGATGAGAGGTCAGGAAAGGAAAAGAGGGCATCAGATAATGTGGCGGAATTGAAAGCTAGAGAGAAAAGAGAGCCCATCGCCTCCTTCCTAAAAATGCGACTGCTGGAGCTATCTCCGGGCTATGCCAAGGTAGTAGTGAAGTTAGTGCCTGAATACCAAAACTTCAATGGTCTAATTTTTGGTGGTATTGTTATGGCGGTGGCTGACCAGGCGTTTGCCTACGCCTCCAATTCCCTGGCCCATCCCAGCATAGCCTCCCAGTTTAACATCCATTTCATCGCCGCTGCCGAGGTAAATGATGAACTAACCGCCGAGTGCCGGGTGATAAAGAGCGGCAGGCGAGTCGGGCTCTCTGAAATGACAGTGACTAATCAGGAGGGAAAGCTCATCGCCAAGGCCACCGGCACAACTATCCCTATAGGCTAAAATTGATGTTAACCCTATCCCCTGTATCCTCTTCCCCTTATTAAGGGGGGAGGGGAAGATTTTATAGAGAGGGGCAAAGCCCCTCCTAAACTCCCCATATTTTTAACCGCCATCAATTTAGAGCAGTGAAAGTCAAAGAGAGGCGAAGCCTCTCTTACATAACTAACTCCCCCCTTTCAAAGAGAGGGATAAAAGGAGTGAGGTTAGTAAACAGTTGTCTTACCCTTGGTATTGACATACCGATTTTCGTTATGATAGACTATCACATTATTACGATTATACGTTGAGGGTCTATGGCTATGTCTACCTTCTCTTATAGATGGGAGAGAACTAAATTCGTATTTACCGGGCGCACTGAGGTGCGCTTGGGGGGTTTTGAATATGCATACTTAGTCAAGTAACTATATTTGGCTTAATCTGATACAGAGTACCTCCCAGGCGGAGGTGCTTTTATTATACGGTAGCTAGCGATTGCCAAAGATGTGGCAGAGTTAACCAGACACAATAGAAGGTAATATGATGCCAATGGAAAAGTGGGATACAATTCCTAAACTTATTACACGCAACTATGAAAAATGGGGCCACCGGACAGCTATGTCTATGAAAAATTTCGGTATCTGGCAGAAATATAGCTGGCAGGACTACTATGAAAAGGTAAAATACTTCTCCCTGGGCCTGGTGAGCCTTGGTCTGGAACAAGGAGATGTAGTTTGCATTATTGGGGATAATGAACCAGAGTGGTTTTGGGGAGAGTTCGCTACTCAGGCAGCCGGAGGTATTGCCACCGGCATATTCGTTGATTCTATACCATCTGAGGTGAAATATATTGCGGAACATTCTGACGCCAAATTTGCTGTAATTAATGACCAGGAACAGGCAGATAAGTTTCTGGAGATAAAGGACGAATTACCCTTACTAAAGAAGGTCATTTACTGGGACCCCAAAGGCTTGAGGAACTACGATGACCCTATTCTTATTAGCTTCACTGAAGTAATAAAGCTGGGCAGAGAATACGAAGCAACCCACCCCGGCTTGTTTGAGCAGAATATGGAGAAGGGTAAAGGGGATGACATTGCCTTTATCTACTATACTTCAGGAACCACTGGCTTACCTAAGGGAGCCATGCTTACTCACCGAGCCCTGATAACTACGTCTCAAGGTTTCATCAGTCGCTACCCACTCAGTGAAAACGATGATTTGATTTCCAATTTCCCGGCAGCCTGGGTGGGAGATAGTTTTTTTGCCACCATTCCCCATTTACTCACTGGGGCAAGACTTAATTTTCCTGAGGAGCCGGAAACCATTGCTGAGGATACGCGAGAAGTTGGTCCCAACTTCGTGATATATGGTCCTCGGCAATGGGAAAGTCTGGTTAGTGAGATTCAGATAAAGATGATTGACGCCCATCCCCTAAAACGTTTCGCCTATAACCTGTTCCTGCCAGTAGGTCATAAAATTGCTGATATCGAATTACAAGGCAAAACACCAAATCTGTTTTGGCGGACTCTC
>Ga0209979_1000684_pt1 | contig 43007 bp, 38 predicted proteins | sample AnhtaG_FD_183114 | JGI IMG/M metagenome (GOLD analysis project Ga0209979, IMG submission 183114) | Deep subsurface microbial communities from Anholt, Denmark to uncover new lineages of life (NeLLi) - Anholt_01485 metaG (SPAdes) (version 2) | ecosystem: Environmental > Aquatic > Marine > Oceanic...
TCCTCTGCTCCGAGCTATCGGATCACATGACGGGCGAGACGCTGGTCATGGACGGCGGCGGCATGGCCGGCGGTCAGGCTCCTACCGGCCTGGCGCCCCGTATTCCCCTGTGAGAGGCGTCCCATGGGCCAGATGGACTTCGAGCTAACAGGAAAGGTGGCGCTGGTTCTGGGGGGAGCGACCTCCCTCGGGCGAGCGCTGGCTGTAGCCCTCGCCGAGGCGGGGGCCGACGTGGCGGTGACATCCTGCACTCAGGACGAGCAGGAGGAGGCAGCCGTCAACGCGACGGTGGACGAAGTGCGGGCCATCGGCCGCAGGGGTTTCGCCGCCGCCATCGACGTCACCGGCGCCACTCAGGTGGACGCGGTCGTCCAGCGAGTGGTGGACGAGCTGGGCGGCCTGCACATCCTGGTGAACAACCCCGACCTGCCCTTCGCCAAGCCCCTGCCGGAGGTCAGCGACGAGGAGTGGCAGCGGGTGCTGGCCACCAACCTGACGGCGGTGTTCCTGGCCAGCCGGGCAGCCGCGCGGATCATGCTTCGCCAGGGCAAGGGCAAGGTCATAAACGTCAGCTCTCTGTTGGGCGAGCGGGGCGTCATCAACAGCGCCGCCTACTGCGCGGCCAAGGCGGGGGTGATCAACATGACCCGTGCCCTCGCCCTGGAGTGGGCTCGCGAGGGCATCAACGTCAACTGCATCGGCGTTGGCTTTCTGGACGATGTGCCCGGCATTGGCGAGCACGAGGCACTGAAAGCGTCCCTGGAACGCTACCTGCCCATGCGCCGCCTCGCCCACTCGCAGGAGATGGCTGGCCTGGCCGTCTACCTGGCCTCCGACGCCAGCGACTTCGTCACCGGCCAGACCATCTTCATCGAGGGCGGGGCGCTAAGCCACGTCTAGGGCTGCCGCCTCTACCGCTCGCTCAGATATTGGACCGGCTCTGGCCGCCGTCCACGTTGATGCAGGCCCCGGTCACCCAGCTAGCCCGCTCCGACACCAGGAAGACCACCACGTTAGCCACCTCCTCGGCGGTGCCGAAGCGACCCATGGGGATGTTCTGCCGCACGAACTGGGCCATGCCCTCGGGGTCCTCCTGCTGGCGGCGCCACCAGGAGCCGCCGGGGTGGCTGATGCTGCCGGGGGCCACCGAGTTCACCCGAATGTTCTGGGGAGCAAGCTCCAGGGCCATCATCTTGGCGTGGCTGATCATGGCCGCCTTCAGGGCGTTGTAGGTGGGGATGCCGCCCGACTCGCGGCCCCAGATGGAGGCGATGTGCACTATTGCCCCGCCGCCCGCTCGCTGCATGTGGGGGATGACGAGGCGGGTAGCGCGGGCCGCCGTCAGAAGGATCATCTGGAAAGTGGCCTGCCAGGCCTCGTCCGAATCGGCGGCCACCGAGCCGTTTACGTTGTTCACCAGGATGTCGATGCGGCCGAAGGCGTCGGCGGTGGCCTGCACCAGCCGCTCTACGTCCTCAACCTTGGTGACGTCGGCCTCCACCGCCAGGGCGCGCACACCCTTGGCCTCGACCTCCTTCGCCGTCTGCGCCAGCCTCTCCTGGCCGCGGGCGGAGAGGGCGATGTTGCAGCCCTCCTCGGCCAGGCCCAGAGCGATGGCCCGGCCGATGCCACGGCTGGCGCCGGTGACGATGGCTGCTTTGCCCTTCAATCCTAGGTCCACGGCGATCTTTCCCCTTCTTTGACTCCTGGTTGCTCCAGATGGCAAAAAGAGCGGGCGCGTCCGGCGGGGATAATACAACGGCTGTTGCCCTGATTGCAACGGGTCCTGGCTTCATTGACACCATCTGTGAGCCTTGCTACCATACGTGACGCTGGAAGCGGCGATGCCCTATCAGACCATCAGGCTCTCGAAGCGCGACACTATCGCCTACCTCGATTTGCAGCGTCCCGAGCAGGGAAACCGTATCGACGGCCAACTGCTGCAAGAGCTGGCGGCCGCCTGCGCGGAGATAAACGACGACCCCCAGGTGCGGGTGGCCATCCTCAGCGGCGGGAGCGCCTCTGTCTTTTCCCTGGGCTGGGATACGTCACTGCTGGCCGCCGAAGGGGAGCCAGCTCGCCGCCAGGAGTTCTTGGGCCATGCCTTCGATTGCCTGCCCCAGCTCTCGCGGCCAGTCATCTGCGCCATCAACGGCGATGCCATCAGCGCTGGCCTGGAGCTGGCCCTGGCCTGCGACGTTCGTTTGGCCTGCGCCGAGGCCCATTTCGCCCTGCCCGAGACCTCCTGGGGCTTGATGCCCATGGGCGGCGGCAGCCAGCGCCTGGCCCGCATTGTTGGGCGGGGCAAGGCCCTGGAGCTGATCCTCACCGCGGAGGCCATCGATGCCCAGGAGGCCCATCGCGTCGGCCTGCTGAGCCAGGTGGTGCCGCGCGATAGGTTGATGGCCGAAGCCACGGCCCTGGCCGAGCGCATCGCCGCTCGCGGGCCGATCGCTGTGCGTTACGCCAAGGAGGCGGTGAGCAAGGGCCTGGACATGACCCTGGAGCAGGCCCTGCGCTTCGAGACCGACTTGACTATAATCCTTCAGGCTACCGAGGATCGGGCCGAGGGCGTGCGCGCCTTTCTGGACAAGCGGCCGCCTGAGTTCCACGGGCGATAGGAGCGCGAGGGGAACGAGTATGAACTCTCGAGTCCTGATATACGAAAAGGACGGCGGCATCGCCTGGGTCACCCTCAACCGGCCCGAGGTCCTCAATGCCCTGAACATGGAGATGCGGGACGAGCTGTGGCAGGTTCTCCACGCCTTGCAGGACGACCCCGATGTGGCGGTGGCCATCTTCAAAGGGGCGGGGGAGCGAGCCTTCTCCGCCGGCGCCGATATCAGCGAGTTCGGCACAGCCCCTTCGGTGGTCGAAGCGCGGCGGGCGCGGCGGGAGCGCGACCTCTGGGGCTACATGCTGGCCATCGAGAAGCCGCTCATCGCTGCCATCCACGGCTTCGCCCTGGGGGCCGGCCTCGAGTTGAGCATGTGCTGCGACCTACGCATCGCCGCCGAGGACGCTCGCCTGGGCCTGCCGGAGGTGAGCCTGGCCTACATCCCCTCGGCTGGAGGGACCCAACTCCTTCCTCGCACCGTCAGCCTGGGGCTGGCCATGGAGCTCATCCTATCGGGCGATGCCATCGATGCCCACGAGGCGCTGCGGATCGGCCTGGTGCAGCGAGTGGTGCCCCGCCAGCGCCTCTACGCCGAGGCCGAGGCGTTGGCCCGCCAGCTAATGACGCGCGGGCCGCTGGCTCTGCGATACGCTAAGGAGGCAGTGACCCAGGGCCTGGACCTGCCCCTGGCCGAGGGCCTGGCCCTGGAGGGCCGCCTGGCCCGGCTGGTCCTGGCCAGCGGCGATGCCCGCGAGGGGCTGAGGGCACAGCGAGAAGGCAGGGTGCCCCAATTCCTGGGGGTGTAGCAGCCACGAGCTAAAGGGAGGGGGAAGATGAATACCGTTGAGTTCCTGACTATCAGCGCCTCCATCGTGCCTGAGCGCGAAGCGCTGGTCTGCAACGGCACCCGTCTTACCTACCTGCAGGTGCAGGAGCGGGTCAATCGCCTGGTCAATGCCTTGCAGGATCTGGGGGTCGAGCACGGCCAGAAGGTGGCCATCATGGCCCTCAACTCCCACCGGTACATCGAGACCTACTACGCCTGCGCCAAGCTGGGGGCAGTGTTCGTCCCCCTTAGCTATCGCGCCAAGCGGGAAGAGTTGACCTACATGGTGAACAACTCCGATGCCTCGATACTCTTCGCGGGAGAGCGCTATCTGGAGCTCATCGCCTCCATACGGCCGGAGCTGAGGGGCATCCGCCACTTCATGTGCTACGACGCCCGCCCCCAGGGGATGCAGAACTACGAGGACGTCATCGCGAAATACGAGCCCGAGGAGGTGTCCGTCGAGGTCGACGACAATGACCTCACCGTCCTCTTGTACACCAGCGGCACTACCGCCCTGCCCAAGGGCGTCGCCCTCACTTACCTCAGCCTCTCCGTATACGTCACCAACACCGTCGAGCCCGCCAATCCAGAGACGCACGATATCATGATGCTTTCGGTGCCCGTCTACCACGTGGCAGGGACCACGGCCATCATGTCATCCATCTGGGGAGGGCGTACCTTGGTGGTGCTGCCGCAGTTCGAACCCCACGCCTGGCTGGAGACGATTCAGCGAGAGCGTGTCACCCATACGTTCGTGGTGCCCACTATGCTCAAACGGGCCATGGAGGAGCCCGACTTCGGCAAGTACGACCTCAGTTCCCTCAAGCTTCTGGCCTACGGGGCTGCCCCCATGCCCTACGAGGTGATCCGCAAGGCGGTGGACGTGTTTAAGTGCGGCCTGATGAACGCCTATGGCCAGACAGAGAGCACCTCCACCATCACCTACCTTGGTCCCGACGATCACGTCATCGAAGGCACAGAGGAGGAGAAGCGGAGAAAGCTGGAGCGCCTGAAGTCGGTGGGGCGATCGATGGAGGATGTGGATATCGCTATCATGGATCCCGAGGGCAACATTCTGCCACCCGGCCAGGAGGGAGAGATCGTGGCCAAGGGAGCCCGCCTGATGACCGGCTACTGGAAGCGTGAGGAGGAGACGGCCCACACCCTGGTCGATGGCTGGCTGCATACCGGCGATGTCGGCTGGATGGACGAGGACGGCTATCTGTTCATCACTGGCCGCACCAAGGACCTGATCATCCGGGGGGGCGAGAACATCTCGCCCGGCGAGATCGAGACTGTCCTGCAGCAGCACCCCAAGATCGAAGATGCGGCCGTCATCGGCGTGCCCGACGTGGAGTGGGGTGAGGAGGTGAAGGCGATCGTCCAGCTCAAGCCAGGGGAGGCTGCCACCGCCTGGGAGATCATTCAGTACACCAAGAGCTGCCTGGCCAGTTTCAAGGCGCCAAAATACGTGACGTTTGTGGATGAGCTGCCTCGCAACTATCTGGGCAAGGTGCTGAAGACGGATCTGCGCAAGCTATACGGCACACCCACACCCTAGACTCACGGTTGACCCTCGTTTGGGCGGACGCTATGATGGTGAACGATTTCACGCTGATGAACCGACATCTGGTATCCACTATGGCGGCGACCTTGGCATTAGAAGGAGTAGCGGATGGCCCCCTCCATTCAATTTCCTGGTAACATATTCTTCTACCTCATACTTGCCTCTGTCCTCGCCTTCTTCGCCTATACCGCCTACGTTCGCATTGCCCTTCTCTTGGTCGGCAAACCCGACTGGCGCTTCGACCGCCTTTGGGAGCGGATAATCTCCTTCGTTCCGCTGGTGCTGGTCATCTGGCGTGTGATTCGCCCCCGCTACTGGTACTCGGGCATTCTTCACCTGGCCATCTTCTGGGGCTTCCTGACCTTCCAGGTGAACACCATCAACTTCTTCCTGGAGGGCTTTCACGAGGATGCCTCCTTGCTCTCCTGGGCCGAGGGCTTCTACACTGGCTACTTCCCGGCCATGCAGGTCTTCGAGATCCTGGTTGTGATCGGCGTGGTCATGGCGGTGGCCAGGCGCCTGATCGTCAAGCCGCCCCGCCTCAGCCTCAACTGGGACGCCTATGTCATCCTGAGCTTCATCGCCCTGCTCATGGTGAGCGATCTGTTTGCCACCGGCTTCGCCATCGCCATCCACCCCTTCCCCGACCACAGTCGCGCTTTCATCTCGAACGCCATCGCGGAGGGTGTCCAGGGAACGGACATAGAGGTCCTCAAAGGCTGGCACACCACCTTCTGGTATCTTCACTTGCTGACCTTCATGGGCTTCCTGGTCTGGGTCCCTTACTCCAAGCACCTACACGTCTTCAGTGCCGCCCCCAACGTCTTCTTCCGTCGCCTTCAGCCCACGGGTGTCCTCCAGCCCATCCCCGACCTCGAGACGCAGGAGGTGTTCGGCGTGGGGCGCATCCAGGACTACACCTGGAGGCAGCTCCTGGACGGCTACACCTGCACCGAGTGCGGCCGCTGCCAGGAGGCCTGTCCCGCCTACAACACCGAGAAGGAGCTGTCCCCTAAGGAGATCGCCCACCAACTCCGCCAGCAGCTGCTGGTGAACGCATCGGGTCTCTTGCCCATACCGGTGCTGAACATCAATGTCACAGGCGAGCGCGGCGTACCGTTGACCGAGGCCATGGGCTTCAACCCCATATGGGACTGCCTGACCTGCGGTGCCTGCCAGTACGAGTGTCCAGTATTCGTCGAGCATATCCAGGAGATCATAGACGTCCGCCGCTACCTGGTGATGGACGAGGCCCGCATGCCGGAGACGGCTCAGGCCACCCTCATGCAGTTGGAGCAGCGCGGTCACCCCTGGCGGGGCACCCCTCTTGCCCGCACCACCTGGATCGAGGAGATGGGCGACGTGCCCACGTTCGACGGCAGCCAGGAGTACCTGTTCTGGGTGGGATGTACCGGCGCCCTGTCGGAGCGCAACGTCTTAACCACCAAGGCCATCGCCAGGCTGCTAAACCAGGCCGGAGTAAGCTACGGCGTTCTGGGGGTCGAGGAGACCTGCTGCGGCGACCCCGCTCGCCGCTTGGGCAACGAGTACCTTTTCATGCTCCAGGCCCAGCAGAACATCGAGCTGTTCAATGCCAAGGGCGTCAAGAAGATCCTTACTAGTTGCCCCCACGGCTTCAACACCTTCAAGAACGAGTACCCCCAGTTCGACGGTCAGTTCGAAGTGGTCCATCACGCTGACTTCTTCGCTCAGCTCGTTAGGGAGGGTAAGCTGAAGCCGCAGGAGGCGCTGGCCCAAAAGATCACCTACCACGATTCCTGCTACTTGGGCCGCCACAATAATCTGTACGAGGCGCCTCGCCGCATCGTCGCTAGCCTGCCCGGCGCCGAGGCTGTCGAGATGGCTCGAGCACGGGCGCAGAGCTTCTGCTGCGGCGCTGGCGGCGGCCACATGTGGATGGAGGAAAGCAAGGGCAAGCGGGTGAACAACGAGCGCACCGAAGAGGCGACAGCCACAGGTGCCGAGATCGTCGCCACTGCCTGTCCTTTCTGCTTGCAGATGTTCGAGGACGGCATCGGCGCCGTGCCTGCGGCGGCTGAGCGAGAGATGAAGGTCTACGACGTGGCCGAGCTGCTAGATATGGCGGTGGCTCCTGCGCCCGCTGCCCCTGAGGCAGCCAAGGCCGAGCCCGAGCAGGGTCAGACCACGGAGCCACCTCAGTGAGGGGGTTGGGCAAATGGCTGCCCCTGTAGCCCTCGTGCGTCTGACGGAGCAGGGCGTGCGCGACGTCATTAAGATCATCGGCGGTTTGCCGTAGCGCCTGCCAGCAGCCAGGCTCAGCAGTTTTACAAGTTTGGGCGATAAAACCTTGCCCCGCCCCAAGGCAAGCGGGGCTGAGGGAGGAGGTACAGCATGGTTCATATGATTTGCTGCGTCAAGCAGGTGCCCGACCCGGAGACGCCTGCCTCTCAGTTCAAGGTGGACGAGGCGGCTAAGAAGGTGTTACCGGTGCCAGGTATTGATCCGGTGGCCGACGAGTACGCTATCCTGGGGGTGGAGGCCGCTCTGCGCATCCGCGAGGCCCTGGGCGAGGCCAAGATCACTATCCTTTGCCTGGGCCCCGAGGCCGCTCGCGATGCCGTCAAGAAAGCCCTGGCCATGGGTGCCGATGAAGGCATACAGCTCACCGATAAGGCTTTCGAAGATGGCGACAGCTACGCTACCGCTCGCGCTCTAGCAGCGGCCATCAAGAAGCTGGAGCCCTTCGACCTCGTCCTTTGTGGCCGCCAGGCACCGGACTGGGACGTAGGCGTGACGCCTTCGGTCATCGCCGATCTGCTAGGTCTGGCCTGTGTGACCCGTGCCAGTGACGTGAAAGTCGCCGATGGCACCCTACAGGTGGAACGGGTGCTTTCGGATGGCTTCGAGACGGTGGAAACTAGTCTTCCCGCCCTGGTTACCATCAGCAACGAGCTGGGTGAGCCACGCTATCCCCAGTTGCGAGAGATCATGGCGGCTGCCAAGAAGCAGGTAACGGTCTGGTCGGTGACCGACCTGGGCCTGGACCCATCGCAGGTGGGTGTCGCCGGCTCTGCCCTCTCTCTGGACCGCCTCTACGTGCCCGTGCACGAGGCCAAATGCGAGTTCATCGAGGGGGAGACCGCGGACGAAGCAGCCGGGAAGCTGGCCAGCACGCTTCGGGAAGCGAAGCTCATCTAGGGGCCTGCCTGGGCCGAAGGTCGGCCGACCTGGCGGCCCCAGTAGGTAAGCCGGAGCAAGGAGAGATGCACGATGGCTAACGAAAGTGGAGTACTGGTTGTTGCGGAAGTGGCCGAGGGTGCCCTGGCCGCCATCACCGCGGAGGTCTTGGGCGCCGCTCGGCGCCTGGCCGACGAGCTGGGCCAGCCCGTTCAGGCAGCCCTTCTGGGGCAGGGAGTGGAGCCCCATGCCCAGAAGTTGATCGCCGCGGGCGCGGACAAGGTCTACGTGGTAGACGATCCCACCCTGGCGGAATACCAGAGCGATGCCTTTGTCCCGGCGGCCGAAAAGGTCTGCCGCGAAGCTAATCCGGCGATCGTCCTTCTGGGGCAGACCGATATCGGACGTGACTTGGCCCCGCGCCTGGCCTTTCGCTTGGAGACAGCGGTGGCCATGGACTGCCTCGACCTGGCCGTCAGCGATGGCCGTCTGGTGATGACTCGCGCCTGCTATGGGGGCAACGCCAATGCCCAGCATACCTGCAAGACCATGCCCCAAATGGCCACCGTCAGGGTCAAGTCGCAGGAGCCTCTAGCGCCGGACACCTCTCGTCAAGGGGAGGTGAGCAAGGTAGCTGCCGACATTGATCCCTCTGCTGTGCGCACCAAGATCACCGGCAGGCGCAAGGAGGAGGCAGGGGGCATACGTCTGGAGGACGCCGAGGTGATCGTGGGCGGAGGCCGTGGCATGGGCAGCGTTGAGGCATTCCAGACGCTGGAGGAACTGGCCGACCTGATGAAGGGCGCGGTAGGCGCCACCCGCGCTGCCTGCGACATGGGCTGGTATCCAATACCGAAGCAGATAGGACTCACCGGCAAAGTGGTCAGCCCAACCCTCTACATAGCAGTGGCTATTTCCGGTGCTAGCCAGCACATGGCTGGCCTCAGTGGGGCCAAGAACATCGTCGCCGTCAACAAAGACCCCGAGGCCAGCATCTTCCGTTACTGTCGCTATGGCATTGTAGGCGACTGGAAGACGGTTATTCCGCCCTTCCTGAACAAGGTTCGCCAGCTGAAAGCAGAATAGACTTTTCTATCGCAAGTAGAAGGGGGCATGAGCCCGCAGAGGCCTGGGCCCATGCCCCTTTTGCGTTGATCGCGCAGAAAGCGGTTGCTACGGGTTTCTGTCTGAGGGGGTGGCTGGGTTTGCCATTGCCCATATTTTCGGTAAGATGGATGTGGTTATGTTCGTGATAGGCCTTACTGGAGGCATTGGCAGCGGCAAGTCCACCGTCTCGGAGATGCTGCGCGCCAAGGGTGCAGCTATCGTCTACGCCGACCAGATAGGCCACGAGGTCTATCGGCCGGGCACGCCAGTATGGCAGCAGGTGGTAGCTGCCTTCGGCCGCCAGGTGGTGGGCGACGACGGCCAGATCGACCGCCGCAAGCTGGGCCAGGTGGTGTTCAGCGACCCCGAGGCTCGCCGGCGCCTGGACGCCATCACTCACCCGCCCATGGAGCAGATGATGGCCGAGAGGCTGGAGGAATTGCGGCGGCAAGGTATCAGAGTGGCGGTGCTGGAGGCCGCTATCCTCATCGAGGCTGGCTGGGCTCACCTGGCGGACGAGGTCTGGGTGACCGTGGTCTCGCCCGAGCTGGCCGCTCAGCGGTCGATGGAGCGCAGCGGCCTCAGTCGGGAGCAGGCAGAGGCCCGCATCGCCGCGCAGCTCTCGAACGAAGAGCGGTTGAAGCACGCTCAGGTGGCCATCGATACCAATTGCTCTCTGGCAGAGGTGGCTCAGCGGGTTGATGAGCTCTGGGATGACCTGATTGGCCGATTGGCTGCTAAGGCGACATAAGGTTCGCCTGTCAGCAGGCACGAAAGTAGCGAGGGAATATGGAAGACCCGTCGGAGCACACAGAGTACAGACAGTACGCCATCGAAGAGTACGTCCTCAGCGAGGAGCCCTTCTACCTGCCGCTGAAGGACGAGGTGGAGCTGTTCACTGCCGCCTTCGACCAGAAGATACCGGTACTCCTTAAGGGTCCCACCGGCTGTGGTAAGACTCGTTTCATCGAGTACATGGCCTACCGGCTCGACCGGCCCCTGGCCGTCGTCAGGGACGTCACCGGCCAGTCCCAGGTGCCTGCCCACCACGGCCTGCCCCTGGTGACCGTGGCCTGCCACGAGGACCTAACGGCCAGCGACTTGGTGGGGCGCTATCTCCTGGAGGGAGAGTCCACCCGCTGGATCGATGGGCCCTTGACTCGCGCCGTCAAGGCCGGTGCCATCTGCTACCTGGACGAGGTCGTCGAGGCGCGCAAGGATACCACTGTCCTCATCCATCCCCTCACCGACCACCGCCGTATCCTGCCCGTTGAGAAGCTGGGTCAAGTAGTGGAGGCCCGCGACGGCTTCCTGCTGGTCATCTCCTACAACCCCGGCTACCAGAGCGCTCTCAAGGACCTCAAGCACAGCACTCGCCAGCGGTTCATGGCCATCGAGTTCGGCTACCCGTCACGAGAGCTGGAGACTCGCATCATCGAGCATGAAGCCGGCGTCCCTGGCTCCCTGGCCATGGAGTTGGCCAAGCTGGGCGAGAAGGTGCGCCACCTCAAGGAGCACGGCCTGGCCGAGGGGGTGAGCACTCGTCTGCTCATCTACGCTGGCAGGCTCGTACAGAAGGGCATACCCCCTCGTCGCGCTTGTCAGGTGGCAGTGGTCTGGGCCCTCACCGATGACGGCGAGGTACAACGCAGCATAGAAGAGGTGGTGTCCTCCATCTTTGAGTAGGTCCTCTTTACGTCGCCTGGTAGGCCGGTTCGAAAAGGAACTGGCTCCCTTCTCCACCGCCCTGGCAGAAGAGTTCCGCCGCAGCGCCGAGGTGGCCTGCGATCTGCTGGAACCGGAGGAGGTGGCCTTGTGGGCCGAGGATGGCCTGGAACTGGCCCGCGGTTCCTGGCGCTCCTGGGAGGCGGCCAGCGAGTACTTCCGAGCCACTCCCCAGCTGCTGCCCCTAATGGGTTTCGCCGCCTTACAGCAGTGGTCTCGGCGGGGACGCGACTTGGTGGAGCTGTCGTCATCCCTGGCCGCCGCCTACTTTCGCGCCAGCCCGGGTACCCTGCCTCAGCTCTCTCTGGCCCAGATAGACGATTGGGTGATCCTGGGGCAGCAACTCTACAAGGGCACCTGGCGTTCGGCCTCCTTGGCCGTGCAGTTCTTCGACATGAGCCCAGCCCTCTTGTCCCAGCTCTCTCTAGACGAGGCCAGGGCCCTGGTGCGATTCGTGGACGTCCTGGCCGAGCGCTCTTACGACCTGGCCACTCACTGCCTGTCAACGGCGCCCACGTCCCTATCGCCTCTGCCCCAGCAGGACCGTGAGGCCTTCATACGCTTCGCCGAGGTGTTGGCTTACACCGGCTGGGCTGATGCTCGCTCCTATCTGGAGAAGGGCCCCATTCTCCTCAGTCACGTCCAGGCCTCCCAGCGGCCGCGCTTCCTTAACCTCACCCGTGAGGTGGCTCGCCAGGAAGGACGGCAGGCCTTCACCTTCTTCGCCGAGGGCGCGCGTGCTCTCAGTCAGGTTGAAGGCGAGTCCCATGCCTACCTGCTTTCACTGGCCGAAGACCTGGCCTCGCGCTCGCCGGTGGCGGCTATGGAGTTCCTTAGGAGCCTGCCCCAGGTGCTGGTTCGCATCGGCGTAGACGACCTGCACCACTGGCATGCCTTCGGCTTCGCCCTGTTGGAAACCAGCATGGAGGGTGGCACGGCCTTCTTCCGCCTGGAGTCCAGCAAAAGCGATGAGGTTCTGGAGTCCCTATCCTCGCGGGTGGAACTGAGCAGAGTGGCGGAAGTCTTGCGAATGTACTGCAAGGCTCTGACCGGTAGCAATGTGGCTATTCACTCCTCTGACGCCCTTGCCGAGAAGAATATCGGCTGGGTGGCCAGCGAGCGACCCTCCACCGAGGGCACCTCCATTTATCTGCCGCTGGTGGCGGACGAATGTCAGGATAAGGCGCAGAACTTCGCCGTCTACAAGGTATACGCTACCCATCAAGCAGGCCACCTGGAGTTCGGCAGCTTTGATTTCCTCTTCGAGCGGCCGGCGCGCATTTTCCCCGACCAGCGCCACGACCTGGAAAAGCAGCGCGGCGGGCCCAAAGAGGCCCTGACCGACATCGAGCGCTTCTTCGACCTGTTCGACGACCGTCGCCTGGCGTCCGACCTGTTCGCCGTCGTGGAGGATGCCCGGGTCGACCGTCTGGTAGTCCAAGAATACTGTGGCATTCGCTCCAGCTATCGGCGCATCCAGGACAGGGAACTGGAGAAGCGACCGCGGCCGGAAGACCTGCCCCTGCGTCAGGCCTTTCTGGAGAACCTGGTCCTGGCCAGCCTGGACGGCCTCCAGCGTATGCGCTGGCCCGCGACTATGATCGGCCTCCTGCGCAACGCCCTTGGCCTCCTGCGAGCCGTCCGGCAGCCTCAGGCCAGCGTGGAGGACTCCGCCGAAGCCACTGTCCGCCTCTACCGCCTCGCCCAGTACATCCCCAACATCGTCAGCGACCTGGAGCGGGAGTGGCAACGCCTGGAGGAAGAGATAGAGCTGCCTCAGGACATGGACGCTCTGGGCGAGGCCGCGTTCCAGCTCGCGGAGAGCGGCCAGGAGATGCCCTATGAGAGCCCCCAGCCGGTGGAGTTTCGGGGCGAGTTCAAGCCGGAGCTGGTGCAGCTCCTTATGCGCCTGCGCCAAGAGAAAGAAAGCAGACAGACCCAGATGTCGCCTCAGCCGCTGTCGCCGGAGCAGCTGCAGAAGCTTCTGGAGAAGAGTGTGGAGATAACCCTCAGCGAGATGGCCGAGGGTGACCTCTCCGAAAGCTCCGCTCTCTTCCTGGCTAACCTCCTGAAGGAGACCACGCCCCAGCGGCCCGAAAAGCGCCTGCCCTATCACGAAGGGCAGGTTCCACTGGGCATGCCCAGGGAGAGCGAAGAGGGGGAACTGGCGCGCGAGCCCAGCTACTCCTACTATGACGAGTGGGACTTCCGGGCCAACGACTACAAGCCCCGCTGGTGCCGGCTGGCTGAGTATTCTCTGGCCGAGGGTGAGTCTCAGTTCTTCGAGCAGACCCTCGTGAAGCACGCCAGCCTCGTGGCCCAGACCCGTCGTCAGTTCGAGCTCCTGCGGCCGGAGCTCTTCCGCAAGATCAAGCGCCTGCTGGATGGCGAGGAGTTCGACCTGGACGCTGTGGTGGACTTCCTGGTGGAGCGCCACACCGGCCACCAGCCCACGGGCAAGGTCTACTGGCGGCGCAACAAGGTGGAGAGGGACGTCGCGGTGGCCTTCCTCCTGGACATGAGCGCCTCTACCGACGAGGAGATCATGAAGCACGAGCGCCGCTACGGTCAGGACGAGTTCGACGGTGATCCCCGCCGCTACTTCTCCTGGTGGATGTCGCGGCGGGCCCAGGACATGATGGCCCCGCCCAAGCGGATCATCGACCTGGAGAAGGAGAGCACCGTCCTGCTCATCAAGGCCCTGGAGACCATCGGCGATACCTACGGCATCTACGGCTTCTCGGGATACGGCCGGGAGAACGTGGAGTTCTACGTCATCAAGGACCTAGAGGAGCCCTTCAGCGAGCGGATCAAGCAGCGCATCGACAAGATCGCCCCCGTGCGCTCCACCCGCATGGGGCCCGCCATCCGCCACGCCACCACCAAGCTGGACGCCCACGACGCCAAGGTGCGTATCCTCTTCCTGGTCTCCGACGGTCGCCCCCAGGACCACGGCTACGGCCGCGACCGCACCGAGAAGGAGTACGCCATCCACGACACCCACGTGGCCCTGCTGGAGGCCAAGCGCAAGGGGATCGTCCCCTTCTGCCTTACGGTCGACCGCTACGGCCACGACTACCTGAAGCAGATGTGCGACGACATCGGCTACACCGTGGTGGCCGACATCGAGTCCCTGCCCTCCCGCATCACCACCCTCTACCGCCGGCTCACCGAGTAGAGGCTAGTCGCAGATACCGTGGGCCCCGCTGATTCCGAAGGCGATGTACTGACCGTCGCTTGACCAGGGGGAGCCGTGCAGGTGCAGGGGGTCGCCGATGGTGGCTAGAGCGTCCGAAACAGCCAGCGTGCGCGCTTCGCCTGAGTCGGCGTCCACTAGCATCAGCTTGTCCAAGGTGGAGTAAGCGATCGAGGAGCCCGTCGGTGACCAGGCCGGGCCTTCCTTTGCGCTGTCCGGGGTATCGGTAAGCCGCTTCGCCGAGCTGCCGTCGGGCCGCACCGTGTAGACATCCCACTCGCCCGTAATGCAGCCTTCGCTGAGGTAGGCTATGCTCGTCCCATCCGGAGACCAGGACGGGCTGCGGCCTGGTGGCAAAGGCTTGGGCTCTGCTGACCCGTCGACTTCCACCACGTGAATGAGTCGCGGGCCGGTTTGGGGCTCGTGGGCATAGGCTCCAGGGGTCATCGCTATGCGTGGGCCGAAGGGGAAAGCTATCCTTGAGCCATCGGGCGACCACAGGATGGGGCCGCCCGCCTGTCCAACAGCCAGCTGCCGGCGCTCCCCCGTGTCAGGCTCGTGAAGGTACAGGCCGCTGTCGTTGCTGAAGGCCAGCGCCGTCCCGTCTGGCGACCAGGCGTAAGCGTGGGCAAAGTCGGCGACGTCTGTGATCTCGCCGCTGTCCACGTCCAGCAGGTGAAGGTGGTAGTCCCTGTCGAAGGCGATGCGCTCGCCTGTGGGAGACCATGTGAACGTCCATATGCCCGCCATATCGGATAGCTGTTTCAGGCCGCTGCCATCCCTGCTTATGACGAACAGATCTTCCGGGCCATTCTCGTAGCGCGAGAAGGCTATCCGGCTGCTGTCGGGGGACCAGGCGGCGCTCGCGATGTCGCCGCTGAAGATGCGCGCGGCTGGACCGTCCGGAACATCGATGAGTTCGAGGCTACCCTGCCCGATGCAGCAGCCCCACGAAAGCAGAGTCTCCCCGTCCGGCGACCAGATGCCGCCTTGGTCGCCGAACCACCACAGTCTGTCGCTGCCGACCTCCGCCAAGTAAGCTCCTTCTTGAGTGATGTGGGCTCCCTCTTCCAGCAGCACGGGCCGAGCGGCCTCGACCGGGGTCTGCGTTGCCACAGGGCTCGGCGCCGCCGTGGGCGCTGGTGAGGGCGTGGAGGTAGCGCTCGGCGACGGCTCGGGTGTGGCCGTGCGCAGCGCCTCTCCGCCGCCGTTGCAGGCGAAGGCCAGCAGGACGATGAGTACGAAGACGAGCCCTCTCATCGCGCCCCTCAGTGCAAGCGAAGTGCGGAGAGTGTCTGCTCGCAGAGGCTATTTTACACTGATTGCAGCTGCCTGGCTATCGCGCCAGCAGCGCCCGCCGCAGCAGGAACAGGGCCGTCGTCACTGCCCGCCGCTTGATGGCCGCCCGGCTCTGGGCGAAGGTGTAGCTGATCGCCTGCGGCCCCCGCCCATCGTCCAGGGCAATGTGGACAGTGCCCACCGGCTTCCCGCCTGGCGGCGGGTCGGGGCCGGCCACCCCCGTGATGCCGATGCCGAAGTCAGCGCCCAGCCGCTCGCGGGCGGCGCGGGCCATGTCCCGCGCCACCTCCTGGCTCACCACCCCGTGCCGGCGGACAAGCTCTTCGTCCACCCCCAGGGCTATCTTCATCTCGGCGGTGTAGGCCACGAAGCCGCCCTTGAAGTAACCCGAGCTGCCGGCGGCGTCGGTGATCGTGCTGGCCAGCAGGCCGCCCGTGCACGACTCCATTGTGGCCACGCTCAGCCCCCGCTCCCGCAGGATCGCCCCCACGGCTGCCCCTAGCGTCTCGTCGTCGGCGCCCCAGATGACGTTGCCCAGGATGCCTCGCGCCTTCTCCTCCATGGGCGCGATGAGGCCCAGCGCCTCCTCGCGGCTGGCGGCCTTAGCGGTGATGCGCAGATGCACGCCGTCGGGCTTGGCGTAGACAGCCAGGCTGGGATTGGTCGAGCGCAGCAGGGGGCTGATCATCTCGTCGACGCTGCCCTCGCCGATGCCCATCGTCTTCAGGGTGCGGGAGACGATAACCCCGCCGGTCGCCAGCTTGGCCAGCGTGGGGGCCACCTCCTTCTCCCACATGCGCTCCATCTCCACCGGCGGGCCAGGCATAGCCACCAGGATGCGCCCGTCGCGCTCCACCCACCAGCCGGGGGCTGTGCCCCGCGGGTTGGCGATGGGACGGGCGGAGGGGATGAGAGTGGCCTGCTTGACGTTGCGCTCGGGCATGACAAGGCCGCGGCCGGCGAAGAAGGCGCGAAGCTGGGCCTCCAGGTCGCCGTCCACCGATAGGGGCTCGTCCAGGACGGCAGCGATGGCCTCGCGCGTCAGGTCGTCCTCGGTGGGGCCGAGCCCGCCCGTGGTGAGGATGAGGTCGGAGCGGTCCCAGGCTCGGCGGATGGCCTCGCTGAGGCGGCCCAGGTTATCGCCCACCTGGGTCATCCAGTAGAGGTCGATCCCCAGGGCAGGCAGGCGAGAGGCGATGTACTGGGCGTTGGTGTCCAGGACCTCGCCCAGGAGGATCTCGGTGCCAATGGAGATAATCTCGGCTCTCATGGAAGCAGCGCCAGGATAGGCTAAGGCGATCGCCTCGTCAAGGCGGCGAGCGCATGGTAGCATGGAGCGGAGGTCATATAGTGGCGAAACGAGCTGGCAACCGCCGATCGGTGCTCTTCCTCTTGGCGGCTAGTGGAGTGGGCCTGGGCGCTTTTGGTCTGCCCCTCCTGCTGTCCCCTCTCAAGTGGGCCAGGAGGCTTCGCTGGCGGGTGCCGCAGGATACAGACCTGACCGTCTACTTGGGGCGCTCGCTGGGGGCGGTGGCCGTGGCCCTGAGCCTCGGCGGCCTCTGGGCCACTCGCGATCCCTGGCGGTATCGCATCGTCTTTCAGATGGCTGCGGCGGCCGCTGCCTTGCTGACGGGCGTGCACCTCCGGGGGGCGATAGAGGGGAAGCAGCCCTGGACGGAGACGGCGGAGATCCCCTTCTGGGCCGCCATGGCCATCGGTGCCATCGCCTGCTACCCGCAGGAGCCTGAAGAGTAGGCGCGGAGCACCAGCCGAGCTTCGTCGCCTGGCTGCAAGCGGGGCACCGCCGCGAACTTGTCCCGCCGCGCGCAGAAGGCCAGGTCCCGGCCGAGGCCCAGAGCGAGCAGGTCGCGGCCGTGGGCCGTCTCCCGCAGGGCTGTCTCCTCCCGTCCTCGCTGGGCACGATAGTAGTCCAGGGCGGCGCGAGTTTCGTCCGTTAGTTGCAGGGCGGTCGGTCGGCGTCGGCCTGGCTCGACGATGGCGCCCACAATGGCTCCGGCGCCCAGGGCGTCCTCCTCAGCGAATGCGCTGCCGCCCTCCTCCCCTGCGCAGACGACGGCGATATCCAGCCCTCGCGCTGCTGCCTCCCTGCAGGCCGCCGAGGCCACGGCGGTAGCGTTCAGCAGACAGCCGACCAGCACCAGCGGCGCGCCCGCAGCCGCCAGGATCGCCCTGGTGCCGTTGCTGGTGCAGAGGATGACCCGCTGGCCCTTCAGGTCGAGGGTACTGAACTCGAAGGGCGAGTTGCCGTAGTCGAACCCCGGCGGTGGCAGGCCGCCCTCCTCGCCGCACAGCAGGTAGCCCGGCAGCTCCCGATGCAGACTGCGCGCCTCCTCGATGGTGGGGGCCAGCAGCACCTCCTGGGCGCCTCGCTCCAGCATGGTGACGATGGTGGAAGAGGCCCGCAGGACATCCACCACAATGCAAACCTGGCCGGAGAAGTCGGCCAAAAGGGCCGGAACCAGGGCCACGTCCAGCTTCACCCTAGGCTCCTTTCGCCTTGACGCTGCCCGTCGCCACTTATAATATGCGGCGGAAAGGGGAGACGCCAAGCGGGCGCTCTCCTGTCTTGAGAGGTGGAGCCATGTTCTTTGCTAAGCTGCGAGAGGCCATTCAGCGCAACGATAGCTTCCTCTGCGTCGGCCTTGACCCCGATCCGGCCCGCCTGCCCGAGACGGACGTGGCCGCTTTCAACCGGGCCATTGTCGAGGCCACCGCCGACCTGGTCTGCGTCTATAAGCCCAACCTGGCCTTCTACGAGGCGCTGGGCCCCAAGGGGATGGAGGTGCTGCAGCGGACGGTCGAGGCCATTCCCAAGGGCATCCCCGTCATCGGCGATGCCAAGCGGGGCGATATCGGCTCGACGGCAGAAGCCTACGCCCGCGCCCTGTTCGACGCCTACGGCTTCGACGCGGCCACCGTAAACCCCTATCTGGGCGGCGACGCCCTCTCGCCCTTCCTGGAGCGGGCCGATAAGGGGGTGTTCGTGCTCTGCCGCACCTCCAACCCCGGCGGCGCCGACCTCCAGGACCGCCTGATAGCGGCTGATGGTGGTGCTCGCCCCCTATACGAGGTGGTGGCCGAGCTGGCCCGCGACAAGTGGAATGTCCATGGCAACGTGGGGCTGGTGGTAGGAGCCACCTACCCCGAGGAGTTGGGGCGAATCCGCCAGCTATGCCCCGACATGACCTTTCTTCTGCCCGGCGTGGGCGCCCAGGGCGCCGACGTGGCGGCGGCCGTTCGCAACGCCTTGGACGAAGGGGGCGGCGGGTTTATCATAACCTCGTCCCGCCAGATTCTGTACGCATCGTCCGGCAGGGACTACGCTCAGGCCGCTCGGCGGGCGGCCCAGGCCCTCCGCGACGAGATCAACCGCCAGCGGGAGGTCGCTCTGGCATCCCGCCCAGGGCGGCGAGGCCAGACGTGAGGTGAGCGCCTTTGGTGCTGGAGATTCGTCTGGGTGATGTGGTTCGCCTGCGCAAGGTGCACCCTTGTGGCAGCTTCGAATGGGAGGTAGTGCGCCTGGGAGCCGACATCGGCATACGCTGTCTGAAGTGCAATCGGCGGGTACTTCTGGAGCGTAGAGTCTTCCGCAAACGGCTCAAGGCCTTCGTAGTGCGTGGGGATGAGGAGACACCTGCGAACTCGCCCGCCTCCACGCCCGAAGGATGCTGATGCAAGAAGGGCAGCTCCTACGGCCGCGCTCGGACATCGTGCAGGCGGGCCCTCTTCTGGAGAACCGTCGCTTTGTCTCCCTCTGCCTTGCTCGTTTCCTCTCCTCGACAGCCCAGCACGCCATCTACTTCGGTCTCCTCATCGTGGTGGTGGAGCGCACCGGCTCCAGCATCCACAGCGGCCTTCTCATCTTCTCCTTCCTCCTGCCCGGCGTTCTGACCGGCCTCTACGCGGGGGTGGTGGCCGACCGCTCGCCCAAGCGGTTGGTGATGTTCCTCAGCCAGGGCCTGCGGGCGGCAGCCTGTGTGGCCTTCTTCTTCTGGGGCGATAGCCTCTGGCGGCTGTATGCTATAACCCTCGGCTTCGCCACGGTAGCCCAGTTCAACTCTCCTGCCGAGTCGGCGTCCGTTCCGGCGATAGTTCCCTACGAGCGGCTGGCCTCGGCCAACGCCCTCTTGAACCTGACATCCATACTGGCTCAGGGCGTGGGGATGCTGGCCCTGGCGCCTCTGTTCATGAAGACGGTGGGCGAGGAGCCCCTGTTCATCGTGGCGGCGCTGCTCTTTGGCGGCGCGGCCTTCGTCGTCACCTCGATATCGGGCTTGGAGGCAGGGGCGGCGCGTCGAGAGCGGCCGGTGGTGCTCGCTGGCGGCCTGATCGAGGAGTTCAGGAAAGCCTGGCGAACTATCCTCTACGATAGCAAGGTCGCTTCCGCTGTGGTTCAGCTCACCTTGGCCACTACGGCCATCCTGGTGCTGGTTGCAGTCCTCCCTCACTACCTGAGCGAGGTGCTGGATACGCGGGTGGACAATGCTGCCTTCGTCTTCGCCCCCGCCGCCATCGGGCTCCTTGCTGGGCTGCGGCTGGCGCCCTGGCTCGGTCAGCGAACTGGCAACGCCCAGGTAGTGACGACGGGTTTCGTTCTCTTTCTGGCCTGCCTGGCAAGCCTGGGGTTTGTCGAGGAGTTCGCCGGCCTGATGAGAGGCCAGGCTGCCCCCTTCACTGACGCCATAGAGTGGACGGGGCTCTCTCTGGATGCAACCGTGGCCATGGGCCTGTCGATACCCCTGGGCTTCGCCTACTCGCTGGTGGGCGTAGCGGCGCGGGCTGTGCTCCATGAGCGGGCGCCCGCCGACATGCTGGGGCGCATCTTCGCCATGCAAATGGTCTTGGGGAGCCTGGCGTCTATCATTCCCCTGTTCATCGTGGGTGGTCTGGCGGAGCTGGTGAGCGCTAGGATCGTCGTCAGCCTGGTCACAGCGACGGTGCTGGTGTTGGCCATCTACAGCCATCTGTGGGTTCGTCGTCAGGTGGAGGCCCTGGCCAGGGCGGTGTGATGGATAGGGCACGAGAAGACGCCGAGCTCCTGGGGACAACCACAACGCGTGCCCTCCTGGCCGATCGGCGGTTCACCGCCCTATGGCTAAACCAGGCGCTGGGGCAGACCGCCCAATACGCCCTCCTGTTTACCCTCCTTCTTCTAGTCCTCGATCTCACCGGGTCTTCCATCCATATGACCCTGTTGGTCCTCTCCTTTATCCTGCCCTCTGTGCTTTTGGGCATGCCGGTGGCGGTATTGCTCGACCGCTGGCGCAAGGAGAGTGTGCTGCTGGTCGCCAACCTGGTGCGCGCCATGACCTGCCTGTTTTTCCTTTTCTTCCACAGCGATGTGTGGATCATCTATGCGGCGAATCTGGTGTTTGCCGCGGCCAGTCAGTTCTTCAACCCGGCGGTGGTCTCCCTTATTCCAGCACTGGTGCCCAAGAGCCGACTGATCAACGCCAACACCCTGTACAACTTCACCCTCATGAGCGCTCAGTTCGCCGGCATCGTCTTCCTGACGCCGCTGGTGCTCAAGTCGGCGGACGAGGAGGGGATGTTCATCCTGGGCGCTGCCTTCTTTGCCGTGGCCGCCGGCCTGACCTTCTTCCTCCGCCCCGGCGACCAGGCCCGCAGGGAGACCCGCTGGGAGGGCCCCTTGTTCGGCGGCATCCCCGAGGATTTCCGCGCCAGCTGGCGCGCCCTCCGGGGTGACCTGGCTTCGGTGGTGGCCATGGTGCAGCTCACCCTGAGCAGCGCCCTGGTCCTTTTCTTCGCCATCCTTATCCCCCGCTACATGAACGACACCCTGGCGGTGGAGCCCGATAACGCCGCCTTCGTCTTCGCCCCCACCGGCGTGGGAGCCATCCTGGGCCTGCGCCTCCTCCCCTGGTTTGTCCAGCGCATCGGCAAGGAGCGGGTGGTGACCGTGGGTCTGGGGGGTATCGGCTTGTGCCTGGTGGCCCTGGCCCTGGTGGATCCCCTGGCCGCCCTCCTGGAGGGCACGGGAGTGTTGCACCCGGAGGGTGTAGGTGGGTTGGGTCTGCTAGTGACCCTCACCATGTTCTTTGCCTTCCCCTTGGGGTTGAGCTACGCTCTTATCAATGCGCCTGCCCAGACGGTGCTCCACGAGCGGGCCCCTCCCGAGATGCGGGGGCGCATCTTCACCACCCAGGTCGTCTCGGCCAACTTCTTCTCCCTTCTGCCTCTTCTCGTCATTGGTGCCATCACCGACCTCCTGGGCATAAGCCTTGTGCTCATATTTGTTGCCTTGGGGGTGTCCGTAGCTGGTGCCCTGAACGTCCGGGTGGCTCGCCGCAGCGGGCGGTCGGCGGCGTCAGATGCCTCTGGCCGGACGATGTCGCTTCAGGCTGAGGACGGGGCGGCGCTCTCAATCGACATTGACACTGGAGAAGAGGCTAAGCTAGAATGAGGGAGCCCTGGCACGGAGATGGGAGGTGGTAGCATGATCGAGATGGTCATTGAGAGCATCCGGGTGAGCCTCATGAACTATCAGCGTGTGGTCATCCTCAAGGAGAAGGAGTCCGATCGCTACCTGCCCATCTGGATTGGCCCGGCCGAGGCCGATGCTATCGCCGTCCGTTTGCAGGATGTGGCCGTATCGCGGCCCCTCACCCACGACCTCCTCCGCTCGATCGTCGATGCCCTGGGTGGCAGCATTCAGTACATCGTGGTCAACGAGCTATCCAACGATACTTTCTACGCCCGCATCATCATGGAGGTGGACGGGAGGACCATGGAGATCGATTCGCGGCCCAGCGATGCCATTGCTTTGGCCGTGCGGGTGAAGGTGCCGATCTTCGCTGAGGAAGCGGTGCTCGAGAAGGCGGGCGTTCGCCTGGATCAGGAGGGTGTCGAGGAGAAGGTGGGAGAGACGGAGCCCCACACTGAGGTGAAGCCTGAGGAGTTGGAGAAGCTCTCCCCCTTTCGCGACTTCATCGACAGCCTGGATATGGACGACTTTGATAAGCGTACCTCCTGAGGGGCACTGCTCTCGAGAGTCCACACAGACCCCAAGCAACCGATGGCTTGGGGCTTCTTGTGAGCATGGGCCAGGCGATGGCGCAATAGCGGCGGCAATAGGTAATGTTCACAACATAGCGGCCGAAGCCCGTTTCCCTGTTGCTGGCGCGCAGGCTCTCGTCAGCAATGGGGTTAAGGAGTCAAGATGGGCAGGCTGCCACCAGCCGTCAGGTTATTGGGGATCGGCTGGTATTTTGCCTTCTGCATAATCGTTGGCATCGTCGGCGGCGTGCTGCTTGACCGACAAGTGGAGAAAGACCATATCTTCACCCTCTTGGGCCTTTTCCTGGGCCTTGTCTTGGCTTTCTTCGGGGGCTACATCATGCTGCTTGAGGAGTTGGGTTTGCGCCGGCCGCGGCAAGGGGACGACCAATGAGGGGCAATAGGCTCCGACTGGTCATCGTTGGCCTGCTCGTCCTGGTTGTGGTGGGCTTCGTCTTCCTGCGCGGCCCTACTCCCCATATCCAGGTCAAGCCGGAGACCCTCTACTCCATCGGGATCATCAACATCACCAACACCATGGTCACCTCCTGGATCGTGGTGGCCCTGATGATCGGCCTGGTGTATTTGGCCAGCCGCCGCTGGGAGCTCGTTCCGCGCGGCGTCCAGAACCTGCTGGAGGCGATTATCGAGGGCTTCTACAATCTGGTGGTGAACATTGTCGGCGAGAAAAACGGTCGTCGCTTCTTCCCGGTGGTGGCCACCATCTTCTTCTTCATCCTGTTCGCCAACTGGTTCTCCCTCTTCCCCATCTTCAACGTCATCGGCCTGGGCCAAGAGGGCGAACACGGCTTCGTGATGGAGAAGACCGACCTCGGGCCCTTGCCCACTACCTATGTTGGCCTGTCCAGCCTGGATCAACTGAAGGGTCAAACAATAGACGAGGAAGACCCCGAGGCGGCCCAGAAGGCCGAAGAGGAAAAAGACAAAGGAAACTTCGTGGGCGAGCTCCGCCCCTTCCTGCGCGGGATCAACACCGACCTCAACACGCCCCTGGCCCTGGCCATCATGTCGGCCGTCTTCGTGGAGTTCTGGGGCATAAGTACGCTGGGCTTTTCCACCTATGGGCGCAAGTTCTTCAACTTCGGGGGCTTGCTGCGGGGCATACGAAGACTCTCCCCTGGCCAGCTATTTGAAGGCGTCGTAGATGCCTTCGTGGGCTTACTGGAGCTTGCCTCGGAGGCAGTGCGCCTGATCAGCTTCACCTTCCGACTTTTCGGCAACATGTTCGCTGGCGAAGTGGTGATCCTGATGTTCACCTTCCTTATTCCTTTGGTTTTCACCCTGCCCTTCTACGGCCTTGAACTGTTCGTGGGCCTCATCCAGGCGTTCATCTTCGCCTTGCTGACGTTGGTGTTCGGCATGATGGCGGTGAGTCACGGCGGGCCTCCTGGCGCTGAGGAGGCGGGGGCCGAGATTCACCAGGCGGAAACGGCAGAGGCCCGGCCGGTAAACCTTGAGAAATAGCAGCAAAAGGAGGTAAGTAAATGGAGCTCCTGCTCGCCATCATCCCGCCGCTGGAAGCGGCTGCCCAGTACCTGGCACAGGGCACGGATTTCAACGTGACCGACGACGGCATCAAGTACCTTGCCGCCGGCATAGCTATGGGGTTAGGGGCTATGGCGCCTGCCTGGGCCATCGGCAACCTGGTGGGCCGGGCCATGGACGCCCTGGGCCGCAACCCAGAGGCCCTGCCAGGCATTCAGGTGAACATGATCCTCGGTCTGGCCTTCGCCGAGGCCATCGGCATTTATGCGCTGGTGGTGGCCGTCATGATCGGCTTCGTCTTTTAGGCCAGCGTGACAACTAGCTGGAGAGTGAGGCGATGGAGCTAGTCTTCCTCCAAGGGTTCGTTGACGGGCTGAAGACCCTGGGGATTAATCTTCCCAGCCTGTTGGCCCAACTTATCAACTTTACTCTCCTTCTGATTCTGCTGAGCGTCTTTGCCTACAGGCCGGTGATCCGCCTGCTGGACGAGCGGCGGCGGCGCATCCAGGAGGGGCTGGAGGCAGCGGAGCAGGCCAAACAGCAGGCAGCCCAGGCTGAGCAGGAGGTGCAGGCTCAACTGGAGCGAGCGCGGCAGGAGGGGCAGGCCGTCATCGGCCAGGCTCAGCAGATAGCGGCCCGCATTCAGGAGGAGGCTCGCCAGCAGGCGCGCCAGGACGCTGAGGCATTGCTCACCCGCGCCCGCAGCGAGATCCAGCTCGAGCGGGACAGCGCCATCGCCGAGCTGAGGCGGGAGTTCGCCGGCCTTACTATCGAGGCCGCCGAGAAGGTCATCGGCCAGTCGCTGGACCGTCAGGCCCACCGGCGCCTTATCGAGGAGGCGCTGGCCGAGTCCACCCTGGGCGGTGACGGCGACCAGCAGGCTTCCCGGTCAGAACCCAGCCCATGATTCGCGATACTGCAGCCAAGCGATACGCCCAGGCGGCTTTCGAGATCGCCCGCGGGCGCAATAGCCTGGAGGAGTGGGCCGCTGACCTGGCCCTGGTGGCGGCGGTCATGGCCGACGCTCAGGCTGCGGCTATCCTCAGCAGCACCAAGCTGGCCCTGGCCGACAGGTATCGCCTGCTGGAGGCGATTCTGGAGGGGATCGACCCGCTGGTCATGAACCTGGCCAGGTTGCTGGTGGCCAAAGGGCGAGTGGGCATCGCCTCCCAGGTTGCCGAGGCCTATCGCGGCTTGGTGGACGAGCACAGCGGCATCGCCCACGCCAGGGTGGTCACGGCGGTGCCCCTGGCCGATGGCGAGCAGCGGGTGGTGGAGGAGAGGCTGAGCCAGATAACGGGCAAGAAGGTGATCGCTCATCTCGAGGTGGAGCCGGCCATCGTTGGCGGGCTGGTGGCCCGCGTGGGCGACCGCCTTATCGACGGCAGCACACGCAGCAAGCTCCTGGCCCTGAAGAGAAACCTGGCGGGTCGGGAGCAATAATCCCTGGAAGGTGGTGACTGGGGCGATGGCGGTACGACCGGAAGAGATAGCTTCTATCATTCGACAGCAGATCGAGCAGTTTGGCACTCAGGTCACAGCGGTGGATGTGGGCACGGTGGTGGAGGCCGGCGATGGCATCGCCCGCGTCCACGGCCTCCAGGGTTGCATGTACAACGAGATCCTTCAGTTCCCAAACGACATCATGGGCCTGTCCCTGAACCTGGAAGAGGACACCGTCGGCGCTATCATCCTGGGCGACTACACCGAGATCAAGGAGGGGGACGAGGTGCAGTCTACGGGGCGCATCGTCGAGGTGCCGGTCGGCGATGCCCTCATCGGACGGGTGGTCGACTCCCTGGGCAACCCCCTCGACGGCAAGGGGCCGGTTCCCCGTGACAAGACCGGACCGGTAGAGCGCGTCGCTCCCGGCGTGGTGCACCGCAAGGGTGTCGATACCCCCGTTCAGACCGGGATCAAGGCCATCGACTCCATGATCCCCCTCGGCCGCGGCCAGCGCGAGCTGATCATCGGCGATCGCTCCACCGGCAAGTCGGCCATCGCCATCGATACCATCATCAACCAGAAGGGCGGCGACCTCATCTGCATCTATGCGGCCGTCGGCCAGAAGACCTCAAAGGTGGCCCAGGTAGTGGCCACTCTGGAGCAGCACGGCGCCATGGAGCACACCATCGTCGTTGCAGCCAACGCCTCCGATCCCGCTGCCCTTCAGTATTTGGCTCCCTACGCCGCCTGTGCCATGGGCGAGGAGTTCATGGGGCAAGGCCGCGACGCCCTGGTGATCTACGACGACCTCAGCAAGCATGCCTGGTCCTATCGCCAGATGTCACTCCTCCTGCGCCGGCCGCCCGGCCGCGAGGCCTACCCCGGCGACATCTTCTACCTCCACAGTCGCCTTCTGGAGCGGGCGGCCAAGCTGGCCCCTGAATATGGCGGCGGCTCCCTCACCGCCCTGCCCATCATCGAGACCCAGGCGGGGGACATCTCCGCCTACATCCCCACCAACGTCATCTCCATCACCGACGGTCAGATCTACTTGGAGACCGACCTGTTCAACGCCGGAATCCGTCCGGCCATCAACGTCGGGCTCTCGGTGTCGCGAGTGGGTGGCGTCGCCCAGACCCGGGCCATGCGCCAGGTGGCCGCCCGCCTGCGTCTGGACCTGGCCCAGTTTCGCGAGCTGCAGGCCTTCGCTCAGTTCGGCACCGCCGAGCTGGACGTGGCCACCCGCCGTCAGCTAGAGCGAGGCCAGCGCCTTACCGAGGTGCTCAAGCAGCTCCAGTACGAGCCCACGCTCTTGCATCAGCAGGTGGAGATCCTGTACGCAGCGGTGAACGGCTACCTGGACGACGTAGCAGTGGCCAAGGTGCAGCCCTTCGAGATCGCCTTCCAGCGCTTCATGGAGACGAGTCACCCTGACATCGGCAAGGACATCGACGATCAGAAGCAGATCACTCCCGAGACCGAGGACAAGCTGAAGGCAGCCATCGGCGAGTTCAAGGAAAGCGCTCCCTTGTTGGAATAATCATGGCTACCCTTCGTCAGATTCGCCGCCGCATTCGCAGCATCGAGAGCTGTGTTTCAAGACCGCAGCCTGAAGGCTGCGGCATCGATGAGCTATGGGATGCCCCAGGCTTTAGCCTGGGGTCTGAGGGTCTTCCCTAATGGCTACCCTTCGCCAGATTCGCCGCCGCATTCGCAGCATCGAGAACACGGCCAAGATCACCAAGGCCATGGAGCTGGTTGCCGCCTCCAAGATGAGGCGAGCCCAAGCTCGCGCCCTGGCCGGTCGCCCTTATGCTGAGAAGATGCGCTCGGTCCTGGCCAGCCTGGCCGAGACCCTGCCCCTTCAGGAGCCTGAGGCCATCCATCCTCTCATGCGCCGGCGGCAGGTGCAGTCCATCGACATCATCCTCATTACGCCCGACCGTGGTCTCTGCGGCGGCCTGCCTACCGGCCTGAATCGCCAGACCGCCTCCTTCATCGTCGAGCGGCAGCTGCCCGCCAGGCTCATCTGCATCGGTCGCAAGGGGCGCGACTTCTTCCATCGTACCGGGATGGAGGTGGTAGCCGAGTTCGTCGGCCTGGGCGACTACCCCAGCTACGAGGACGTGCGGCCCGCCGCTCGGGTGGTCATGGACGACTATGTTCACGGCCTGGCCGACGAAGTCTATCTGAGTTATGCTCTGTTTGTCAGCACTATGGTTCAGAGGCCGCACATCTTTAAGCTGTTGCCGGTGGAACCCCCTGCGGAGGCCGCCACCTGGGCGGTGGACTACATCTACGAGCCTTCGCGGGAGGAGATCATGGCTGAGCTTCTGCCCCGCTACGTGGAGCGACAGCTCTACGAGGCGGTGTTGGAGGCGGTGGCCAGCGAGCAGTCGGCGCGCATGGTGGCCATGCGCAGCGCTACCGACAACGCCAACGAGATGATCCGCGAGCTTACCCTCTCCTATAACAAGGCCCGCCAGGAGAGCATCACCAAGGAGCTCCTGGAGGTGACGAGCGGCGCCGAGGTGCTCAGAACGGAACGCTAGGTTGCCGAACTGTGGACGAAGATGGTAATAGGGTGAGTAGTTCAGGGGAGAGGTGGCAGGGCCCAAAGGGCCCCAGGCTTATGAGACGGGGATGCTATGGCTAAGGGAAAGATAGTTCAGGTCATGGGCACTGTGGTGGACGGGGAGTTCCCGGTGGATGAGCTGCCGCCGATCAACGACGCCATCGAGATAGCGATGGACGGCGGCAAGCTGTTGGCCGAGGTGCAGCAGCACCTGGGCAACAACTGGGTGCGCTGCCTGACTATGGGTAGCACCGATGGCCTCCGTCGCGGTGCCGAGGCGGTCGATCTGGGCGGCCCCATCAAGGTGCCAGTAGGGCCGGGCACCCTGGGGCGTCTGTTCAACGTGTTGGGGCAGCCCATTGACAACCTGGGCGATGTTGAGGCCGCAGATTACTGGCCCATCCACCGTCCGTCGCCTTCTCTGGACGAGCAGGAGACGACGACCACGGTGCTGGAGACGGGCCTCAAGGTCTTGGACCTCATCTGCCCCTTCCCCAGGGGCGGCAAGGTGGGCGCCTACGGCGGCGCCGGCGTAGGCAAGACCGTCATCATTATGGAGCTCATCCGCAACATCGCTCGCGAGCACGGCGGCACCTCCGTCTTTGCCGGGGTGGGTGAGCGCTCTCGCGAGGGCAACGACCTCTGGTCCGATATGAAGGCCTCGGGCGTCATCGACAAGACCGTCCTCGTCTTTGGCCAGATGAACGAGCCGCCGGGCGTGCGGGCCCGCGTCGGCCTCACCGGCGTCACCATGGCCGAGTACTTCCGCGACGTGGAGGGGCAGGACGTTCTCCTGTTCATTGACAACATCTATCGCTACATCCTGGCCAACATGGAGGTCTCCGCTCTGCTGGGGCGGATGCCCTCGGCGGTGGGCTATCAGCCTACCCTCTCCACCGACATCGGCGCCCTGGAGGAGCGCATCACCTCCACCAAGCGGGGCTCCATCACCTCTTTCCAGGCCATCTACGTGCCGGCCGACGACTACACCGACCCCGGCATCGTCGCCACCTTCGGCCACCTGGACGCGGTCGTCGCCCTGGACCGCGCCATCTCCGAGCAGGGGATCTATCCCGCCGTCGACTCCCTCACCTCCTTCTCCCGCATCCTCGACCCCCGCGTCGTAGGCGAGGAGCACTACCAGGTGGCCCGCGGCGTGCAGGCCGTACTCCAGCGCTATCGCGAGCTCCAGGACATCATCGCCATCCTGGGCATGGAGGAGCTGTCGGAGGAGGACAAGCTGACGGTGATGCGCGCCCGCAAGATTCAGCGCTTCCTCTCCCAGCCCATGTTCGTGGCTGAGGCCTTCACCGGCCGCGCCGGCAAGTACGTGCCCGTCCGCGAGACGGTGCGGGGCTTCAAGGAGATCCTAAACGGCGAGTGGGACCACCTGCCGGAGCAGGCCTTCTACATGGTCGGCACCATCGAGGAGGCGGCGGAGCAGGCCGAGCAGATGGAGAAGGAAGCGGCGGAGGCAGGGCCCAAGGGGGCATCAACCGGTGCCGAATCTGAGAGTTGACATCGTCACCGCCGAGAGGGTCGTCTTCTCCGAAGAGGACGTCGACCTGCTGGTCGTCCCCGGCATCGAGGGGGAGCTGGGGGTTCTGCCTCTGCATGCGCCCCTTCTGACCACGATCCAGCCGGGGGTTCTGCGCGTCGTCAAGGGCGGGGAAGAGACGACGATGGCTATTACGGGCGGTTTCATCGAGGTGCGGGAGAATCGGGTGACCATCCTGGCCGACGCCGCCGAGAGGGGGGAGGAGATCGACGTGGCGCAGGTGGAGGCGGCTCGCCGCCGCGCCGAGGAGAGCCTGGCCTCGCGGGAGGCGACCGTCGACATGGTACAGGCGGAAATGGCCCTCAAGCGGGCCCTGGTGCGCCTCAAGGCGGCCGAGCGAATGCGGCGGCGGCGCCGCGGCGCCCCGCCGGCGGCAGGCTAGGCCTGGCGTTCTTCCTCCAGCATGGGACAGGCTCATGGCAGGTGAACGCTTCATCATCGAAGGTGGGCACAGGCTTCAAGGCACCGCGGAGGTAAGCGGCTCCAAGAACGCCACCGTGGCTGCTATGGCTGCTTCCCTCTTGGTGCCCGAAGAGTGCTGTCTGGAGAACGTCCCCGCCATCGGTGACGTCACGTTCATGGCCCGGGTGCTGGAGAGCTTGGGTGCGGAGATCGAGAGGCCGTCGCCCTCGACTCTGCGCCTCAGGGCCGCCCGCATCACCTCCTTCTCCCCACCCACGGAGCAGGTGGTGAACCTGCGGGCCAGCTTCATGGTCATGGGCCCCCTTTTGGCCCGCTTCGGCCAGGCGGCCTGCAGCCCGCCCGGGGGCGATGTCATCGGCCAGAGGCCCATCGATGTCCACCTGGCTGGCTTTGCTGCCATGGGAGCGGATATTCAGCGCCAGGGGGAGAAGTTCGTAGCCCAGGCTAAGAGGCTGCGGGGCGCTCGCCTGTTCATGGACTACCCCAGCGTTCTGGGCACCCAGAACCTTATGATGGCTGCCACCCTGGCCAAGGGAACCACCGTCATCGTCAACGCGGCCGCCGAGCCGGAGATCGCCAGCCTGGCAGAGATGTTGAACAAGATGGGCGCCCGCATCCAGGGAGCGGGATCCCACACGCTGGAGATCGAAGGGGTCGACGCGCTCCATGGCGCCAGTCAGCGCATAATCCCCGATCGCATCGAGGCAGGCACCTTCGTCATCGCCGCCGCCATCACCGGTGGTGACGTCCGCATCTGCGGGGTGGAACCTCAGCGCCTGTACTCGCTGGTGGCCAAGCTCAGAGAGGCAGGGGTCAAGGTGGATGAGGGCGAGGACGTCCTGCACGTGCGCAATGCTGGCCAGCTAACAGCAGTGATCATCCAGGCGGTGCCTTATCCTGGGCTAGCCACCGACCTTCAGGCGCCAATGGCCGCTCTTCTCACCCAGGCGCAGGGCGTGAGCTACGTCCACGAGAGGGTTTTCGACAATCGTCTGTTATATGTCAGCGAGCTGCGAAAGATGGGGGCGGAGGTGGTCTCCACCGGCACTACTGCCATCATTAGCGGGCCCACTTCCCTTATCGGCACCAGCGTTTGCGCGCTCGACATCCGGGCAGGGGCGGCGCTTGTGCTGGCGGGACTAGTCGCCCGCGGCAGGACAGTGATCTCCGATATCTATCACCTGAACCGCGGCTATCAGTGCCTCGACGGCAAGCTGCGGTCCCTGGGAGCAGACATCCAAAGCGCATAGCGTTTCCGCCGTCGATCGATTCTTGGGCTGGGGGTGGGGAGCATGTTCGGCAGGAGAATAGGAGTAGACCTGGGCACGGCCAACGTGCTGGTCTACGTGAGAGGCAAGGGCATCGTCATCAATGAGCCCTCGGTGGTGGCAGTGGCTCAGCGAGACAACAGCATCGTGGCCGTGGGACGCGAGGCGCGTGACATGTTGGGACGTGCGCCCGGGCCTATCGCCGTGATCCGGCCCATGCGCGACGGCGTTATCGCTGACTACCTGACCACCGAGGCCATGCTGCGCTACTTCATCGGCAAAGTGGTGGGGTGGTTACGTCTTATCAAGCCAGAGGTCATGGTCTGCATACCGGCAGGGGTGACCAGCGTGGAGCAACGGGCGGTGCGTGACGCCGCCGAGGCAGCCGGCGCTCGCCGGCCAGCCAATCTGGTGCCCGAGCCCCTGGCCGCTGCCATCGGCGCTCGTATGCCCGTGGACACACCCCGGGGCCACATGGTGGTGGATGTCGGCGGCGGCCGCACCGAAGCCGCCGTCATATCTATGTACGGCATCGTCACCAGTGAGTCGGTGCGAGTGGCTGGCGACCGCTTTGACGATGCCATCGCCACCTATATCAAGCGTCGCCATAACCTGATCATTGGCGACCGCACTGCCGAGGATGTCAAGATCGCTGTGGGTAGCGCTCTCACCGTGGAGGAAGAGCTGACCACAGAGGTGCGCGGCCGTGACCAGATCAGTGGCCTGCCCAAGAACATCACTGTGACCTCCCAGGAGATCACCCAGGCCATTCAGGATCCCCTGGGCAGCATTCTGGGAGCCATCAGGGCCGTGTTGGAGCGGACGCCGCCGGAGCTGGCCTCCGACGTCGTAGACAGAGGCATCGTCCTTACGGGGGGCGGTGCGCTCGTCCGTAACCTGGACCGCCTGATCGTTCAGGAGATCGGCATCCCCTGCTCGCTGGCTGAGAACCCTATGGACTGTGTGGCCATCGGGGCTGGTATCGCCCTGGAGCACCTAGACCTCATCCGGCGCGCTCAGCCCGCCGAGGACGATTTCCTGGCCGGATACTAGCGCCGCTGCGCCGGCTCATTCAGGTCCTTCAGGTGGAAGGTCATGCTCTGAAGGGCAAGCACCGGGTCGATCTGGCGCAGCTCCACGTCGTGCGGCCTACGAGGGCAGAAGGGGGCGTAGTTGAGGATGGCCTTCACGCCGCAGCGCACCAGGGTGTCGACCACTGCCTGAGCTTGAGTAGCGGGCACCGCCACAATGCCGATATCCACCGGATCCTCGCGCAGCCTCTCTTCAAGCTCGCTCACGTGTCTAATTGTCACCGATGCCAACTTCTGGCCCACAACCTGGTGGTCCACGTCGAAAGCCTGAACGACGCGAAAGCCCTGGCTGGCAAACCCGCCGTATTCCAGGATGGCCCGCCCCACCTTGCCCACTCCAACAAGGACCATCTGCCACTGGCGGTTGAGGCCGAGGATGCGCCATAGTTCCTCCAAGAGCTGGGCCACGTTGTAGCCACGCCCCTGCTTGCCAAAGCGGCCAAAATAGCTCAGGTCCTTGCGAATCTGGGCTGGCGTTACCCGTGACAGCCTGGCCAGGTCCGTTGAGCTCACCACCTCTTGCCCTCTGGACTGTAGCAGGGCCAAGCAGCGGGCATAAAGCGGCAGGCGGTCGATGACTACATCAGGGCTCCTGCTGACTCTGGCTGTCTTTGGATTCCGCGTCAACTCATGCTCCATTGCAGCAAACAACTATCGTTGGTAATCCGTCGCTGCCCTAAACCCAGCAGCCTTGTGCCTTTTTTCGCAATCAGTTTACACCACCAAGGGTCTAATCCGCCAACCTGGGCCCAGAAGAAATCACTATTCCTGGCTCGGGAAGTTGACCGCTGATAGAACCGGGGCCGTCGCTTTCTCCCCCTGCCTCGGCCTGTTCTCACGGCGGGAGTGGGGGTCGATGGAGAGGCACATTTAACACACTTTTCCTTCTGCTATTGGGATACGATAGCTACAAAGGTTATAATGCACTACGAGTCTGTCGCCGTGGAGAGCAGGGGACAGCGAGACCGTACGGCTGGCGAGCATTCGAGATAGGATGGGTCCCGTGAAGCGAATACTGGCGGCGTTAGTGGTGGCTTCCCTCTTGGGGGTGCTGGCCCCGGCCTGTGGGGGAGACTCCGAGAGCGTTCTTCCCGCGCCCGGCCCGGGAGGCGAGACCGTGATCAGGGTAGAGATGCGCAACAACCGCTTTTCGCCCAGCGGCCTCATCGTCAGGGCGGGAAGAGATTACATCCTTGAGCTGCGCAACAGGGATGGGGAGGCGCACAACCTGCGGATAGCAGGCCCCGACAGCGAGTACGACACCGAGGATGACCTCGTATCTGACAACGTCGATCCCGGCAAGACCGGCAGCCTGGAGTTTTCGATCGACCAGCCGGGCGTCTACGATTTTCGCTCCGACTCTCAGGTCATTAGCATGGTGGGTACTCTCACTGTATGGGAGGCCCCTCCGATCGCGACGTGGGTGCCCGTCACGCCCAGCCCGACGGCGGCGGTCGAGTCGCCCACGCCCAGCCCGACGGCGGCGGTCGAGTCGCCCACGCCCAGCCCGACGGCGGCGGTCGAGTCGCCCACGCCCAGCCCGACGGCGGCGGCTGAGTCGCCCACGCCCAGCCCGACGGCGGCGGCTGAGTCGCCCACGCCCAGCCCGACGGCGGCGGTCGGGTCGCCAACCCCGATGTCCACCCCCGCTGGCGAATGACCTGTTGTAGCCCATCCTGGGCTAGCATCAGCATCTGGGGTCGCGTGGGGAAGAAGTGAACGAATGAGAACAGGGCAAGGCGTCACAGAACTGGTGCAGCGGGTGCTGGCCGGCGATACGCTGGCCCTGCCGCGGCTTATCAGCCTGGTGGAGGGCGAGAGCGAGGCGGTAGCGGACATCATGCGCCGCATCGCCCCTCACACCGGCCGCGCCTACTGCATAGGGGTCACCGGGCCGCCGGGCACGGGCAAGAGCACACTGGTGGACAAGCTCACCGCCATCCTGCGTGAGAAAGAGCTGTCGGTGGGCATTGTGGCCGTCGACCCCTCCAGTCCCTTCTCCGGCGGCGCTCTCCTGGGCGACCGCATCCGCATGCAGCAGCACTATCTCGACCCGGGCGTATTCATCCGCAGCATGGCCACTCGCGGCAGCCACGGCGGCCTGCCTGTCACCGTCCAGGGGGTTATCAAGCTCCTCGATGCCGGCGGCCGCGACGTGATCCTAGTGGAGACGGTGGGCGTCGGCCAGACAGAGCTGGATGTGGTCAACGCCGCCGATATCGTCATTGTCGTCCTCACGCCCGAATCTGGCGATGCCGTCCAGGCTATGAAGGCGGGTCTGTTCGAGATCGCCGACGTCTTTGCCATCAACAAGGCCGACCGCGAGGGAGCCTCACGCATGAAGGCTGAGCTGGAGGCGTTTGTGGCCATGAAGCCGGGCGAGCCCATCCCCGTCGTGCTCACCCAGGCTCACCGTGGCATTGGTATCGATGAGCTGTACGAGGAGCTGGAGCGTCACCGCCGCATTCAGGAGGAGAACGGCGAGTTGGAAAGGCGTCGCCGTGAGCGCCGCCGCGAGGAGTTCCTGGAGATGCTTCAGCGCAAGGTGCGGGCTCGGTTCCTGGATTTCACCGAGAAGGACGGCCAACTGAAGGACCTCACCGAGCGGGTGGTGGCGGGGGAACTGGACCCCTATTCAGCCTGCGCCCAGGTGCTGGACGACCGTCAGTGGTTGGGCAAGTGGCTCACCCAGGGGGAGTAGGGAAAGAAGGCCGCCGCCCCCGGACGCATCCCACTGTCGGTCTACGCCGCGGCGTCCGCTTCGAGGGGGCGGGCCGGTTGAAACAAGACCCTTCGCTACGCTCAGGGTGACAACCACGGGTAGCGTCATTCTGAGCGAAGCGAAGAATCCCAGCGAGGCGGCGGGCCGTGCTTCGATTGAGAAGGCGGCCTATTCTATGGGGATCCCTGCCAGCTGCTTGGCGATGTCCTTCTTTGCCTTCAGGTCGTAGGTGCCGAGGATGGCGATGGTCTCCATCACCGGCGAGCCGCCCCCGTGAAGCCCGGCTATCTGCATCAGCATCCCCTGACCGGAGCAGATCACGTCGCTCAAGGCTCGGAAGCAGCGATGTTGATTCTCCGCCGAGATCTTGGGGTTCCTCATCATGTACTTGTCCATGAGAGGCCCTATCTGCTCGTGGTAGAAGTCTCCCTCAAGAGGCAGGGTTGCCGGCAGACCCCCAGCCAGGTCGGCCACGATCTCGAACTCGTGATAGATGTTCACCCCGGCATGCTTGCGGCCCACGTTGCAGTAGACCACATCGGGCACGTAGGTCCCTGAAGGTTGCCTCTTTGCAGTTACGGCAGCGGCGATCCCTGCCGCATACACCAGCTCGGCAACACTGATCATCTCGGCGAGCTTGTGCCTCACGTGCTCGGCCTTCTCTATGCCGTTATACTCGGCCACCAGAGCGGCAAACCCCATGAGCACATCTGACGCAGCCGGCTTGCATCCGGTGTAGCTATGGCGGTGATAGAGGGCGAACAGCAGAGCCAGCATCCCACCATACTCCCTCTCCCCGCACATGAATACCCTCTCCCAGGGCACGAAGACGTCGTCGAAGATGGTGAAGGATTCCATATCCCCGAAGGTGGCTATGGGGGCATGGAGCCTCCGCCTCGGTCTGGGCAAAGAAGGCCGGCACACCAGGTGAATCCCCTCCCAGTCGGCGGGCAGGGCGAAGGACACAGCCCAATCGCCCTCCTCCTCGGTCAAGAAGCGGGTGGGCGTAACGATGATCTCATCGGCATACGGGCCGGTGGTGTTGTGAGCCTTCGCCCCCCGGACAACGATCCCATCGCTCTTCCGCTCCACAATCCTGAGGTAGAGGTCGGGGTCGACCTGCTCATGGGGTCGCTTCTTCCTGTCCCCCTTGACATCGGTCTGGGCGCAGTTAGCGCAGAGGTCGTTCTCCTGGAAATAAGCCAGGTATTTGAGAAACCTCTGGTTATACTCCGTTCCCAGGGTTTGGTCCATAGCATGGGTGGTTACGGAGAGGGCATTGAGGGCGTCGATTCCCATACAGCGCTGGATGCAGCCGCCGGTCTTCTGGCAGGCAAGGCGGGTCATCCTCTGCTTATTCAGCAGGTCATCAACGCTCTGATGGATATGACACAAGCGGTTTATCTTCTCCCCCGTGAGGTGGGAAGTGGCTGTCATTATGCCATCATACTGGGGGTCCTGAGCCAGGTCGTAGGTCTGGTTGATGACATTGATGCCGGGGGCCATCCTGGGGTCATCCCTGCCCACCAGCTCCCCGTCAATGTAGACATTGTTCCTCATCTTGAAGAGCTTATCTCGATATTCCTCAGAGGTCCTCATGGTTCCGTCCTTTCAGCCGTTATGGTAGCACCCTGTGATCGGAGGGGAGAAAACCCGCCCCCGGCCATTATAGTCCATGCCAGGTGCAGACGCCTCAGCCGGACTCGGGGGCGGTCGTTTTTCCGAGCACCAGGTTCTGTAGGGAGAGCCCGGCCACCAACTGCTCGAGGCGTTCGTTGCAGAAGCCCCCGCCGGGGGTTTGCGCTTGGGGATGTTTAGCTACGGTCTAGTTGTCTACAGGTAGGACCGCAGGCGCTCGACCAGGGCTTTCGCCTGCTCTTGAGGGGTGCCCGCCAGGAACTCGCGCTTTCTCTCGGTGGCCTCGGCCTGGGCCAGGCCGTCCACGATGGTCGGCGAGCCTGGGAGCCCTATCATCTCCGCCTCAACCTCGATGTCTTTGGCGGCCCAGACGGTGACCGGCCCGTCGGCCTCCGCCCAGGCCTTGCGCTCCATGTCCATGAAGCGCGGCTCGTTGGCTCCTACCTTCACCGAGGCCGTGCAGGGCAGGGGCACCTGGATAACCTCGTATCCGCCGGCCAGCTCTCGCTTGGCCTTCACCATCCCCGAGTCTGGCAGTACCTCAAGGTCTTCGACATAGGTGATCTGGGAGGTGTCCAGCCACTCGGCGATGCCCGGGGGCACCTGGGCGGTGGCGCCGTCAGAGGACTCCTCGCCGCAGAGGATGAGGTCGTATTCGCCGATCTTGCGGATGCCTTGGGCCAAGGCGTAGGAGGTGGCCAGGGTGTCGGCGGCGGCGAAGGCCCTATCGCTCAGCAGGTAGGCCTCGTCGGCTCCCATGGCCAGGGCCAGGCGCAGATAGGGGGTGAACAGAGGCGGCCCCATGGCCACGATGGTAACCTTGCCGCCGTGCTGCTCTTTCAGAGTGAGGGCCATCTCCAGGACGTTCATGTCGGGGGGGTTGATCTCCGAGCGAACGTCACCCCGCTCGATAGTCATAGTCTTGGGGTCTACCTTCACCTCTTCCGGCTTAGGGACCACCTTCACACAGGCGATAATGTGCAGCGGTCGCATCGCTCTTACCTCCCACCGTTGCCGCCGCGGGCTCTCTTGACAGCCTCGATGAGGGGCGGCAGCGCGTTGAACATGTCATCGACGATGCAGTAGTCGGCCTGCTCGAAGATCGGGGCATCTGGATCGACGTTAATGGCTACGATGGTCTCGGCCTTCTCGATGCCCACCGTGAACTGGAAGGCGCCGCTGATGCCGCAGACGATGGCCAGCTTGGGACGAGTGACGTAGCCGGTCTGGCCTATCATGCAGTCACGCGACACCCAGCCCTCGTCTACGGGCACGCGCGACCACCCCACCTCGCCGTCCAGGAGGCTGGCCAGTTCGTTGACAAGGGTAAAGTCGCCCTGGCAGCCCCTGCCAGCGGCCACCAGCACCTCGGCTTTGGTGATGTCCACGCCCTGGCCGACGACGTGCTCCAGCACCTGAACCTTGATGTCCTCTTCGGCTAGCTTCACTGGTACGCTGACCACCTTGCCCTGGCGGGCGGTGTCGGGCTCCGGCACCGCGAACACCCCGGGGCGCACCGTATTCATCTGGGGTCGGTTGTCCGGGCACTTGATGTAGGCAAGAACGCCGCCGCCGAAGCCGGTTACCTCGCCGATCAAAAGGCCCGTTTCCTCTTCCAGCTTCAGGTCCGTGCAGTCGGCGGTGAGACCGGTGCGCACCCGCACAGCTATGCGACCGGCCAGGTCGCGACCGTTGGGGGTTGCCCCCAGGAGAAGGATGTCTGGCTTCCCCTCGAGGATAAGCTCCGTGAACACTTTTGTGTAGCCATCGGTGGTGTACTGACGCAGGAGGGGGTGATCCGCCACTCGCACCTCGTCGGCACCGGCAGCGATCGCCTCCTGGGCCAGGTCGCTCACCTGGTCGCCCAGGAGAACGCCCACAACGGGGATGCCCCGGCCGTCGGCCAGCTCGCGGGCTTTGCCCACCAGCTCCAGGGATACACCCTCCAACCGGCCCTCATCCTGTTCTAAGTACACCCAGATGGCGCTGGCATCCTGGGCACCGTACAGTGACTTGGTCATCGTTTACGACCTCCCGGACGCGACGTCGCTGGTCACCGCTTGACTCTGCAGAGCCAGGTGGGCTACCTCGGCGAGTTCCATCACCCGCAGCTTCTCCTTGCCAATTACGTTCAGGCTGTCCTCCAGGCAGGAGAGGCAGTGAGGACAGCAGGTGACCACCACCTCTGCCCCTGTCTCCGCGGCCTCCGGTATCCTCAGGTCGGAGAAACGCTCGCCGGCTGCTGTCTCCATCCACATCCGGCCGCCGCCGCCGCCGCAGCAGAGAGTATCCTCGCGACTACGCTCCATCTCCACCAGCTCGAGGCCGGGAATGCTCTGGAGGACTTGGCGAGGCTCGTCGCATATGCCGTTGCGCCGACTCAGGTAGCAAGGGTCGTGATAGGTCACTTTCAACGGCAGCTCGTTCTCGAACTTCAGGCGCTCGCCCTCGATCAGCTCCAGAAGGTACTGGCTGTAGTGCAGAGGGCGGAAGTCGCCGCTGAGGTTGGGGTAGAGGTTGGCGAACATGTCGTAGGAGTGAGGGGAGACGGTGACTATCGTCTTCGCTCCCACCTCCTGGAAGAGGCGGGCGTTAGCGTCGATGATCTCAGCCGCATACTCGTCGTGGCCCACGCTCCTCACGGCGTCGCCGCAACTGGGCTCGCGCTCTCCCAGGGTGCCGAAAGTCACCCCGGCCGCTTCGAACAGCGACACCAGGGCGCGCGCCACCTTCTGGATGCGCCTGTCGTAGGCGGCGTCGTCGCCCACGTAGAGAAGGACATCGTCCTCGGGCGAGAACTCCTTGACGGCCATGCCTTTCGTCCACAGGGGGCGCTCCGACGGCGGGCGACCCCAGGCATTGCCATCGAAGTAGATGTCCCAGAGCAGGGTAGGAAGCCCTTCGGGAACCTCCCGCTCCTTCCAGGCCAGTTGGCGCAAGCCGAGAATGGCCTTTGTGATGTCTACTTCGTGGGGGCAACGGCTCTCGCACCACAGGCAGGTGGTGCACTCCCACAGGCCGTCGGCCCAGCCGGGCAACCCTAGTTGGGCCTGGCGAACTATCTTCCGAATGCTGATGGTTTCGCCTTTCACCAGCCCCAACGGGCAGATGGCCGTGCAGACGCCGCACTGGAAGCAAGGCGCTGCCGCCCCTCCCGTGGCCTTATCGACTCGTTCCCAGGTCTCGTCTTTCAGCAGTACGCTATCAACTGACTGGCTCACCGCTGGCTACTCCTTCGGCTAGTTTCTGCGCGTAATTCTGGACCACCTCGTGCATCTCTCGCATCTTGGCAGCCCACTCCTTGCCTTCGGACGCCGAGTTCCAGTGAAGCTGTAGCCGCTCAGGCTCGATACCCTGGCGGGTGAACTTGCGGTGCCAGAACTGGAACCGTTTGAACGTTTGCTGGTTGGCGTAGTTGTAGTGACAGTCGGAGCCCTTCTCGGTCAGGCGACAGCCCGTGACCAGGACCGCCCCCGCTCCCTTCTCGAAGGCGTGAGCGATGAACTCCTCCTCGATGCGGGCCGAGCACATCATCTTGATAACGCGGGAAGAGGGTGGGTACTGGATCTTCTCGATGCCCGCCTGGTCAGCGCCGGGGTAGGAGCACCAGTTGCAGGTGAAGACCACCACCTTCTCCTCAGGCTTCTCGGCCAGAGCGGCGTCGATCTGAGCGAGGATCTGCTCCTTGGTGAAGTAGGGCATGATGACGGCATCGTAGTTGCAGACGGCGGCGCAGTTGCCGCACCCCGTGCAGGCCGCCTCGTGGAACACAATAGTGCCCTCCTTCACCTTGCCGATGAGCTCGATGGCGCCGAAGGGGCAGGCGGGAACGCAGATGCCGCACTTTATGCACTTATCCTCGACCAAGCGGGCGGTAATGGGCTCCTTCTCGATGGTGTCGCGACACAGGATCAATCCCGCCTTGGACGCCGCCGCCAGAGCCTGAGCGATGCTCTCCCGCACATCCTTGGGGTACTGGACCGTCCCTGCCAGGTAGATGCCGGGCGAGGGTGCCTCGGCGGGGCCCAGCTTGGGGTGGCGCTCTAGGAGGAAGCCGTCCTCGCTGCGGGCCACCGTGAGCTGCTCGGCGACGTTTTCCTGCTGGGGCTGAAGCCCCACCGTCAGCACCAGCAGGTCGGTGGGGATATTCAGCTCCACGCCCGTTAGCTCATCGCTCAGCGCCACAGCACCGTTGGGGTAGGTGATGACCTTGTCTGGCGTGCTGTCGGGGTCGTAGCGGAAGAACTGGACGCCCTCCTTCAGGGCCTCCTCGTACATCTCCTCGGCCTCGCGGCTGAAGGTACGGATATCGCGGTAGAGGATACGCACCTTCTTGCCGGCTCGGCGCAGCTTTAGCGCCTGGCCAATCATCGCCGTACAGCCGTAGCGGCAGCAGCCGGTGCTATCGGTGCGAGAGCCCACGCAACCGATGAAGGTGACATGATCACCAGGCACGTCAGGCATCATGCCCGCCAGCTCCAGGTTGGTAACCACGCGGGGGTCCTGGCCGTAGTTGAATTCGGTTGGCTCGTAAGGGCGGGCGCCCATGGCCAGGACTATGGCGCCTGCCTGCAACTCCTCGCCATCGGTCAGGCGAGCGCTGAAGTTGCCCACGAAGCCGCTAATCACCTCGACCTCCGTGCCCAGGTGGAGGTGAACGCCGGTCTTCTCTACCTTCCTCTTCTTCTCCTCTATCAGGTCGCGCGCTTCCGGGCCGGCGGGCGAGAGCCGCCCCAGCCTTCGCAACATACCACCCAGCTCCGGCTCCTTCTCCACAAGGTGGGTCTCGTAGCCCTGCTGGGCCAGGTTGGCAGCGGCGGTCATACCAGCGATGCCACCGCCGATCACCAGCGCCTTCTGAACCACCGGCGCGTGGCCGATCTCTAGTGGCTGGAGCAGACGGGCCTTGTCCACCCCCATCTTGATCATATCGCGGCCCTTGAAGTTCGCCTCCTCCGGGTAGTCCTTGTGTACCCACGAGTCCTGGTTCCTCAGGTTGACCATCTCCAGGAGGTAGGGGTTGAGGCCGCCCAGGCGGCAGGCGCGGCGGAAGGTCGGCTCGTGGGTCTTGGGGGAGCAGGCCGCTATCACCACCCGGGTGATCCCCTTCTCACGGATGACATTCGCGATCTCCTCCACCTGACTGCCGGCGCAGCTAAACATCTGGCTCTGGGCGTGGACGACGTCCGGCAGGGTGAGAGCGTACTCCACCGCCTTCTCCACGTCGATGACGGCAGCGATGTTGGAGCCGCAGTGGCAGACGAACACGCCGATATGCGGTTCCGCCACGTCCTCGATGGGTTCGCCCATCTCCGGCTCGGGCCACTCCCTATGCTCGATGTGGGTTAGGGCGGTGGTGGCCGCCCCACTCCCTTCGGCGACGCTGTCGGGGATGTCCTTGGGCCCGCTGGCGCAGCCGGCCACGAAGATGCCCGGCCGGCTGGTGGTGATCACCCCTCCCTCGCTCTCCACCGTCTTCAGGAAGCCGTCCTCCTCCAGCTCTATACCTAGCACTTCGGCCAGCTTCTCCAGCCCCTCGGGCGGCCGCACCGCTGTGGCCAGGACCACCATGTCGGCCTCGGCCGTCTCCAACTGGCTGGTGGCAGTGTTCTCGTAGCGCACGATGAGGCCCTTGCCGTTGGGGCTGATATCCGCCGGGTGACCACGAATGAACTTGGCCCCCTCCTCCCGCGTGCGGTCGAAGAATGCATCGAAGCCCTTGCCGTAGGCCCGTACGTCCATGTAGAGGACGGTGATGTCCCTCACGCCGTGAGTAAGGGCCTGGTAGGTCTCCTTGATGGAGTACATGCAGCAGAATCGAGAACAGTAGCGGTAGAAGTGGCGGTCGCGGGAGCCCACGCAGAGCACGAAGAAGATGTTATCCGGGTGCCGGCCGGTGGAGGGCTTGATGATCTCGCCGGCGGTGGGCCCCATCGGTGTGAGCATCCGCTCGAACTCCATGGACGTGAGGACATCGGGGTGCTTGCCGTAGCCGTAGTGGCGGAGGAGGGCCGGGTCGATGAGGTCGTAGCCAACGGCCACGATGATGGCGGACACCTCTCTGGTCAAGGACTGCTCGCGGGGCATGAAGAAGTCGATGCACTTGGGCCCGCAAGCCTGGATGCAGTGATCGCAGGGGAAGTAGTTGGGCGGATCGTTCAGGCAGAGGTCCAGGTCTATCAGGTAGGGCTCAGGGACGGCCTGAGCCATGGGGGTGTAGATGGCCTTGCGAGAGGCCATGCC
>Ga0209979_1000685_pt1 | contig 42987 bp, 45 predicted proteins | sample AnhtaG_FD_183114 | JGI IMG/M metagenome (GOLD analysis project Ga0209979, IMG submission 183114) | Deep subsurface microbial communities from Anholt, Denmark to uncover new lineages of life (NeLLi) - Anholt_01485 metaG (SPAdes) (version 2) | ecosystem: Environmental > Aquatic > Marine > Oceanic...
TTTACGTAGTCGGATACTGCCTGTGGGGTAACATTGACCGTCTTGGCAATATCCCTCTGCTGGATATTGGGCTGCTTAGCTGCTATCTCAACCAGTATCTGAAATCTTGTTGTCAGATTTTTGTTTCGAAGTATCTCCACCATAACTCAGCACGCTTGTGGAATAATCAAGTAGACTTTCGTCGTATCAAGATTATCATCACCATTATAGCAACTTTTATTTAAGAAAGTAATGGTGAGATTGAACTGTTTACGCCAAGGTGCATAAGTTCAAACACTACCGCAGCAACTGATAAAGTATTTCTACCCCTTGCTCATTGGAGATATCCACAGCAATGCTTCTCTTATTGCGATTCAACCCAGAGAACAGGGTACTCTCTTCATTTATCCTTGGCTGCATTCGTCTTATCCACCCGCCTCAAAGCTGATGGTAGTCTGACGGAAGTGAGCCCTTTCAGGCAAATGTCCGAAGAAGAGAGCCAGAAGATTGCCGGAGAGTTCCTGAGGAACAGTCCGACCTTTACCTTTGACGGTATTGAAGACACCTTCAGATTGGCAGATACTTTAAGACCACGGTGCCCCTACTGCTGGGTATTCATCTTTGAATTTGATAGTAGACACCCTGGCTATGCTGACAGGACAGGAAAGGTGCTTGCTCAGGTGATTACACCTCACCGAGCAGTAATTGCTGTCGAGCAGCTTGAGGTTACATCTGCCATAATGGACGACAAGTGGGACATGCTTCATCGGGAAATTATTGATGAACAGGGAAATCCCTTAGAGAACCTGACTGTTGCTGAGTTGCTAGATAATCCCCTGTATGACACACTAGTTAAAATCCATGGAGAGGTAAGTTTGCTAGGCGAACTTTTTTGTCCTTGCTTTGAATTGACTTCCGGTGGGCAAAAAGTGCAGGTGTGGTATGACCTAATGGTCGAGAATGATGGTACCGAAAGACCTCCAGCCAATATGCACGAATTTAACAATGGCGATAAGGTTATCGTAATTGGGGAACTGAAAGGCGAAGGCGGTACCCACTATTCCAAGGGTGATTTCTGGGCAAGCGAGATTACCTACGTATTCCCGGCACCACCTCCCGCAGCTCAATAAAGATTTAGGTAGGCAGGTATTGAGGGCTACACTGCAAAATAGAAGCCGAACTGGGCATAGGAAGGAACTGCTTGAGGTAGTTCAGGGAACTAGAGCAACACAGGGGGGATAACAATGGCGATAAGTAAAATATGGGTGATTCTACTAATTGCTGTGTCCCTTTTGGTGACATCTTTCACCGGGTGCGCTGGTAAAGAGCCTGGTGTTGTAACAGCGCTGGCAGCTACTTCCGCTGACGAAAGATATCCGGTATGGAGCCCGGATGGAAGCAAGATATTCTTCAAATCGGATAACTGGATTTATGTTTGCAACCCAGATGGAAGCCAATGTGAAAAGTCGGCAGAAGTTAAGGGACCTTTGGTTTTTGACTCAGATATGAAAAGGGTATTTTATAAGAAGACCATATCGAGTGAAGGCAAAGTGATATATCAGGCTTACGTAATGGACATAGATGGCAAAAATCAACAGAAAGTCGCTGAACTCACTCTTGAGGAAAAGCATGTTGACGACGGGGGTTATATAGGGAGTACCAGAGGACCAACGTATAAAATGTATTCATGGAGTCCAGATAGGACAAAAATCTTCTTCACCAAACTAGAAGAAACAGGTTACACATGGGTATGGAGAGAAGAGGAAGGGAAATGGGTAAGATATAAAGCTGGGACTGAACCATCTGTACCTGTTGTGCAATGGGCGGGGACAGCGCAAAAGTTGATTGCTAAAGAACATGAGAGAACCGCCTGGATATGGGATTTGAAAGACAATGAGTTAAGGTTCATTGGCCATTTGAGCCATAGCATTGTAAGTTATTTCTTTGAAAAGGGAGTCGTCTGGAGCCCTGATGGCAAGTATGTGGCTTTGCCCTCTATTGAGCTTTCAGAGTCGGGTGCGACCGAGCAAATTTTTGTGACAAATATAAAAACCGGAGAAAGCAAGAGATTGACTTCATTTGTTGGGTACAATGCGTATCCTGAGTGGAGTCCTGATAGTAGGAAGATAATGTACGTACGAGTGCCACCGAAATACTGGTGGATGCCCTCGTCCTTGGACTACGATGAGGGTTATGATATCTGAGTGGTTGATATTGATGGAAGCAATGAAAAACAATTAACAGATATCCCGAAGAACTGGGAAGCGGGACGTTGGAGCCCTGATGGGTCTAAGATAGCTTATACTTCCTGGGAAAAGAGTTCTCTATCACTAGGCAAGACCCAAGAAATCGGGATCTGGATAATGAATGCGGATGGAAGCGATAAAAAACTGCTTACCACAATTGACACAGGATTCATAGAGTGCATGGAGTGGAGTCCAGATGGCTCAAAGATAGCTTTTGTAACCCATGAATTGAGTGAAGGTGAGCCCAGCGATATATACGTGATAGATGTGCCCAGCGATTAACGGAGCAGACACCATGAAGAGAATCTTGGTCACCGCTAATGAAACGACAAGATAAGCCTTGAATGGAGCATATCTCTGTCTTTTATCTACCGAACTCCACTATTTCATCCCATCCAACAAAACGCCATAAGGTGCAATTAAGAAGGCCTGTTATAGGTCTGCTGCAAGCTCAACGTTTTGTTTCTGTACTGATTTGAAATAATACATAGGAAACCTAAAAATCTTACCCTAAGCCAAGAAATGACTATTGATAAACTGAACAACCTATTGTAGAATAGTCAGAGGTACAAAATCATGGGTAGTAAGAAGGTTGAACCTCCTGAGGTCAGAGCGCTAGATAACGTTTTTCCTGAAGCCCTGAAGGACGCAGAGGGCAGTACTAGAACGTTTGAGAAAGCGGTAGCCAGGGCTGAGAAACTGGGTGAATTAGCCAAGGAGGCGGCTGAGACATCGATAAGAGTATCACAGGAAGCGATAAGCAGAGCTGAAGAAGTAAGCAAACAGGCTAAAGAGGCAGCTGAGGTTGCAACCAGAACATCACAGGAAGCGATAAGCAGAGCTGAGAAAGCAACTAAATCGGCGAAACTGGGTGAATTAGCCAAGGAGGCGGCTGAGGCAGCGATAAGAGTATCACAGGAAGCGATAAGCAGAGCTGAAGAAGTAAGCAAACAGGCTAAGGAGGTGGCTGAGGCAGCAGCCAGAGCATCACAGGAAGCGGTGCGCAGGGCTGAGAAAGCAACTAAATCAGCTGACGACGCTGCTAAGGCATATACAAAGGCCTTTGAGAAAGCAATAAGTAGAGCTGAGGAAGCAAGTAAGTGGGCTAAGGAGGCGGCTGAGGCAGCGACAATAGTATCTCAGCAAGCGGTGAGCAAGGCTGAGGAGGCGGGAAAGTCAGCCTGGGTGGCGGCTGAGCAATCAATAAGAGCTGCCAAGGAGGCAGCTGAGGCATCGGTAAGAGTATCCCAGGAAACAATAATTAAGGCTGAGGAAGCAAGTAAATCAGCCAAGGAGACTGCCGAAGAATCAATAAGAGCTGCCAAGGAGGCGGCTGAGCAATCAATAAAAGCATCACAGGAAGCTATTTCCAAGGCTGAGGAAATAAGTCAGCCGACCACGGCGAGTGCTATGGAATGGATGAGGGCATCCCGGGAAGCAATTTCTAAGGCTGAGGAAGCAAGTAAATCGGCTAAGGAGGCGGCTGAGATATCAATAAAAGCATCACAGGAAGCTATTTCTAAGGCTGAGGAAATAAGTCAGTCGACCACGGCGAGTGCTATGGAATGGATGAGGGCATCCCAGGAAGCAATTTCTAAGGCTGAGGAAGCAAGTAAATCAGCTAAGGAGGCGGCTGAGATATCGGCGAGAGCGTCAAAAGAAGCAATAAGTAGAGCTGAGGAAGTGAGCAAATCGGCCAAGGAAGCTGCCAAGGCATCAATAAGAGCGAGCAAGGAAGCTACTGAAGTGTCGAAAAAAGCAGCTGCGGAGGCGGCTGAGATGTCGGTAAGAGTATTCCAGAAATTGATAAGCGGTGCCGGCAGAATAGGTAAAACGAGCGAGCGGGTAGCCAGGCAAACTGCTGATGCACTGATAAGAACACCCCAGGAAGATGATATCAAGATTAAGGAAACAGACGAGGCTTCCGAGGACAAGGCTGAGTCGTTGATAAGGGCTTTCGGGGAAGCACTAAACATAGCTGGGGCTAACGTCAAGGGGGAAAAAGAGGCCAAAGAGGTTGAGAGGAGAATGGAGACCCGATTGAGGTACCTAGCGAGGATGTATACGTCTAATAAAGACAAGCAAACTGAGGAAGAGGACGAAGAGGAGGAAGGTTAAACAAGCTAATATAACTTTTCCCTTGTGGTCATTAGTAAATGAAGGGGAGGTCCCAGATTTGAGAAGGTGCTTTTATGGTGAATGAAAAAGAGCAAGTCAAAAGGGCTGTTAGGCAGGCTGAAGAGCGAGCTCTAAAACCGGAGGCTGGCTAATCATAGTAGTGAGGGTATATCCCTGAAGGCTTCCTCAATCCCTCTGTGTTCGTGCTCTGTCTCTCCCCGCCTCCTCTTAGTAAGAGCGATATAATTGATGGTTTTAGTAAAATGCGCCATTACTTTTCTTGAATTAACCAGGTCAGACAGGACAACGGTAACACTCAGCTCCCCCTTTTCCCTGGGATAATCACCGCTCCGTATTATAGCCTCTATGGCTATATTCTTTAGAGACGCCGAGAGTTCCTTTATCAGCTCCATACTCATTTCCTGGGATGGTGCAGTCAAGAGATACAGGGCTCTCCTTGCATCCGCAGCGTTGCACTTGAGCGATAACTCACCGATGGCTTTATCCATCGCTTGGACTCCCTTTTGGGTTGCAGTCATCTTCTCCCTAAAATGAAGCTTGCCTTCACCAAGGAGTCTAATCCGTGGTATCTTCACTTCCCCATAGCCAATTACCGTCCATCCCACCAGAGTCTGTACAATGTCTCCAGCGTCGAGCACCCTTGACCCAATATATTTGGAACGTATCTCTTCGCCGGCACAAAGTAAATTGTAAAATGGCCTAACCACCATATAGTTGATCTTGGCGAAATTGCTTCTAATCGAGATGTTTTTCCTAATGTATCTTTGATTATCAACAAGAAATACCGCATCAGCCACCAAGTAGGCGGATTTAAGACACGTGCCCACGTTATAAATAGCTCTTTCCTCTGTCATCTCTTCATACCTAAAAGGAAGGACAACAAGGTTATATACCGGTTTGTGTATGTAGCGCTCTTTTAATAGCTGTGTTAGTACTGGTAGGGCTCCGGAGCCAGTGCCGCCGGCAGCTCCAGCAATTACCAGGAAAGCATCCGTCTCAAAAAAACGTTGCGTTGCGCTTATACTTTCTATAACCTTATCGCCATCCTCTCTGGCCAGCTCAGCACCAATTTCATTTATTTTACCCACGCCGTGGCCACCGGTCTTTTGACCTCCGATGAGGATTCTATGCTGGTAATCAGACTCTATGTGGGATAGTCCACTTAAATCGGCAATATCTGTGTTGACAGCTAAGACGTTAGTAACTGCTTCAATGCCGCGCTGGACGTGCGTTGCTCTGCCTAGTAAAGCAAACTCATCGGCAATCCTGCCACCACATTGCCCACAACCTATAACCGTTAACTTCACTGTACACCTCGTCAAGGACAAGTGCATTATTCTAAGCATAATTGCACACCTATGTCAACACCAGATAGATAGAAGGGGATTTTTTATTTAATACTGTCTATTAGATCCTGACGACTGGTCATCCCGGCAACTGTGTCCAGAAAAACCTTTAATGAGGCACTTTGACTTCTTAGCTGCTTTAGCTCAAGCCCGATGGGGCTAATCGAGGTTGGTCTATCGGCATAGGTGCCGTGAAAGGCAAAATAGGCTTGATTCAGTTTTCTAATATAGTAGCCATTTGAGGCTAGATATAGCCGCTTCTGCTCCATAAATTCCTCAGCTAGCTCAATTTCTCCCTGAGCTAAATATCTATCAACTGTCCTTCGTATCTCCCTCATCTCCCGGTTAAAGTCAAATTCTGACTCTGCTCCCGGGGGTTGACTATCACCACTCTCAAACTGAGGATAGTATTTTTCACATATCATAGCACCAATTTCCTTGCCCACCATACTGGCCACGGTTTCATTCATGGTGGCAATGTCATAATTTCGGGACACACCGATTAAATCTAGTGTGTATAGAAACCCTAACGGCTTGAAAACCAGATGCTGGTGCAGCCATTCTTCAGTTGCCGTATCAAGGGTAAACTTTAGGCTAGCATCATTAGTAACAAAGGTAGGATAGGTGGCAATGCCACCTAGCTCCACCACCAATGATGAGACACCCAAGTCATCAACCGCAGCCTCAATATTCTCTATTTCCTCGAGACTAATGTCCTGACGGAAGGTAATCTCTCTTATGCTCTCTATCCTGTCTCTAGGTGAAATGACCAGCAAATGTGGCGGCTTTTCAAGTATGAAATTTACCGGCGGGAAGCCAAACTTCAACCTTATGTACTTATCCATCGGATGAAAAATACCCTGCTCGGCTAGAGCCTCTCTTATCTGCTTTTCTATTATCCCTTCTACCTTACTCTCCAAAGCCCTAACTTGTTCCTGCAACATTTTTAATTCATCTTCAAGCAAAGCTAGGGTGCCTTGCCCACTACCGGCTTTGACAGCTTCAATTTCCGACTCCAAGGTCTTTAGCCGTTCTATGGCGGAAAAATACTCTATAACCACATCTACTTCACCATTAATCTCTTCACTACTACCGAAAATCCACTGGTTCAATTCATTAGATAATGCCCAGCACTCCCACCCGATGAGGTTGAAACGGTATGGCCTCACCATTGAGTTTAGCTGATTATCAAAACTCCGCCCGGGAGCGCAGCCACCACCAAGGCAGATAACCAATAATAAGCTGGTAGTGATAATTAATCTTGTCTGCAATTTAGTCATTTAGCAATTTCATGGCTTCAAAAGGATACTAAGGCACTTGGCTACCAAAGTTCAGTAACATCAATTTCAATGCTATAATAATCCTATCTTGATGAAATGTTAAGTATTAGCTAGCTAGATTATGAAAGACTACTACCGAATTCTTGGTGTTCCTGATAATGCCAATCAGGAAGAAATTAAGAAAGCCTTTAGAAGGCTTGCCTTTAAATACCACCCAGATACCAATCCCGGTAATGAGAAGCAAGCCGAGGAGAGATTTAAGGAAATAAATGAGGCCTATGGCGTGCTGAGGGATAAAAGCAAGCGGCAACAGTACGACTTTGCCAGAAAGGCGCCGCTGGCTGGCGTTAGTTATGATACCGGGTATAGGGGTTTCCAATATTCTCAGCAGGATATATTCCGGGACACCTTCTCCAATCAAGCTATGTTTGATGAGCTGAGTCGGATGTTTGCTCAAGCTGGCCTTAGATTTGACCAAGACTTTCTTAACCGGACATTTTTTAAGGGCAGTGGTTTTGTCTTCCAGTTCTTCACCAGTCATCGTGGTGCCAGCACTAGAGCCTATAGATTCGGAGACTGGACAACCTATCAGCAGCCCTACCCGGATACCAGGCTTTCCACCTACAAACCCAGTCTGCTGCAAAGATTACTCTCCAAAATAACGGTCAGCATTGGTAGCTATATTATGCGCAAGCTCTTTGGTGCCCAGTATGAGCCCCTAATCAAACCAGACCTTGACCTGCATATTGAGCTTGAGCTCTCCCCAACTGAGGCTGCTACCGGGGGCGAGAAGCCGGTTACCTATAAACGGGGCAAAAAACCCAAACAGTTGCTGGTTAAGATACCAGCCGGAGTTAAGCCCGGAACCAAAATAAGGCTTAAGGGCATGGGCATAATAGATGACAAAAAACCTGGCGACCTCTATTTACATATTAAAGTTAAGGGCTAGTCTTCGGTCTTAGTCCAGTTATGTTACCCTAGCTGCCGTCTTAGCCAGCTCCCAAGCATACTCATAAAGGTGCAATCCCTTACTCATGGCGATTAACTCCCCATCGCCAACCCCTATCTCAGAAGCCATATACTCTTTCAGGAGCTGCATGGCGGCTAGATTGGAGGGGAATCCAGCCCACAAGTCCCACGACCGGAAATAGGCAATAAAGTGAAGCTTACCATACCTAACCCTGGTATCAATTCCCCGCAGACAGGGGGGGTCAGTTAGAAGAAATATAGACTGGCTATCACCTACTGCCATAAAAGCCTGATTAGTATTATGGCCATCCTCCTTATACATTCTGATTACTTCAGAAATCTGCTTCTCTAAATACTGGCCATAGGTATACTGTTCTCCCTCGGCTCTATGTGCCGTCATCAGGTAAGGCAGGTAGCTTTCTATGTATTCCATAGTAGTTGGTGCCGGTACCCCTGGTGGCACATCCGGAGTCAGCGGTCTTGTCCCTGGATTCCTGACCTGGACAACAACAAAGTCAAGCTCCTTGCGACGTTGCCCGGCATAGCTGCCCCGCTCAATTTTATACTGGTATCCCTCAGCCAAGGTCTTACGCAAACAAAGGAACCATGCCTCAGAAAGGTCTCTAGCTTCAATTAGCGAAATTTTCACCGTACAAAATCCTTATGGCTTGGCAATTTTTAACCCTTCTTCATCTCCTCCAACTCTTTATTTACTTCCCCCAGCTCAGCTTCCAATTCCTCTTTGTATTCCTCAAGCATACGGAGATACTCATCTTTACGCGGGAAATAGCCACCTCTAAACCAGAAGCCAAAAGGAGGGAAGCCGAGACCAAAACCAAACCTCGGCCAGCGTCCATGCCATTGCCTATACACCGTCCCTTTCCTTAACTAATTATTCAACAGCCAAATTATCTAATCCTCTCCTGCTAATGCTGTTAAAGCTGAAAGCTTGCTTGGCTCTTGACCTCCTCTGTCATATTCATTATCTTAACATCAACATCTCTATTGTTTATGTCAAGTATAGCCAAGGTGGCTTCTCCCCTCTTGTCCTCGGCTCTTAAATGTCCTGGATTTACCATAAGCACACCACCCTCCAGTTTGGCACAGAAGGAATGACTATGACCAAAGAGGACTATATCAACTTTCCGGCTGGCTATATACTCCTCAGGCATCTTATCATACGGCAGGTCATTACGGTGACTATCCTTGGTGTGGGTAATCAGCGCCTTTAAGCCAGCTATATCTTCAACTAGCCTATTGGGCACTGAGGCATCCTGATAGATAGCTTCATAGACACCGGGTACCTTAATAACATTGGTCGGCAAATTATCCAGTATGCGGGCATCATAGTAATCATCACCCAGGTGGATTATATACTCAACCTCTGCTTCCATCATATATTCAGCAGCTTGGCGTACATAGCCAATATTACCGTGCGAGTCGCCCATTACCCCTATCTTCATAAGCTATCCCCAATACAATGTTTTACCTTCGCTCTTTCCTGAAAATGGCAAAGAATCGGTCCTCATACTCCTCAAACAAGCCCCAGCGGTCAAGCTCTGCCTTTAGCTCATAGGGTTCATACTCGCCCTGCGACACTTTGGCAAAAAGCCCATCAATCCGTAGCCTGATATCAACCGGAATGCCGCCAGCGTCAATATCTAACAGTCCTCTAGTTCTCATCTGCATCAGGTTATCCGGTAAGGAGCTTCTGGTCACCTCGTAAATAAACTTCATCAGTGATACATCCCAGAGCTCATCCTCACCCTTGATAATGGAGGTTAGTGGGTTACCACGTTTATCAATCTCAGCATTTAGCTTATTTACTACCGATAGCAAATTGTCAGACACAATGGTAAGCTCTTTAGGCTCGTTCTTATAAGTATAAAACAAGCCAGGGGCATTAGCACCATGCATCTTGATTAGCATATCAAAATATTTTCTGGCTTCCGGGCTGAACCCTTCAAGTCGGGAGAGATAATAAGGGGTTACAATCCTTGGCTTCTCGGCAATTACCCTTCCCTCTCTAATCACTGTCTCGGTAACATCTTTTACCAGCTCAGAGTAGGCCGGTTCAGTAACCAAGTAATAGCCGATGTTGGTCGTGCCGAAGGTAGATAGGGTCTGCTTGGGCGGTCTTAATATCTCAGTCTGCTTAACCGCGTATCTAATCCTCTCGTCATCAATATCCATTAGGTTCCTCACCAAACATTATCGCCTAAGGTATAGCTGATAGTTCCTGCTTATAATCGTCCAGGAGCTTATAATATTGTGAATCTAGCTGGGTTTGCATCTGGCGCCACTCCTCCTGAAACTGTGGCTGTTTTTCCACATCTATCTTAACCCCAGCGGTTAAGCCCAACTGCTGTTGCATTGCCTGCCGAACCTTGGCTTCAAATTCAGTCTTTAATGTCTCATAAGCCTGCTTCCTCTGTTGTTCACCCTGCTCCACATAATGATTGAAAATCTGCCGTAGCTTGCTGTAAACATTCTCCACAGCTACCTTATCACTCTTCAGGCCCTTCAAGCCTTCCATCACCTGTCTATTGTTCCTCTTAGCTAAATCATTCTTGGGCAGATTAATATTTCTGATTAGTATATCCCCAGCACCCTCTATTATATACCTTCTTACCTTCTCCTCATACTTGCCTAACTCAATCACTAAATTGCAGTCCTCCCTTAGATATCTGGCGGCTAGCTTCTCTCCCTCCGGGACATATTGCCACTTGAGACGCTCCTCTTCAGTCGCCTGCTCTAACTTTTCTACCTTTTCCATCGCTATTTCCAGAGCACTCTTTATGTCACCCATCTCAACCCCTTTATTACCAACATTATAACTCAAATAGTCAAAAAAGCTCAAAGTTCCTCAAATCGTTATATTAAAGATTGATATCTACCTCACCCCCTTTGTCCCCCTCTCCTTCAAAGGAGAGGGGGAAGCAGAGGTTTTGAAGGGGCTTCGCCCCTTTATACTACCCTCAATAAGTGCCTTTATTTCGTAGTGGGGAGTTTTGGAGGGGCCGTACCACTCTAAAGAAATTATCTTCCCCTTGTTAAGGGAAAGGGAGAAAAGGAGGATAAGGCTCACAAATATTCTGTAGTTTGTGTTTACTGGAGTAAATGCTATAATTTATCTATAAAATTCATGTTGAAAAACTGGTATTAATGGACAAGGACTTTGAAATTGTAAATCACACGGCTGATGTCGGCATTATCGCCTATGGCGCTGATATAAAGCAGGCATTTGCCAACGCAGCTAGAGGCTTGTTCAGCCTGATAACCGAGCTTGACGATGTTCATGAGGTTCTGCACCGGGATATTAAGGTAAGCGCCACTGACGAAGAGAGCCTGCTGGTACAATGGTTAAACGAGCTTATCTATCTATTTGATGCGGAAAATATTATCTTTAAGAGGTTTGAGATTATCCATCTTAATAATACACTACTTAAGGCTAGAAGCTATGGGGAGAAGGTAGATAGAGCAAGACATAAGTTAAAGACAGGGGTCAAGGCAGCTACCTACCATATGTTAAAGATTAATAAAGATAACGGCGGCAAGGTTCAGGTATTGTTTGATATTTAAGGGGGTGATGGGCAATGGCAGCGCCTTGGAAAGAAATAATAAACAAGATAGACGACTACCACTGGGAAATCCCGCGGAGCTATAAACAGGGCATGCGGGTGCCTGGATTAATCTTTGCCAGCGAATCTATGCTTAACCATATCTGGGAAGAGCAGGTCTTCCAGCAAGTAGCTAATGTAGCCTTCTTACCCGGCATTGTTGGCTACTCACTGGCCATGCCTGATATTCACTGGGGCTATGGCTTCCCTATCGGTGGGGTAGCTGCCACCAGGATAAAGGATGGGGTGGTATCTCCCGGTGGGGTGGGCTTTGACATCAACTGTGGCGTCCGGCTACTCCGAACCAACCTTACTGAGGAAGAGGTAAGACCTAAGATTGAAAAGTTGATTGCTGAGCTCTTTGTCAATATCCCATCAGGGTTAGGCTCCACCGGTAAGATAAGGGTGAGTGAACCAGAACTGGATAAAGTGCTGGTTAAGGGTAGTCAGTGGGCAGTAGGAAAGGGCTACGGAGAAGCCAAAGACATTGTGTTTTCTGAGGAATCAGGCTGTATGAAAGGGGCTAACCCTGATAAGGTGAGCAGCAAGGCTAAGAAGCGAGGTATCCCGCAACTGGGCACCCTAGGTTCGGGTAATCACTTTCTGGAGGTGGAGGTTGTGGAGGAAATCTATGACCGGGAAGCAGCTTCTGTTATGGGTATCAGTGATGTTGGTCAGGTGCTGGTCTTGATTCACACCGGTTCCCGGGGCTTTGGGCATGAGGTTTGTAGTGATTATGTAAGGTTACTGGGTGAAGCGGTAAAAAGGTATGGTATCAGCTTGCCCGACCGCCAGCTTGCCTGCGCTCCAGTAGAGTCGCCAGAAGGACAGGACTATCTGGCAGCCATGGCCTGTGCCGCTAACTACGCCTGGACTAACCGCCAGTGCATTGCCCACTGGACTAGAGAGTCTTTCACTAAGGTCTTTGGCAAGAGCCAGCAGGAGCTAGGTCTGGAGCAGATTTACGATGTGACTCACAATATTGCTAAGATTGAGGAACATACTATTAACGGTAAGAAACAGACTCTTTGTGTTCATCGTAAGGGAGCCACCAGAGCATTTCCGGCGAGGCATCCTGATATTCCCGAAATCTATAAGCATATAGGTCAGCCGGTTCTTATCCCGGGGGATATGGGACGCTACTCCTACATCGCAATCGGCACTGAGATAGCCATGCAGGAGTCCTTTGGCTCCACCTGCCATGGTGCCGGCAGGATGCAAAGCCGGGCAGCGGCTAAACGCAGCCTGAGAGGGTCTGACGTCGCCCAAGCACTAGCTGCCAGGGGGATTACGGTTAAGACCGGTAGTATGGGTTCACTGGCTGAGGAGGCTTCTGAAGCCTATAAAGATGTAAGTGAGGTTATTGAGGTAACCCATAAAGCTGGTATCTCCCTTAAGGTAGCCAAGGCAATACCTATTGGGGTAATTAAAGGGTAGCAGATAGAAGTCTATCGCACTCGTAGTGGTCGTTTATCAAGGGAAGTTTGAAGAGGCTTTGCCCCTTCAAAACCTGTGTTCTTCCTCTCCTTCAACCGTGGTGTACGAAAGGTAAAACTCCCACGGTTTCTTCACAGGTGCTACATGGGGGCATAGGGATAGTATAATACATCTTGACTTCTAAGTCACCCACCTCTATCCCTCCTACAGTGGTAGTTGCCTACTGGCAACTTTTTTGCTTTTATGATACAATTAGCATAGAGCAATTGATGACAGGCTAGGATTCTTATATAGGGAATATGATCGCTGAGAACGACGCCACAGCTCTTGATTTACTTCTGGAGAAGGTGTATCGGGACGGGAGGCATGATTTCCGGGGTTATAAACACGGAACAGTGACTCGCCGCCTGGAAAGGAGGCTTCACGCCACAGGAGTGAAAACGTACTTGGAGTACATGCAGTTTCTGGATGCCTACCCTGAAGAGTACCAGAGGCTTGCCGATGACCTCACTATAAAGGTGAGCGGTTTTTTCAGAAGCCCGTATACCTTTCAACAGGTAGCTAGTTTGGTGTTGCCTGAACTAGTATCAGACAAAACAAACCGAGGACAGCAGAGCCTGGCTATCTGGAACACTGCCTGTGCCCAGGGTGAGGAGCCATACTCCATTGCCATACTGCTTGCCGAATTCCTGGGTTATAGACTACGAGACTTTAATATAGCAATCTATGCCACTGACATCAGTAGGCAGGCTCTGAACAAGGCGCAAACAGGAATATATAGGGCGCAAACAGGAATATATAGGAACATAGATGGCCTCTCCGATACTATCCTAGACAATTATTTCACCCGCAGTGGCGAAGGCTATGTTGTGAGTACTGATATTAGGCGAATGGTCAGCTTCTTTTATTTTGATTTGGTCTCAACCCAAACCCCACCCTTTATGAATTTGGACTGTGTATTTTGCTGCAACATTCTGATATATCTGCAAAAGCAACCCCAGGAGAGGGTGCTTGACATGTTGTATAGCTCACTGGCTACTCCCGGCTACTTGATTCTGGGGGAGGTGGAAACGCCGACAGACAGTCTGCGAGGGAGGTTAGAGTGCCTTGATACCAAAGCAAGGATATACAAAAAGGATGTCAAAGCAGATTAGGAGGACAAATGAGCGAGCAACTGATAGGAGCTGAAATTGAGCCATCTGAGCTGAAGCGGAGGACGCGTCTTCTCAATAGCTTGATATGGCTCCTTATGGGGACATTAGGGATATTCTTGGTTTATGTCATTGCCCTGGGGCTGCAGTCGTTGACCGCCAGTTTTATTTCCCTAGTTGGTGCGCTGCTCGTCGCTGGCATAGGCTACTGGCTCGCTCGTTCTGGTAAATTCTACGCAGCGGTGTACCTTTTCCTGAGTGGCTTCGTTATTTTGCTACTAGTTTTAATATTTCTGGGTGGAACGACTTCCTTTACTGTCTCTGGAGAGCAGGGATTGGGGTGGGGAATAGTGGTAATAGCAGTAGCGGTCTCGTTCATACTAGCTTGTATGTCCTGGCTCTTCGGAGAAAGTATAAATAGTGCCTTTTCCGCGGTGAGGCAGCGTTCCGAGGAACTTCAAGCCAGCCATAAGGAGCTGGAGTCGGCCAACAGGGAGCTAAGAGATACGCAGGAGCAGCTAATTCGCTCTGAGAAGCTGGCGGTTATTGGGCAACTGGCGAGCGGGGTCAGTCACGAGCTGCGCAATCCCCTCGGGGCGATTAAGAACGCCGTTTTCTATATGCAGAGAAGGGTAGCCAAGACTGACCTACCGGCTACGGAACCGCGGGTGCTGGAATTTCTTGATATCATAGACGGCGAGGTTGATGCTGCCAATAAGTTCATAACCGACCTCCTCGGTTTTTCCCAGGTGGCGAAAGCGACTGTCTCACCAGTTAGCATAGCTGGTGTAATCAAGGATGCCCTCAAGCATACTCTCATGCCCGAAAATGTTGACCTAGCTAAGGATATGGATAAAAACCTACCTATGGTGATAGCAGACGCTGACCAGACTCGGCAGGTGTTCGTCAATATAGTCCTCAATGCCCTGCAAGCGATGACCGATGGCGGTCACCTAGACATCCGGGCTAGAAGCAAGGGGGAATATGTCGAGGTAGAGTTCAGCGACACCGGGTGTGGCATCCCCGAGTCGGATATAAACAAGATTTTTGACCCCTTGTTCACTACCAAGGCTAAGGGCATCGGTCTCGGGCTATCGGTGTGCAAAAGCATCCTGGAAAGACACGGTGGAGGTATTAGGGTAGAGAGCAAGGTGGGCAAGGGAACCATATTTACTGTGTCCCTGCCCACTCAATAGGTTATTAGGGGTCACAAGTTTATACCAAGGTAAAAGCGGGGAATAATGAAAACCAATATCCTAGTGGTTGATGACCTCAAGAGTAGCCGGCTGACTTTAGGCGGGATATTAGAGGATGAAGGGCACAATGTAGTCCTTGCTGAGAATGGTTACCAGGCCATTGAGGCCGCCAAGCAAATTCCCTTTGACCTCATCTTCATGGATATAAAGATGCCAGGGATTAACGGGGTACAGACCTTCCGTGAGGTAAAGAAGTTCAATCCTCAGGCAGCGGTCATAATGATGACTAGTTATTCTGTCGAAGACCTGGTAAGGAGGGCAATATCCCAGGGGGCTTACACCTGCATTTATAAACCGTTTAATGTAGAAAAGATATTGACATTGGTTGGTGAGATTTCCCGGCGAAGGAGCAAATAGCCGTGTCTGCAGTAACCAATATCCTGGTGACTGATGATGAGCCAGCGACGCTAAAGACTTTATCGGCGGGACTGGAGGATATGGGGTATAAGGTGACCACTGCCGTCAATGGGGGGGAGGCACTAGCGCTGATTAGAAGACAGCCGTTCAACATTGTCATCGCTGATATAAAACTGCCCGACATTAGTGGGCTAGAGATACTGGAAACAGCAAGGGAACTTAATCCAGAGACAGCAGTAATTATGATAACCGGTCATGCTAGTATTGAAACGGCAGTGGACGCTATTAATGAAGGGGCCTACGCCTACATCCTCAAGCCGGTAGCGATGAGTGAGTTGGAGACTATAATCAACAATGCCCTAAGAGAGCAGCGGCTCCTAATCGAGAACCGGGAATTGGTGGAGAGCCTGCAACAATCCAACAAAAGACTGGAGAAAGCTAACAGAGCGCTGGAACAGGTGAGTCAGGCGAAGTCGGATTTTATGGCCAAAATGAGCCATGAGCTACGCACCCCGTTAAATTCCATCATTGGCTTCTCCGAGGTAGTTCTTACTAAGAAAACGTTACCACTTGACCAAGCAACGCATGATGAGTTTCTCAATTACATTCACGTCAGTGCCAAGCATCTGCTCCATCTTATTAACAGCATACTCGACCTTTCCAAAATAGAGTCGGGCAAGATGTCTCTCGAACCAAGTGAGTTTGATTTAGCGGTGCTGCTTGAGGATGTTAAGATTACTGTCCTACCCATGCTTGCCACTAAAAAACAGACGCTAGAAGTAGAAATCGGTGATGGCATACCCTCCATATTTGCCGACGAGGCTAAGATGAGGCAAATCTTCTTGAACCTCATTTCCAACGCACACAAGTTTACCCTAACGGAGAGCAAAATCAGGGTAATTTGCCAACTGGAAACCCCCCATTTGCTCCATTGCTCTGTCATTGATAATGGCATAGGTATAAGTCCTCAAGACCAGCAGAGGATATTTGAGGAATTTGGTCAGGTAAAAACAAGCCCCAACGCCAGGAGGCAGGGGGTAGGGCTTGGTTTATCAATAGCCAAGAGGCTGGTAGAACTTCATGGTGGCAAAATATGGGTGGTAAGTGAACTAGGCCATGGGAGTACTTTCACCTTCTCTATCCCCCTCGCTACGAAAGGGGGTGCCTAAATGCCCAATAAAAAAATACTGCTGGTGGAAGATGATTTCATGAACATGAGACTAGCTCAACACATTCTAGAGGTAGAGGGATATACCGTTCTTAAAGCAGCCACAGCCCAGGGGGCACTAGAACAAATTGAATCCACTCTCCCTGACCTTATCCTGATGGACGCGCAACTGCCTGATATGGATGGCATGACGGTGGTCAGAATACTTAGAGAGAATGCTATAACCAGAGATATTACCATCTTGGCATTAACAGCTTGCGCTATGAAAGGAGATCGGGAAAGGATGTTGCACATGGGGTGTGATGGTCACATTTCTAAGCCCATTGATGTCCAAGACTTTATTGATACCGTAAGGAGACTTCTTAGTTCAAAAACCGAAACGAAAAAATGAAAAAAGTACTTGTTATTGATGATGATGTCTTACTAGTAAGACTTATTGAGCACAATTTAGGCCAGGCTGAGATAGAGGTCATCAAAGCTTACAGTGGCTATGAAGGTATCTCACTAGTTCGCACTGAGCAGCCCGGTTTGGTTATCCTCGATATTATCCTCCCTGATATAGATGGCTGGGAGGTGGTGCAACGTATCCGCCAGATCTCCAAGGTTCCCATACTCATGCTGACCATTAAGGAAAAAGAGGAAGATATAGTGCGTGCACTGGACAATGGTGCCGATGATTACGTCACTAAGCCGGTGGGCATGAAGGAGCTTGTAGCTCGGATGCAGGCTATTTTCCGCCGTGCTGAGTTATATGAAACCCAGAAACAAGCGGAATTTGCCGATAATTTCCTTAGGATAAACCTGGCTGAGCAAAGAGTCTTCAAGGAAGGGAAAGAGGTACGGCTGACACCTACGGAATTCAACCTACTCCATTACCTGCTGACGAGAGCCGGTCATTTTGTCAAGCCAAGAGAACTACTGGGCCAGGTGTGGGGAGCAGAATACGTTGACGATGTAGATTTACTGCGAACCTGTATCTGGCAGCTTCGCCGTAAGCTGGAGCCCAACCCAGCCCGTCCTAGGTATATAAGCAATCGTCCCGGCTTCGGCTACCAGTTTGATAGAAGGTCACCTAACCACACTTAGGGAGACTGTATCACCAGCAGACTAGAGAGCCAATAAACAATCCCAGACCACCCTCCTAAATGAGCGTCACCTATCTCCGAGGTGGCGCTTATGCGTTTCTGATTATACCCTGATGCTTCCCTTATCCTATTTCTATGAGTTTTTGATTCTAAGGGTGCTATTGTGTAACTAGATTCGGTTAGAGGAATGGCACATTCAAAGTAATCTTAAATAGTGGCAAAATAAGAGGTGAGAAAATGAAGAAAACCCTGTCTCTAGCGACGGTTTTGCTCTTAGTGCGCTTGGGCGGACTATTATACGAAAATCGCACTATGCAACTAAGCTGCCATCTGAGTAAATACCGTCTCATTGAAATCGTACCACCTATTCAAAATGAAGGGAGGAATGGCGAACAAATGAATAATAAGAGGAAAATACTTATCGCTGATGACGAGCAGTACGTCAGACTGCTGGTGAAGAGTGCCCTGGGTACAAGCTACAGTGTTCTCGAAGCAAGCGATGGTGAGGAAGCACTAGACATCACCCGCACAGAGAAACCTGACCTTGTCTTGATGGATATTTTGATGCCAAAGTTGGACGGCTATACCGCTTGCTATGCAATTAAAACGGATGAGGCAACTAAGGCAACCCCGGTGGTCATGCTCACCGGCATAGGCCATGCGCTCAACAAGAAGCTTAGCCAGGAGATGGGTGCTGATGGGTACATAACCAAGCCATTTAATCTTCAGGCTCTGCTGGATAAGGTTAAACAGTATGAGCCAGTCACCAGCCCGGTTGGTGCCTGAGCAGATTCAGGCTAAGAGCACTGCCGGCACGCGTGAGATGGTTTGCTAGAAAAACATTCATATCTATCAAAATTGGAGGGTAACTAAGGATGGGAAAAGAACCTAGGAAAACTGGAATCGATGTTATAGGTGATGTACCCTGGGGCACACACCTTTGTCAATTTTACCAGACCAAAGAAGACCTGATTGATATTTTGGCACCTTACTTCAGAGCGGGCCTGGAAAATAATGAATTCTGTATGTGGGTTACCTCAGAACCCCTTGGTGAAGAAGCAGCTAAAGAAGCAATGAGAAGGGCTGTGCCTGATTTTGACCGATTTCTAAAAAGAGGGCAAATGGAGATTGTTCCCCATACCGAGTGGTATCTCAAAGATGGTGCTTTCGACCTACAAAGGGTTCTCAATGCCTGGGTTGATAAACTCAATCAAGCCTTGGCCAAGGGTTATGACGGCATGAGGGTAACCGGTAACGCAGCCTGGCTCGAAAAAAGAGACTGGAGAAGTTTCACTGATTATGAAGAAGAGGTAAACAATGTCATTGGCAAATATCGCATGCTCGCCGTTTGCACCTATTCCCTTGATAGATGTGGAGCATCCGAAGTGATAGATGTGGTCAAAAACCATCAATTCGCTCTTATCAGGCGGAGAGGTAAGTGGGAGCTTATTGAAAGCTCCGAGCGCAAGCAGGCGGAGGAGGAATTGCGACAATCAGAAGAGAACTTGAGGACTTATTTAGAAAGCGCACCAGATGGAGTTTATCTTAATGATTTGAAAGGGACTTTCCTCTATGGCAACAAGAAGGCCGAGGAAATCACAGGATATAAGAGGGAAGAACTCATAGGGAAGAGCTTCCTCAAGCTTAATCTTCTTCCGGCAAAATATCTGGCAAAAGCTGGCAAGTTACTGGCACTTAAAGCAATAGGAAGACCTACTGGACCAGATGAGTTTGAATTGGTAAGGAAGGACGGCAGCCGTATATGGGTTGAGATAAACACTACTCCTATTAAGCAAAAGGGGGAAGGGGTAGTTATCGGCTTTGCCCGCGACATCACCGAGCGTAAGCAGGCAGCGGAGGCACTTGAGTGTCAGGAAGCCTATTTCCAGCAGCTCTTCGATAACTCCCCTGATGCTATCGCTATGCTGGATGATACTGACAGAGTTGTTCAAGTCAACAAGGGATTCGAGGCGCTTTTTGGCTACCGGGCTGAGGAAGTCAAAGGTCGGTTTATTAACGATATTGTTGTCCCTGCAGACCGTATTGAGGAGGCGTCTGCTTTGTTTCGGGCTGCTCTCAATGGCGAAGTGTCTCGGAAAGAGACGGTGAGAAAACGTAAGGATGGCAGTCTGGTAGACGTTTCCGTGCTTGACTACCCTATTCAGTTTGGTAACAAAACAGTTGGAGAATATGCCATATACACCGACATCACCGAGCGCAAGCAGGCAGAGGAGGAGATACGGACGAGCGAAGAGAGATACCACCATCTGTTTGAGAACCTAAATGACGCAGCATTTCTCGCGGACGCCGAGACAGGGCGGATTCTTGAGACCAACTGGCAAGGGGAAGTCCTATTGGGAAGGAGCCGCAATGAAATCGTGGGTATTCACCAGTCAGCCCTCCACCCTCCGGACAAGACTGAGGAATACAGTCAGAAATTTGCCACACATATTCAGAAAGGGCGCGCTGCAGACTATGACGGTGAGGTCATTAGAAAGGACGGGGCAATCATCCCAGTGGCAATCAGCGCTTCGACTTTGACTATGCGCGGCCGCCGCCTTATCTTAGGCCTCTTCCATGACATCACTGAGCGCAAGCAGGCGGAGGAAAGGGAGAAGCAGCTGCAACAGGAGCTTAGTCTCACCAGCCGCCTGGCTTCAATTGGCGAGATAGCGTCAGGTATTGCCCATGAAATAAATAACCCCCTAACTGGTGTCATCGGTTTTGCCCAGTTACTAATGCGGAGAGACCTTCCTGAGGATATCAGGAAAGATGTAGAAATCATCAATGATGGCGCCCAGCGAGTAGCCAGTATTGTAAGCCGGTTACTTACCTTTGCCCGTCAGCACAAACCGGGTCGGGAGTATGTCAATATTAACGATGCCATAACAAGCGTCCTGGAACTCCGCTCTTATGAGATGAAAGTAAATAACATTGAGGTTGTGACTCAGCTAGCGCCTCACCTGCCCCGGACTATGGCTGATGTCAACCAGCTCCAGCAGGTATTCCTTAATATTGTCATAAATGCTGAGAAGGAGATGACAGCCGCCCATCGTAGGGGAAAACTGTCAGTTAAGACAGAAAGGATAAATAGTAGTATCAGAGTCTCTTTCACTGATGATGGTCCCGGGATTAGTAAAGAAAATCTGCATAAAGTATTTAATCCCTTCTTCACTACCAGAGAAGTAGGCAATGGGACTGGCCTAGGCTTAAGCATATGCCATGGTATCATTACCCAGCACAGCGGCAGGATACATGCCCAGAGTGAGTTGGGAAAGGGCGCTACGTTTGTTGTTGAGCTGCCTATAGTGGCTAAAACCGGACAGCTAGAAAAGGCTGAAGCAGTCCAAGAAGAGCCCTGGCAGTGCCGCAGGGCGAAGATACTGGTGGTAGATGATGAAACAGCCATTCTTGACTTCCTTAAGTGCCTGTTAACCGAACAGGGATACCAGGTAGAGACCGTAGATAGGACTCGTGCCGCTCTGACGAGACTACGCCGGGAAAGGTATGACCTTATCCTGCTGGATATCAAGCTGCCGGGTAAGAGTGGGATTTGGTTATACCGCTACATTGAAGCCATGGACCCGGCTCTGGCACATAGGGTGCTGTTTATTACCGGTGATGTTATGGAAACCACCACCAGGGAATTCCTAGATAAGACCAAGGTGCGTTATATTGCCAAGCCTCTCAATGCTGAACAGTTGAAGAGGGATATCAACCATATATTAACCAGCGAACCAGTGCGACAACACTCTTAGAATGAGTAGGGACATGGTTACGAACACAACCGAGAGAAAAAATACAGAGGAAGAAAAGAATGAGCTGCTCCTCGCCCTGGACAGAAGGGTGAAGGAGTTTACTATCCTCAGCGAGTTTGCCCAGATAGCTACCGAATCGCTTGAGCTAAATAAGGTATTGAATGATTCCCTTGATAAGGTGATTGAGTTAATGGCTGTAGAGACGGCGGCTATTATTCTCGCCAATGCGCAAAAAGGGGAGGTCACTGCTGTTGCCCGCGGAAGGGTATCGCCAAAATTCTTAAATAAGGTAAAAAAACTGCCAGTTGATAATAGCATTACTGGTAGGCTTGCTCTATCAGATATGCCCCTCGTGATTGGGGATACCTCAAAATATCCCCAATTAGCTGACATATCCGTCAGAGACGAGGGAATCCAGTCTGTTGTTGCTGTTCCCCTGAGGTCAAGCAGCAGAGTCATCGGCACATTGTTTGTTGCCAGCCACGATTTGCATCGCTTCAGTTCTGAGGACGTTCATTTACTCAACACCATCGGCGAAGGACTAGGGCCTGCCCTCAAGAATGCTGAACTCTATGAGGCACTCCGGGGGAAAAACAGACAACTGGATACGCAGAATAAGGAGCTAGTGAAGCAACAGCAGGAACTCGTAGAGAAAACCAAAGAGGTGGAAGCGGCAAGCCGGTTCAAGTCTGAATTTCTAGCTAGAATGTCTCATGAGTTGCGCACTCCGCTCAATGTCATTATCGGCTTCTCTGAACTTATGCTGGACGAGGTGCCAGGACCGGTGAATAAAGAGCAGAGACAATGCCTTGACGATATCCTGACCGGCGGCCGACACCTGCTGGGCTTAATTAACCAGGTTCTTGACCTTTCCAAGATAGAATCAGGCAAGATGGAACTCAGCCGGACAGTTATTGCACTCACCGATGTAATAAAGTCGTTAAGAAACACTATGATGCCCATACTGGCGCTAAGAAAGCAGAGCCTTGATGTCATAGTAGAAGAAGGGCTTCCTCACCTTTATGCTGATGAACTTAGGATAAAGCAGGTGCTTCTCAATCTAGTAAGCAACTCGGCTAAATTTACCCCCGATGGCGGCAGGCTGAAGGTTGAGGCAGTCAAGAAGGGTGATTGGTGTCAGGTCAGCGTGATTGATAATGGTATTGGTATCAAGAAGGAAGAGCAGAAAAGGATATTTGAACCTTTTTGCCAGCTAGATACTCCCCTAAACAAGGAAAAGGGTGGAACTGGGCTGGGGTTGGCAGTGGTCAAACAAATAATTGAGACGCATGGCGGACGGGTCTGGGTAGAGAGTGAGTATGGGAAGGGAAGCCGTTTTATCTTTACCCTACCACTGGCAGCAGCCAGTTAGCCATATTCCCATCATTGGCCTTACAGCTATTATGCCATCAATAAGAGTAAATTCTTTCTCCGGATAATTTGGCCATCACCTCTCTTAGCACTCCGTGAGCATTCTCACACAGATGATGGGAGTATCCTCACCACTTTTGGCACACTGCATGGGCAACAGTAGGTACATCTAACTATCTTGATATTATCACCATACGACCACTTCAATTGCACCCAATGTGCTATAATTATTTCTTGAGGAAGTACCAGTTCTCGATAGGCCAATTAAGAAACCCAGGGTGTCACTATAGCCAACCGAGGGTAAAAGTACGCACAAAAGTTTTACCTTTCATACCTCTCGGCCAAAGGAGAGGGGGATAAAGGGGGTGAGGTTGATAAACAATCAAATTTACCTGCCTCCACCAGCCCAGAAAGGCGGCATGTCACTGGCAGAAGCAATTGCCAGGCGAAGGTCAATAAGAGACTTTACTCCTGAGCCTATCTCCCAATCAGAACTATCAGAAATACTGTGGGCAGCTCAGGGTATCACTGATAAGTCGTGGAGATGTAGAACTGTTCCTAGTGCTGGGGCTACCTACCCGCTGGAGTTTTTCGTCGTTTGCGGCGGCAGTGGTATTAAGGAAATGGATGATGGCATATACCACTACAATATAGATAGCCACTCGTTGACCCGGCACCATAAAGGAGATGCAAGATTAGCACTAGCCAGAGCGGCGATAGATGAAGAATCTATTTACCAAGCCCCGGTAGATATAGTTATTTGTGCTGAATATGAGCGGACACTGAGGACATATGGTGCTAGAGGGGAGAGGTATGTTCACCTGGAGGTGGGACATGCTGGGCAGAATATATACCTCCAAGCCACTGCCCTCGGTCTGGCTACCGTAGCCATCGGTGCCTTCTATGATGAACGGGTTAGAGAAGTCTTACGGCTGGATAAACAGACTAAGCCATTATATATTATGCCATTGGGCAGACCGGCTTAAAGTTAGAAACCTACAGGAGGAGAGAATAATGGAAGGTGTTACTCAACGATTGGTGGACTTTGTTCAGGATTTACAGTTCAAGCATTTACCTGATGAGGTAGTGCATGAAGCAAAACGTATCCTTTTAGACTCATTTGGCTGTGCTCTGGCTGGTGTGTCCACTGATAAAGGTAGGTTATCTATACAATTGGCGAGAAAGCTTGGCGAGAAGCCGGAATCAACTATAATTGGCATCGGCGACAAAGTCCCTACCACCAGCGCTGCCTTTGCCAATGGTGAACTGATTAATGCCCTTGATATGGATCTAGTCTTAATTCCTGGGGCTGGGCATGTCTCCCCCTTTGTGATTCCAGCTTCCCTGGCTATTGCTGAAAGCACGAAGGCTTCGGGAAAAGACTTGATTTTAGCTACAGTTCTTAGTCACGAAATCTCAACAAGGCTAGGCCTATCTTTACGAGGGATTATGCGATATGTTAAGGAAGGCACAGCGGGAAATGTCATACTGTCTGAGGTTTATGGATACACCTTTTGCATTTTTGGCGGGACAGCCGCCGTCGGTAAGCTCCTTGGGCTTAACCACAACGAGATGTCCCACGCTTTAGGAATTGCCGGGTATATTTGCCCGGTACCTACTATGATGAAGTGGACTTGTAGCCCTCCAGCAGCTATGACTAAATATGCCCTAGCTGGTTGGCTAGGGCAGGCGGAGATAACTGCCGCCTTACTGGCTAAGACGGGGTATACCGGTGATACCTCCGTGCTGGATGGGGAACGCGGCTTCTGGAAGTTTTATGCCTCTGACCGGTGGAAACCAAATAATCTAACTGAAAAGCTGGGGCAACAATGGCGAATCTTAGGAGCAAACTACAAGCCTTATCCTTGCTGCCGTCTTATGCACGGTGCCCTCGACTTATTTATTAAAATAATAGACGAGAATAGACTCATGCCGCAAGATATAGAGAAGGTAAGGGTACTCCTTAGTCTCCTCGCTGAAGAGCCTGTGTGGCACAATCGCCAAATAAAAAGCCACATTGATGCTCAATTCAGTGTGCCCTATGTTTTCGCTGTAGCAGCTCACCGTGTTAGAGTAGGTGCTGACTGGCAGGATTTAGATACTATTACTAGACCCGACATACAAGATTTTATGAATAAGGTTACCTTTGATACTCACCCTGACTTCGTCAAGAAGATGCTTGAAGACCCCTTGAATATGCTTTCCTCAGTTGAGGTCGTAGCTAAAGGAAATACCTTCACCGCAGAAAAGACCTGGGCCAAAGGTGACCCCTACCCAGAAATAGCTAGGATGACCGATGATGAACTCATACAGAAGTTTAGCAATAATGCTTGCCGTATTCTAAGCCGGGACAAGCTTGATAGTGTAATAAAATTGGTATTTGAGTTAGAGGAACTAGCTGATGTCTCTGAACTTGCAGAGTGCCTGTCCCTATAAAAAGCTTCAAGACCTTTCAGAGATTATTTACTAACCCCATCCCCCTTTATCCCCCCCCTTATGAAGGATAGGAAGAAATAAATAAAAGAGGGGCTGACGCCCCTCTTAGAAATCTGGTAGAACCTCGCCAATAGGAAACTATAAGCCCTTCCTTCTTCTAGTATTTATGAAGTAGTCCCATGCTTTATTAAAGTCATCTTCGGTAACATCGGGGAAATACTTGTTAATATGGTAGTACTCAGCATAGGCAGACTGCCAGAGCAAGAACCCAGACCTAGCCTCCCTTTCTTCACTTTCCTCCCCCGTTCTTATAATAAGGTCACAAGGCGTCTTCACCTTCAAGCTATTTTTCAGGTCCTTCTCACTCAGACCAAACAGCAAATTCTTGAACCGGTTGAGCGGCGAGGAAATGGCGCTCAGGATTTCTGACTGTCCAGTATAGCCGATTAACATATTCAAGACTTTATTTTCGTAATCTTTGGTCTCGGTTCTAATTCTGTGGAAAAGGGGGGTAAGGTTTGGGGGAACAGGTTTTATATTCGTGGAGATAATATTAATCCTTACTCTGTTCTTATGAATTTTTTCTTTATTAATGAGCTTGGTTAACTCCTCTTCGTAAAGCTCGTAGAGCTTTCCTAACTCTTTCGCTGGTCTCTTAAAGTTTTCCTCACTCAATCCATAGACGGTTAGTTCAGAGATATCTTCATGGTCGATACACCACTCGATAAACAGTTCACCCTTTTCCGCCCCCTTCCGGTGTCCTTCCCAGGGGTCAAGACCTCTCTCTTTTGCCCATCTTCTATTGCCGTCAGGAATCATTCCTATATGGTATCTCATATTCACCCTTTGCCTAAATGGACTAAGAATCTTTGATAATACCTAGCTCATCAATCTTCCGGGTAATATGTAACTTGTCCACTACTGAGAAAGAAAGCCCTTCTCGCTGTGCCCTATCCCACAGCAGCATAGTATCATAAAGCTGGACGGACAGCAATTCCTAGCCTCCTACCTTCCCAACAATCAGGTCTCCCATCTCCTTTGTTCCCACCTTTATTTTACCTTCCTCCATTATATCATCGGTACGATAGCCCCCAATTAAGACCGAACTAACTGCATCCTCAATAATCCGTGCCTCCTCCACCAAGCCAAAGGAGTAGCGTAACATCATGGCTAGGCTAAGAATAGTAGCAATGGGATTAGCCACATTTAGTCCGGCAATTTGAGGAGCGCTGCCATGAACTGGTTCGTACATACCTAGTGTTTTACTTCCTGCTTGGGGTACGCCAGCCAGGCTAGCTGAGGCGAGCATCCCCATAGAACCCGCCAGTATGGAGGCCTCATCAGTAAGAATATCACCAAACATATTCTCGGTAACAATAACATCAAAGCGTGCTGGGTTTTGCATAAGGTACATGGCACAGGCATCCACCAGTATATGCTCTAGCTCCACATCAGGATATTCAGCCGCCACCTCTATCGCCACCTGCCGCCACAGCCGGGAGGATTGCAGCACATTGGCTTTATCTACTGAGGTTAATTTCCGGCGCCGACCTCGTGCCAGCTCAAAGCCAACCCTAACAATACGCTCGATCTCCTGCTCAGAATAGGTCATAGAATCAGTCGCCCGTCTGCCACGAGATGTCTGCCACTGCCTTTTAGGTCGGGCAAAGTAGAGACCCCCAGTAAGCTCACGGACAAATATTAAATCCACCCCCTCAATAACTTTCGGTTTCAGGCTACTAGCATCAAGGAGTGAAGGAAAGACCTTCACCGGACGTAGATTGGCAAACACCCCCAGCCCCTTCCTGAGTGCCAGTAGGCCATCCTCAGGGTGAACCTTCGCTTTGGGGTCGTCCCACTTGGGACCGCCGACAGCAGCCAGCAACACGGCATCACCATTTCGGCACATTTTCAGGGTTTCGGCTGAAAGTGCTACTCCTTGCTGGTCAATGGACGCCCCACCCACCAGTCCATAGTGCAGGTTAAAATTGTGGTCAAATTTCTTACCCACCGCTTGTAGGACTTTGATTCCCTCGGTAGCTACCTCGGGACCGATACCATCACCAGGTAGAACCACCAGGTTAAATTGCATCTAAAGCCTCCTGCTAGCCAGTCTCTGCTTAGTATATTCAATAAGCCCGCCGGCGGAGATAAGCTCCGCCATAAATTCAGGGTAGGGCTTAGCGGTAAACACCATACCACTGGTTACATTCTTTATCTTTCCGCTGGATAGGTCAACCTCTAATATATCACCGGCCGCGGTGTTATCCACCGCTTCACTGCACTCAAGTAAGGGCAGGCCAATATTTATGGCATTGCGAAAGAAGATACGGGCAAAGCTCTTGGCGATTACACATGAAACCCCCGCCGTCTTGATAGCCAGCGGGGCGTGTTCCCGTGAAGAGCCACAGCCAAAGTTAGTGGTGGCTACCATTATATCCCCTGGCTTAACCCTGACGACAAACTCCCGGTCTATATCCTCCATACAATGCTTTGCCAGCTCCACCGGCTCAGACACATTCAGATACCGCGCCGGTATAATGGCATCCGTATTTACATTAGCCCCGTATTTATGAACTTTGCCTTTCAAACTATAACCTCCTCATTGCTAGTGTGTACCAAAATCATTATATTCCGTATTTAATATCAAGGCAGCATAAATCTCAAATAGAGCTTGGGTTATCTGATCTTCAATTTCAATAACCTTGACTTGCATTTCGGCAACTTGCTTTCTAGCTAGAAAAAACGCTTTCTCAAATCCAGGTACTTTTTCTAACTCATTCCGTGTTGTTAATCTATGCTCATTCCTTTTGTAATTCACTTTCTCTTTAGCCATGTTAAAAGCTAAAGTTGCACTATAATGATCTGAGCTTGGTCTTCCATGTTCTTGAATACGTCCTTTTAGCCGATTAGAACGCCCAACATATAACGGCTTGCCCTCTCTATAAAATACATAAATCCCAGATTTTGGAATATCTTCTAGTTCGTTTCTATTTAGTAGGGGGGTTACCTTTATTTCATTTAGTAATATAGGCATTCTTCGAATGTATTCACTAAACTTATCTTGCATGAAACTACACCCCCACCAAAGCCTTCTCAAAATCTCTTACTTTGGGTGGCTTTTTGCCTTTGCCCTGCTCAATGGTGTGCCCTTCTTCCCTTAAATGGGCGGCTTGTGCTTCCAATCCTCCCGGATACTTCTCGTTGAGTTCCCCGCCAGATTTTAGTGTCCGCCAGTAAGGAGTAATATTCTCCTTTCCTTCAGCAGCTGCTTCCTCGGCGGCATGAGCTGCAATATTGGCAAAAATCCCAGTAGTTATCGGACAGCCAATGCTAGCCCCATGTTTTCGAGCCAGTATGGCACGAAGTTGGTTTATGGTAATAAGCTTACCTTTAGGGACTTTCTGCATAATTTCGTCTACTTCTTTTGGCGCTGGAATAACAACCGTGCCTGTTCCCCATCTTTTCCTCATTTTATCGTTCATTTCTACGACCTTTGGCAGGTCTTTACTATCGGCCAATTTTTCCTGCCAGGATTTACGTAGTTCAGGCATCACTTCCTCCCCTTAAGAATTACTGTTTGAATAATTAGCACCTGTCAGTTAGTATCCAGATTGCTTGCCCGTAATGCTCCTAATATCAACCTTTACCACTAAAGTCTTATCCAGCTTTGGTTTTGGAAAGCTGAACTCGTCTCCAGAATAGTGTTTCATAATCAACCTCAAGCCGTGACATTTTTCTTCGTCACTTTCCAGAATATAAGCTCTCCCTACTCCAATAACACTCCGGTATCTCATTGTCCAACCACAAGAAGTTTCGGCTTTTACCACTTCTGCATCAGTATCTATTTCAAAACAAACCTGGTTATTTTTCTTAATTAGCTCAACCTTCCGTCCCTCTAAAGCTCCGTGGAAGTAAAGAGCCTTCCTTTCATAGCCAAAACAGACAGGAACTACGTATGGCTCATCATTATCCACTAAACCAATCCGGCAACAGTCTGCTTTTTTGATTATTTCTTCAATCTCTTTGATATCGGTAATTTCCTTGTCTTTTCTGCGCATAGACCTTCTCCTAATGTGTACTCTGCCCCTTTTCGTATTTAATTGTCTTAGCCTAGAATCTCCTCCGGACTGGTAATCTTACCCGTTATGGCGCTGGCAGCGGCAACAGCAGGGTTAGCTAGATAGACCTCTGATTTAGGACTGCCCATCCGGCCGACAAAATTGCGGTTGGTGGTAGAGATGCACCGCTCACCATCAGCCAGAACCCCCATAAAACCACCAAGGCATGGGCCGCAGGTTGGGGTGCTGACCACTGCCCCAGCCAGGATAAATATCTCTATTAGCCCCTCAGTTAGAGCATCAAGATATACCTGCTGTGAGCCGGGAATGATAATGCACCGCACCCTCGGGTGCACCTTCCTACCTTTAAGTATCTGAGCAGCGACTCGCAAATCTTCAAGGCGACCGTTGGTGCAGCTACCAATCACCGCCTGGTCAATTTCTATATCCCCTATCTGGCTCACCGACTCAGTGTTAGCCGGGGAATGAGGCAAGGCAACCTGAGGCTCCAAAGCTGAGACATCATACTCAATAACCTGCCAGTATTCAGCATCATCATCTGGTTCATAGACGGTATAGGGACGTTTTGCCCGAGGCTTAATGTAATCCAATGTCTTATCATCTACCCTAAACAACCCAGCTTTAGCCCCGGCTTCAATAGCCATATTAGCCATTGTAAACCGCCCATCCATAGACAGCCCGCCTATCGCCTCACCAGTAAACTCTATTGCTGAATACAGGGCTCCATCCACACCAATCTGGCCAATAGTATACAGAATTAAGTCCTTGCCCCCCATCCACTTTCCCAGGCGGCCGTGGTAAACCAGCTTAATGGTCAGCGGCACCTTCATCCAGATGTCACCGGTAGCCATGGCAGCAGCAACATCAGTTGACCCTACACCGGTGGCAAAGGCACCTATAGCACCGTAGGTGCAGGTATGTGAGTCAGCCCCAATAACCACGTCCCCGGGCAGTACCAAGCCCTGCTCTGGTAAAAGCACATGCTCAATGCCCATCTGACCTACTTCAAAATGAATTATTCCTTGTTCGCAGGCAAAATCTCGCATCACTTTCGCCTGTTCCGCAGAGGCAATGTCCTTATTCGGCACGAAATGGTCAGGCACCATTACTATCTTGTTAGGGTCAAAGACTTTGTCTATTCCTATTCGCTGGAATTCCCTGATGGCAATGGGGGCGGTAATATCGTTAGCCAAAATCAGGTCTGCCCTGACATTGATAAACTCGCCCGGGCCTACCTGCTTCTTATTGGTATGGGCAGCCAGTATCTTCTCAGCTAAAGTCAATCTAGTCTCCTTTCTCTATAGTAATAGGAAATTAACCTTACTAGACTCCCACTAAAATATAAATGGGGAAGTAAGGAATAAGCAACACGGAGGCTCGTGTCCCCAGCTTATCCAGTTGCTTTCTTTGCTGTTAGTAACCGGTTAAGGGCATTTATATAAGCCTTAGCGCTGGCGACAATTATGTCAGTATCAGCACCCCGTCCGGTATATGTTACGCCTTCACTTTCTATCCTAATCAGTACCTCACCAATAGCATCAATACCCTCGGTTATTGATTTGATACTAAACTCAGTAAGCACATTAGGCACTCCTACCAGCCTATTAATCGCCTTACATACGGCATCTACCGGACCGGTTCCCAGAGCAGCATCAGCTAGAACCTGACCATCAGGGGCGGTAAGCCTAACCGCAGCCGTAGGAATACCCCTATCACCACAAGATACCTGAAGACGGTCAAGGTGATAAACTTCAGATGTGGTGCGTAGCTCCTCGGCAATAATGGATTCAATATCTCGGTCGGTGACCTCCCTCTTCTTATCAGCTAGCTCTTTAAACGCAGCGAAAGCTCGACTAAGGTCTTCTCCACTTAAGCTATAGCCCAACTCGGCCAGCCGTTCTTTAAAGGCATGCCGCCCGCTAAGCTTACCCATCACCAAGCTTGAGGCGGGTATACCCACCGTCCTAGGGTCCATTATTTCATAGGTTATTGGCATCTTGATTACACCATCCTGATGGATACCCGATTCATGACTAAAAGCGTTAGCGCCAACAATTGCCTTATTAGGTTGAACCGAGAAACCGGTAAGTTCACTCACCAGCCGACTTGTCCTATAAATCTGCTTGGTATTAATACCAGTACTCAGATTAAAAAAGTCCTTTCGGGTCTTAATCGCCATGACAATTTCCTCAAGGGAAGCATTGCCCGCTCTCTCACCAATGCCATTAATAGTACACTCCACCTGCCTAGCTCCCTGCCGGAGAGCTTCCAGGCTATTAGCCACTGCCAGACCTAAATCATTATGGCAATGAACGCTAATTACCGCCCGATTAATATTAGGTACATTGCGGTAAATTCCTTCAATTAATCTGCCAAACTCATCGGGGATGGCATACCCAACAGTATCAGGAATATTTACGGTAGTGGCTCCAGCGTCAATAACTGCTTCCACGATTTGATAGATATATTCTAGCTCAGTCCGGCTGGCATCCATTGGTGAAAACTCAATATCATCAGTATATTTCTTCGCCCGGGTCACCATCTCCCGAGAAGTCTGCAGAATCTCCTCACGGCTCTTTTTCAGTTGATAAACACGGTGTATGTCTGAAGCCGAGAGAAACACATGTATTCTTGGATGTTCAGCTTCTTTAACCGCTTCCCAAGCCCGGTCTACATCTTGAGGAAGAGCACGAGCTAGGGCACAAATTATAGGAGTGCGAATCTCTTTAGCGATAAGTCTAACTGCCTCAAAATCACCCAGCGAGCTAATGGGGAAGCCAGCTTCAATAACATCAACATTGAGCTTCTCCAGTTGCCTGGCTATCTCTAGCTTCTCCTGGATATTTAGCGTCCCCCCTGCCGCCTGCTCCCCATCCCGTAATGTGGTATCAAAGATAATTACCTGCTCCATATCTAACTCTCCCCAGGAATAAGGTTAAGTAGTTTAGTTACTGCTGCTTTCACATCCTCAGCAGATATAACAACGTCTTCTAACATCAACCCCGATTCATAAAAGTTACTATGTAATGATTGGGCATTATTAAAAGTATGCCTTATACTCTCATCGTGGAGTGCCCTCGCTAACTCCATTGCATAATCCCGAATGTCTTTATGGCTTTTAAGCCTTATATCCCTGCTTGCAGCCACCGCCTTCAAAGCCTCTGCCATGCTTCCCCAAAGAAATTCGCTCGCCTTCTCAGCATCACCAGCCTCAATGAAATGAAGGGCATTCTCAAAATAGTGAACACTTTGAGTTCTATACTTTTTGATTCTCTTTTTTGCATCCACGTCTAGCCTTCTCATCCTGGAATGGTGTACTCCAAAACGTCTCCCGATTTGGCGTCTACTTTAATCTTGGCTACCGTAACAAATAAAGGCCCTACATCGATTTCCACTAGCCATGTATTATCTTCCCGAACAGCTTTAAGAGGCCGTGCAATAAAACGATATTTCTTTATGAAGGATAGAGCTATTTCTGTAGCCTCTTTGGCAGACTTCACTTCTTCAGGCATCTCCTCTACCTCCATATAATAAAGTATTTCACGTTACTTCTTCAGCCACGGCATCATCTGACGCAGTTCAGCACCAACCTCTTCAATGAGGTGTTCTGATTCCATGCGTTTTAGGGCATTATAGACCGGGCGACCAGCCTGGTTCTCCAAAATCCACTCTTTGGCAAAGCTGCCATCCTGAATCTCAGCCAGAATTTGCCCCATTTCCTCTTTAACCATATCATCAATAACCCGTGGTCCCCTACTGTAGTCACCATACTCAGCGGTGTCGCTGACTGAGTAGCGCATATAGCTTAAGCCCCCTTGATAAATGAGGTCAACAATAAGCTTAAGCTCATGAAGAACCTCGAAGTAAGCTATCTCCGGCTGATAGCCAGCCTCAACCAGTATCTCAAACCCGGCCTTTATCAGAGAGGTAACTCCTCCGCACAGCACAGTCTGCTCCCCGAAGAGGTCAGTCTCTGTCTCTTCAGCAAAGGTTGTTTCTATAACCCCGGCTTGCAGGCAACCGATGCCCTTGGCATAGGCAAGGGCAATATCCTTCGCCTTACCCGAAGCATCCTGATGAACCGCCACCAGCGCTGGTGGCCCTATACCCTCGGTATATAGTTGCCTCAGCATATGACCGGGGCATTTGGGAGCTATCATGGTAACATCAATGTCAGAAGGGGGGGTGATTTGCCCGTAATGGATATTAAAGCCATGGGCAAACATCAGCATATTCCCTTTAGATAGTCCTTTTTCAATTGACCCATAATAGATGTCTCGTTGTAAATTATCCGGGGCCAGCATCACCAGAATATCGGCTTCCTTTGCCATTTCAGCCGCAGTCAGCACTCTGAAGCCGGCATCCTTGGCATTCTTCCAGCCCTGGCTTCCCTCAGCCTCAGCCACAATTACCTGACATCCGCCATCCCTGAGGTTTTGGGCGTGGGCATGCCCCTGACTACCATAGCCAATAATACCAATCACTTTCCCATCAAGCAAAGCTAGTTCGGCATCTTTATCGTAATATATTTTAGCCATAGTTATCTTCTCCTTTATTTTTATTATAGCTCCCAACACAAGCGACTTTAGAATATTTTCCGACCTTTGCCCCGAGTCTTAGGCAACCCTTCTTTCACTGGCAACGAGCCCAGACTTCCTCGTGACATAGCTATGCGACCAGTCCTGGTTATTTCCTTAAGACCAAAACCACGAAGCAAACCCAGTAAGGAATCGACTTTCTCCTCGTCACCGGTAACCTCAATGGTCACCGAATCAGCGGCAACGTCCACTATGCTCGCCCTGAATATATCCACAATCTCAATAATCTCGCTCCGGGTAGAGGAAGTAGCCTTTATTTTGATAAGGGCTAGTTCGCGAGCAATTATGTTACCGCCACTAATATCAGCTACCTTGACCACATCTACTATCTTTTCTAATTGCTTCCTAACCTGTTCCATCATCGTAGTCGTCCCATCAACGACAATGGTCATACGGGAGAGATGAGGCAGCTCACTATGCCCAACGACAATGCTTTCAATATTAAAGCCACGCCTTCGGAAAAGGCTTGCCATCCGGGTAAGCACCCCGGGCTTATTCTCTACCAGGGCAACTATGGTGTGCTTTGTCGTGGCCATACTGCTACTTCTTTCTCGGGTTCCTCAATAACCTCAGCTAAGTCGTTTCACACTTTATCTTCGGCAGTAATATCAGACACCTTGACCACATCTACTATCTTTTCTAGCTGCTTCCTAACCAGTTCCAACTTATTAGCTGACCCAGCCACAACAATGGTTACGCGTGTTAGGTGAGGTAGCTTACTAATTCCCACGTCAGTTTCAATCACGTTAACACTTTCAATATTGAAACCACGCCTTCGGAAAACGCTTGCCATTCGGTTAAGCACCCCAGGCTTATCCTCTAGCAAGGCAAGCAGGATATGCTTCTTCATGGCCATGCTGTCACCTCTTTCTTAGGTGCCTCCAGGACAGCAGCTACAGTTGCCCCGGGCGGCACCATAGGATAAACATTCTCTCCCGGCTCCACCATAAAATCAATCAGAAAAGGCCCTTCATGCTGCATTGCTTGCTCAATAGCTGGCCTGACCTCTTCTTTACGAGTAACCCTTAGTGCCGGAATGCGATATGCCTCACCAATCTTGACAAAGTCGGGACCAGTCAAGGGTGTAGCTACATATCGTCCTCCAAACATGAGTTCCTGCCATTGTCTTACCATTCCCAGATAACCATTATTGAAAATGGCTATCTTAACCGCCACTTGTTCCTGAACTATGGTGGCCAACTCCTGAATTGTCATCTGAAAACCACCATCACCAGCCACACACCAAACAGTATCCTCGGGACAACCTACCTTGGCCCCCATAGCTGCTGGCAGCTCAAAGCCCATAGCCCCCAATCCACCGGATGAGATTAGTCTTCTTGGCTTATTATACCGATAATATTGCGCCGCCCACATCTGGTGCTGCCCCACCCCGGTAACGATAATAGCCTCACCCTGCGTTACCTCATATATCTGGCGAATGACAAACTGAGGTAGGAGTCTGTCACCATCTTCAATAACTGTTGCCGGGTGTTCCTTTCGCCAATCATCAAGTTGTCCAACCCAATCAATATGCTCAGTAGAAATAACTATTTTATTCAAGGCATTTAGGACAAGCTTAGCATCACCAACTATAGGTACATCCACCCGCACGTTCTTGCCGATTTCGGCTGGGTCAACGTCAATATGGACAATGCTAGCCCGAGGCGCAAAGTTACTCACTCCACAGGTAGCTCTCTCGGAAAACCTCATCCCAATAGCAATAATGGCATCAGCCGCCTCAACCGCCATATTAGCATAAGTCATACCGTGCATGCCCAGCCAACCATAACTTAGAATATGACTCTCCGGGAAACCACCAATACCCAATAATGTGGTCACCACCGGTATTTGTGCCGTCTCGGCTAGCTGCTTAAGCTCAGCATAGCCTCCAGAGATAATCACTCCTCTACCGGCAATAATAAGCGGCCGCTGAGCTTCCGTCATAAGCTTAGCTGCCTTCTTAATCTGCGTTGGGTGTCCCTCAAGTGTCAGCTTATAGCCCGGCAAATCCACTTTACTCGGGTAGCTAAATTCCGCCTGGCCCATAAGAACATCCTTGGCTATATCAATAAGTAATGGCCCCGGCCGTCCGGTTCTAGCTAAATGAAAGGTTTGCTTAACTACTTTAGCCAGTGAACCTATCTCAAGGACAAGATAGTTATGCTTGGTAATAGGCAAAGTAATACCGGTAATATCTACTTCCTGGAAAGCGTCTTTACCGATAGAGGGGCCAGCTACGTTAGCTGTTATAGCTATTACTGGCGATGAATCAAGGTAGGCATTAGCAATACCGGTCACCAGGTTAGTGGCTCCCGGACCGGAAGTAGCCATACATACCCCTACCTTTCCGGTGGCTCTGGCATAGCCATCAGCAGCATGGGCAGCTCCCTGCTCATGACGCACCAGAATATGGCGAAGCTGAGGATATTGAGGTAAAGTATCATATAGTGATATGATAGCCCCACCAGGCAAACCAAAGATAACCTCTACTCCTTCTCTTACTAGGCTCTCACACAGAATCTGGGCACCTGTCATCTTCATAATAACCCCCTTTTACTGGCTAAACACGGCTCCAGTGCTAGCTGAGCCTACTTTTTCAGCATAATACCTGAGATAACCAGTTTTGGCTTTAGGCTCAAACTTGGCTAGACGAGCCAGACGGTTAAATATTTCTTTATCACTAAGCTCCATCTCAAGCTTATAGTTAGGAATATCAATGCTGATTATATCCCCGTTAGTTAAGGCAGCTATAGGTCCTTTACTAGCCGCCTCGGGGGAGACATGCCCAATAGCCGCCCCACGGGTTGCCCCTGAAAACCGCCCATCGGTGATAAGGGCGACCTCTCTGTCCATACCCATACCACTGAGGAGAGAGGTAGGGGTAAGCATCTCCCTCATACCTGGTCCTCCCTTGGGTCCCTCGTAACGAATAACGACCACTTCGCCTGGCTTTATGCTGCCACTCATAATAGCTGTGGTGGCTTCCTCTTCAGAGTCAAATACCCTGGCTGGCCCCCGGTGAACCATCATCTCAGGAGCTACTGCCGCCCGCTTGACTACCGCCCCCTCTGGCGCCAGATTACCAAAGAGGATAGCCATACCGCCGGTAGCCGAGTAAGCATTAGCCACCGCACGGATAACCTCTTTATCCATAACCCGGCTGCCAGCGATAATCTCAGCCACCGATTTCCCAGATACTGTTCTTGACGCCAACTTTAATAGCCCCGGTAGCTCCTTCATTACGGCACCTATGCCGCCGGCTCTATCTAAATCCTCAAGATGATAATCACCGGATGGTCTTAGCTTACATAGGTTAGGGGTGTGCTGGCTTATCTCATTAACCATAGTCAGGGGAAAGTCAACCCCAGCCTCGTGAGCCACGGCCATAAGGTGCAAAACTGAATTAGTGCTACCACCTAGTGCCATGTCCACAGCAAAGGCATTATGAATAGAGTCCTTATCTATAATATCTCGAGGGCGAATATCACTAGCCAGAAGCTTCATAATCTGCTGCCCAGCCTCCCTGGCTAACTGTATCCGGCGGGCATCTACCGCTGGAATAGTACCATTGCCGGGTAGGCCCATTCCTAGCGCTTCGGTTAGGCAATTCATGGTATTGGCAGTGAACATTCCGGCACAGCTACCACAGCCGGGGCAGGCAATCTCCACCAACTGCTCCAGTTCCTCCTGGCTCATACTCCCCTTAGCTACCTCACCTACTGCCTCAAAAACAGAGCTGATATCAACCTTCTTAACCCCGTCATCACTGCTCAGGTTCCCGGCCAGCATCGGACCACCGCTAATAAAGATAGATGGTAGATTTAACCTCACCGCCGCCATCAGCATCCCCGGGATTATTTTGTCACAATTAGGAATGAAAACTAGTGCATCAAAGGCATGAGCCTCGGCGACTATCTCCACTGAATCAGCTATTAGTTCCCGGCTGGGCAGGCTGTATTTCATGCCTGGGTGATTCATGGCAATGCCATCACAGACAGCAATAGTATTAACCTCAAAGGGGACACCTCCTCCACTCCATACCCCGGCCTTAACTGCCTCAGCAATATCTCGCAGGTGTATATGCCCAGGGACAATCTCACTAAAGCTATTGATAATACCAATAAAAGGCTTATCCATATCAGCTCGGGTGCAGCCTACAGCATACAGCAAAGAACGGTGAGGAGCCCGCTCTACGCCTCTTTTAGCCGCATCGCTCTTCATAACTCTATCCCTCGTATGATGTTTGTAATTAAAAAACCGTCCCTGTGGGGACGGATTAAAACTCCGCAATCCCACCTTCAGCCCTATTGCTAAAACATAACATAGCCCCTATTTATTGTCAAGCTAGCTCCCGTAGAGAATGCCAACCTCACCCCGGTAAAGCACCCCTCTATAGTTAGCCTTCCATGGCTCTTATCTTATCTAGCCTCCGCTGTTGCCGACCACCCTCAAAGTCACTAGTAAGGTAAGCTTCTATGATTTCAGGTACAGAGCCCTGCCCTGCTGCTGCCCCTAAACAAAGAATATTAGCATCATTGTGCTGGCGAGCTCGGCGGGCACCAAAAGCATTATGACACAGGGCAGCCCTCACCCCCCTAACCTTATTAGCCGCCATACTCATGCCAATACCAGTGTCACATATCAGAATACCGTGGTCAAAATCACCCTTAGCTACTGCTTCAGCTACCTTCTTAGCAATGTCAGGGTAGTCTACTGAGTCATCAGTATAACAGCCAAAGTCACTATAGCTATGCTCAGCCTCAGTAATTAGCTTGATAATAAATTGCTTGAGATTTAGTCCCTTATGGTCACAGCCAATAGCAATACGCATTGCCTTAGCCTCCTTGCCTCAACACAATGTTCCCACATACCCCTCTGAGTTCTTCTTCTGATATAGCGCCTTCCCGCAAAATTATGGGCGCTTCACCAGTAACATCAACTACGGTAGATTCCCTACCACCCGGGCATTTACCCCCATCAATGACTAAATCTACCTTATCACCAAACTGGGAGTGGACTTCATCGGCAGTTAAGGCACTTGGCTTACCACTCAGATTGGCACTGGTACCCACCACAGGCGCCCCCAGACCTCGAACCAGGGCAACTGGAACCGGGTGAGCGGGAATGCGAATGGCTACGCTCATACCCCCGGCAGTGATAATATCGAGGACTGATTTAGACTTGGGTAAGACTATAGTTAGGGCACCAGGCAGAAATTTGTTGGCTAGAAGCCAGGCAATCGGCGGCACCGGCTCAGCCACCTCAGTTATCTGCGATATATCAGCTAAAAGCAAAGGTAGTGCCATATTCGGTGGTCTCTCCTTCACCCTATAAACCCGTTCCACCGCCTGAGGAACGTTGGCACTAGCCCCCAGTCCGTAGACGGTATCAGTAGGAAAGGCAACCAGTCCTCCCCGTTTAAGAATAGAAATACCCAGCTCCACTTGTTGCTGAATAGATTTATCTAGCATTGCCCCCGCCAAGGTGGTTTCCCCTTGACGATAGTATATCACAGTGGTAATCTTTGATAAATGGATAAACCTAAGCCAAAACCAGTTTCTAATGAGAGTCACCGGATAGCCACCACTGGTGATATTGAAGTCTCCACTTACCTTGAGATTGCCAAGGAGATAGCTGGTGAGCAGCCCACTCCCTCAGAGGAAGCTATCCCCGAGGCTGAGCGTGAGGCGATAATTGTCATTGACTTTGGCTCACAATATAGCATGCTCATTGCTAGGCGAGTGCGCGAGTGCCAGGTATATTGTGAGCTAGTACCCCCTGATACCCCCTGGGAAAGGATAGCCTCATTAAATCCCAAGGGATTTATCCTCTCAGGGGGCCCAGCTAGTGTTAATGAACCCGGTGCCCCGCTGGCTCCAGCCTATATCTATGAGAGCCGTCTTCCAGTACTGGGTATATGCTACGGGATGCAGGTCATCACCAAACAGTTAGGGGGACAGGTTTCACCAGGAACAAAACAAGAGTATGGTCACGCTATTCTTCACCTGAGTGATGCCGATTCGCCCTTATTTGCTGGCTTATCCACCTCCTCCCCGGTATGGATGAGTCACGCTGACCGGATTGAAGAGATGCCGTCCGGTTTTAGAGTCCTGGCCTATACTGAAAATTCACCCACTGCTGTTATGGGCAGCAATAACCGAATATTCGGTCTACAGTTTCACCCCGAGGTCGCTCATACCCCTGAGGGAAAGACCATCCTAAAGAATTTCGTCTACCAGATATGCGGCTGTCAGGGAAACTGGACGATAGGCAGCTTTATAGACGAGAGTATATCCAGCATCAGAAAGCAGGTAGGCAAAGGTAAGGTCATCAGTGCTCTCTCCGGAGGGGTTGATTCCTCAGTAGTAGCTACCCTCATCCACCGAGCCGTCGGCGACCAGCTTACCTGCATCTTTGTTAATCACGGGTTACTGCGTCGTGAAGAAGTGGAAAGAACCTTTAATGTCTTCCGACTTAATTTAGGCATGAATATTATCTATGTTGACGCCAGTGAAAGATTCCTTCAGCGCTTGAAAGGGGTAACCGACCCGGAGCTAAAGCGCAAGATTATCGGCGAGGAATTTATCACCGTGTTTGAGGAGGAAGCTCATAAAATAGGCAAGGTTGACTTCCTGGCTCAGGGCACCCTTTATCCTGATGTCATTGAAAGTGCCTTATCAGGCAGTGCCTCAGCCAAGATAAAGACTCACCACAATGTAGGTGGACTGCCCGCCAAGATGACACTCAAGCTACTGGAGCCACTGCGCCACCTGTTTAAGGACGAGGTGCGCCAGGTAGGGCTGGAGCTGGGTCTGCCGGAAGAGATGGTCTGGCGCCAACCCTTCCCGGGACCAGGTCTGGCCATCCGCATTATTGGTAAGGTTACCGAGGAGAAGCTGGAGATACTACGCTCGGCTGATTTCATTGTCATGAATGAGATTAAGAAGGCAAAGCTATACCGCCAGCTATGGCAGAGCTTTGCCGTACTCACCGATGTCAAGAGCGTGGGGGTGATGGGCGATTACCGAACCTACGGCTATCTGGTGGCCGTCCGTGCCGTAACCAGCGAGGATGCCATGACCGCCGACTGGTCACGCCTCCCCTATGACCTGCTGGCCCGGATTTCCAATCGCATCGTCAACGAAGTCCCCGGTGTAAATCGGGTCGTCTATGATATAACCTCCAAACCCCCCTCAACCATAGAGTGGGAGTGAAAGACTTCAAAATTAAAAGGAGGAAACTTATGAAAGCGATTGTATGCACAAAATACGGACCACCGGATGTTCTTCAGCTTAAAGAGGTAGAAAAACCTATCCCTAAGGACAATGAAGTACTCATCAAAATATTTGCAACAACAGTAACCACACCGGACTGCGCCTTTCGAAAGGGTGACCCGTTTACAGGTCTGGCCGGTTTGGGAGCAAGATTTATGACTGGTCTCATAAGACCAAAAAACCCTAGACCAGGGGCCGTGCTAGCCGGGGAAATTGAATCAGTAGGCAAAGATGTAAAGCGATTCAAAGAAGGTGACCAAGTCTTTGGAGAAACCGGGTTGAGTTTTGGTGCTTATGCCGAGTACGTATGTCTGCCTGAAGAAGAGGTGCTGGTAATAAAACCGGCCAATATGACCTATGAGGAAGCCGCCGCTGTCTGTGACGGGGCATTAACAGCATTGCCTTTCCTTAGAGATAAGGGAAATATTCAGAGCGGACAAAAAGTTCTTATCTATGGCGCTTCTGGAAGTATAGGTACTTTTGCGGTACAGCTTGCCAAGTACTTTGGGGTGGAAGTTACCGGGGTATGCAGTACCACGAATTTAGAAATGGTGAAATCCCTGGGAGCCGATAAGGTAATTGATTACACTAAAGAGGACTTTACCAAGAGCGGTCAGACCTATGACATTATTTTTGACACGGTAGACAAGAGTTCATTTTCACGTTGTAAAAGCTCGCTAAAGCAAAGAGGAATCTATCTTACAACTGTCCCTACGCTGGCAATTCTTCTTCAAATGTTATGGACTTCAAAGATCGGCAGCAAAAAGGCAATAGTTGCGTTCGCAGGTTTGATACCATCAAGCGAAAAGACTAAAGATCTAATCTTCCTCAAAGAGCTTATTGAGGCGGGAAAGATAAAATCGGTCATTGATAGACGCTATCCATTGGAACAGACTGCCGAGGCTCACAGGTATGTCGAAAAAGGGCACAAAAAGGGAAATGTAGTAATAACTGTGGAACATAATAACAAAACCTAGCAAAGCGTTGCACCCCACCGCTATTTCGCAGTGATTCATTGAGGTATGTGAGCTTGGTCGTTGGACGACGAAGTGGTGCGAGCGATATGACCAAACAACCTAAAAAGGAAGGATTATAGCAGTTGACAACCTTGAATAACAGGTTTATATTGTCTAGAAATATGAAAGGAGGGTTGATACTTATAGTAATAATCCCTACGGGGAAAGAGTTATATATCGGAAATAATCTGAATTAATCAGTATAATAACTGGATATCCTGGATTGCATTAGCTTAAGGAGGAAGACCGTGACGAAGAAACGCCTGTTTTTTGTATCTATAGCAATCCTGGCCATGCTCCTACTGGCCGGCTGCGCTGCCGGCACTAATCCTACAGTAGATGTGCTCGATGCCGATGGAAAAAGCGCCGGTTTCTGGTCAGGTTTGTGGCACGGTGTTATTTCACCTATTACCTTTATT